>TARA_B110000971_G_scaffold112760_1_pt1 | contig 26068 bp, 25 predicted proteins | sample TARA_B110000971 | Tara Oceans TARA_B110000971 (sample SAMEA4397842) | marine metagenome | biome: Polar Biome; feature: [SRF] surface water layer (ENVO:00010504); material: water (ENVO:00002006), including particulate matter (ENVO:01000060) such as... | depth 5 m | reverse complement strand
GGGACGTGCGGAATCCTTTGCAGGCACGGCGTAACGAGCCTCGGCGCGCGTCGAACGCGATCGCGTGCGACACGACAGCGCCACCGCGCGTCTGCGTCTTACGTACGGCGCGTTCCTTGACCCGCGAACGCGCGTTAGCCCCGGGCACGACGCACGCGCCATGTGCCACGACGCTCATGCCGGGCGGAAGATGTCGCGCGCGACGGGTGTGACGATCGTGCTAGGAAATTATTTGTAATGTGGTCTTCCCAAAACGAAAGCGTTTGCCGTTTCAAGAGTTTCGGCGCGCCGCTGTTTACAACTACCGCACGTCTCGTGTGCTCCCGCGTGTCACTCGGTGCCATCGTCCGTTATCAACACCCGCCCTTGTGGGATTTCCTTTTTTATCAACCCGAAAAGCGAGGGCGGCCACAACACCGCCGCGAGTTTCGCTTCAAGCAACGCCACCGGGACGACGTGGAATTCGTCCCCGGTTTGCGTCGCGTCCCTTTTACCGCCCCCGTCCCCAGATCCAACATCCGTAACCCCTCCTGCACCTCGCCACTTCGTTCCCGTGTTTCCCGTGTGCCACGTCCCAACACTATTTCGTCCCAATCCCCGGCGTCCCGAAACGACGTCCACGCGTTCCAGCCGGCAATGTCCTTTTGGGATCTTCTGAACGTCATCGGAATCACCAACAGTGACCCAGTCCCCTTCCAGCGCCACCAGTCTTCGCACCGCGCTTCTTCCCGGATCGGCCGGGGTTTTCAAGTACACCATGTCACCTCGTGCGAAGTTCAACAGCCGAGTCGCGGTGCGGTCAAGAAGCACGTACGCGGTGTCTCCTGATGACGATTGCGCCCGGGACGGCACCTCGCGAGTCAAATCGTAAGACCCGTCAGTCTCGGACACAAACCCAGGGAGGTCCGCGGCATCCGCGCGCGCCACGGAAACCACGCAGTCGTTCACCGTGATCACCACGGGAAGGCCGAGCGCCACGTCCCGCAGCCGACGGAGCATGACGCGCTCCGGCGCACACTGACGCGCCGCAGCGGCGCTTCCTGTGTTTTGATTGGTTCTGACACGTCCTTTAGAAATAAAGCCCGTTTTTCGTTTTCAATCCTCCTCCGACTGTCTTCGCGCGCAGTCGTCCTCCGCGCGTGCCCGTTGTCCCACCCCCGACGCGCGATGCGTACACGACACATCGCGGCCACCGCGCTCGTCGCGTTGTGTTGTATCGCGAGCGGATGTGTTGTCGCCGCGCAGGCGATGGAACCCGTGGGCGATGTTGTGGATCACCCTCTTCCCGCGGCTTCGGCATCATCCGAAGGCGCGCTCGAACACGCGGTTCCCGAGGAACACATGCAGAGCTTGTTCAACTGGGCGATCGAGAACTCGGACCCGGCGCGGCTGCGGGAGATGGCGGAGGAGACGAAAATGGGTGGCGGCGCGGTGGGTGTTGGTGATAACGATGGAGAAGGAGATGGAGATGGAGCCGCATCTGTCCCATCGCCCACCAAGTCCCCCAAAACTAAAGCCACTCTCCCCCCGAAAAAACAACCCACGCAAGCCGAGCTGCTCGCCAAGCGCGCGGACGTGAAGGAGGCGCTCGCGTTGCTCTCCGCGAACCCCACGGAGCAGCAGTTCATCCAGCAAGCCACGGGGATGTTCGCGGACCCGACAAGGTCGGTCCGTGACCGGCTACTGGCGCTGGAGGAGATGGAGGAGCTGGTGCGGCCGTTGGACAACGCCAACGACCTGCGCGCCCTGAACGTCCTGGCGCCGCTCATCGCGGCGGCGGTGGATGTTTCGGGAGACACCCCCGATGTCGTGTCCGCGGCGGCGCTGGGTGTGCTGGCAATCGCGTCAAGCAACAATCCGAAAGTGACCGACCACATTCACAGCTGGAGGGTTTGCGACGACCAAGCGGATTCGGAGTACGAAAAGTACAAAGCACACGGCAAAGTGTACGGTGTCGAAAACATTCCGTGCGCGAGCGGGTCCGAGTCCACCGCGTTCGCGTCCGTGGCGTCCAGGGTCGCGCGTATCGCGACAGGGGAAAGCACACCAGCGCCATCCAGCGCGCGTCGCAGCAAGGCGCTGCGAGCGCTGTCCGCGTTAACGAGGAACCACTTCCCGTCACGACGCGCGTTCTTCGCCGCGAACGGCGAACGGTGGATGCGAACGCTGTTTCAGTCAGACGACGAGGCGTTAAGAAAACGCGCGTTTGCGCTGGCACAGGACTTCTGGCAAACCCCCGACGTCGCGGGCGGCCCACCCGAAAAAGGGTTCCCCAAAGGACGACAGGACGAGGAGGTACGGCTGGCGGAGGACTCTGTCGGCGTGCTGGCGGACGCAATGACGGTGGGGTCGGCGGATGCGCGGGAAAAGGCGTTTTTCGCGCTTGAAGCGGCGCTCGACAGGCTGGAAAGCGACCCCACGCGAAACACCAATCTTCACAAAAACCACGCCGTCACGAAACAAGCCGCCGAGGGGCTTGCCAACATGGTGCAATACTTTGAACAGGAAGCGGCTTCCGCGCCGGAAACGGCGACGCACGCGCTTGAAATTGCGGGGCGCGCGAGACGGGTGTTGGGCAAGATGTCGGGATTGATGGGGGGAGGGGGGCGCGAAGAGCTGTAGAAAGGATTACGTAGGATTGGAAGGAAGCACAAGCTTCTTTTGTTTTCGGTGGATACGTATGTGTGTGTCTATAATTCTGTTGATTGCATCACAACTCACGTTTCCAAGTCACCGCCGAACGTTTTCGCGCCACGCCGACGACTGCACGACGACGTCATCGCTCTCCGCTCCACGCAATAAAAGCTCCACACTTAAAGCTTGTCCCTCGGGCCGAGCGGGGGGGTTTGCTGCGGGCCTTTGGTGATGGGCAAGTCCGCATCCGCTGCGCCTTTGCCTCCGAACACCAGGCACGCGGCGGGGCCGGCGAGGGCGAGGAAGGAGTACATCGCTTCCCGGCGGCCCAAACCCGCCGCCGCCTTTTCGAAAAACTCCTCCTGCTGTCCGGGGTACCGCGCCGTGGACTGTTCGCCGTACACGTCCCACGACCCGGTAGTGGCTTCCGGGTCGTTCAAGTCGAAATACACGGACTCGTCGCCGTACTTGGCGCGGGGGGTGGTGGAGGCGCTGTGTTTGCGGGGAGGGAAGGTGGGAGGTGACGCGGGGTGAGTCGAGGGTTCGGCGGATAAAAAAATTGCGCGAATCGGGCCATGAAAAAGCGTACAAGTCCGCGTTTCAGGCATGACGCGGCACGAAACGAGATGCGATGGTTCCCGTGTCTCGCGCGCGCGCGGTGCGCCGTTTCGGGTCGATGTACTTGCGCGATTTCGCAACACACGATCGCGCGTGTATATTCGTGTGTATTCGTACTACCCCGCATCGTGGACCCGCGGTCGATCGCGTCAACTCGCCCCACGCGTTCGCCGTCGACGCGCGTTAGGGCACCACGGCATCTTCGAAAAACGACCGCGAATGAAATCTTTCAACACGACACGCGTCGGGCCGGAACGTACCGGGCGGAGCGGCGCGCGACCGTGGGCTTCGCCACGACCTTAGCGCCGACGAAGGTGGAGGTGGAGGCAGAGAGGCAGAAAGCCATCTTGTCTGTGATGTGCGGGTGCGGTGACGCGGGTGCAGGTATGCCGAGGGTGCGGCAGGAGGGGATGGCAAAGGGGAGAAAAAAAAAGAGGAAGGGCGTATTTGTGGCGGACCAATCCAATTCCAGGATTTGACGCACGTGCAAACAGTCGTTGCTTTGTGTTAATGGTGCGAAGCATTTTTCTGCTGAAAAGTGCTTCACACTTTGCCCGAGTCCACGGACCGCCGGCGGGGGTGCGTTTCGGAACACGCGCCGTACGTCGACACGCTCGTTCGCGAGTACCTGTTACGTCGCGGATGCGTGGGTGCGCTGTCCGCGTTCGACACCGAGTGCGTAGAGGAGATGAGTGTAGATTGATACGATTATTCATAACAACTCCGCCGCGACATACTCACTGCGTGTTAAAATTCAAGCGCCTGCGCGATTCTCCCCGCCAGGGACAGGATCTTGAACGGTTTCTGGCCCTTCACCCGCTTCACGGTTTGCGGACACGAGTCCGTGATCCAGAAGTTCTCGAACATGTCGTTTTCGGTGAAGCGCTCGTGCTTGTCGTTTGGAAACACGCCGTGCGTACAAAACGCGCTGATTTTTTTCGCGCCTTTTTCGAGAAGCAGCTTTCCGCACTCGATGAGCGTACCGCCCGACTGCACCAAGTCGTCCACAATCACCACGTGCTTCCCTTCCGGCTCGCCTTCCTTTAAGCTCACCAACCGCTCGTTGCCTTTCCGTATTTTCGTACACACGACTTCGTCGAAATCCTCGAAAAACGTGTGGAAGCGTTTCATGGCGCCTACGATTGAGAGAAAGAAAAGAGAGTGTCAGTCTCTCGTGACGTGTATTACGTAAACAGTCAGGGAGTCTTGTATGGGCAGAGGTAAGACGTCCCTTCGTCAGGACGAGTATGGGAAATCAGGGAGGCGGTGTGTGGTGATTGGGAAAGCCCCGCACCTTCGTCGGGGTACGCTATCACGACGTCTTTCGCGTCCGGCAGTTTCTTCAGCTCCTCCAACAGCAACGGAATCCCGGTTTCAAAGCAAGGCGTGATGTTGTCTCCGAAATAAAACCGTTCCTGTAACGCGTGGATGTCGAACGTGATCATCCCGGTGGGGCCGCCTCGGGACAGGGGGATGTGGGACAGAATCCTGGCCTGGGGAGGACACGAAAACGGTCAGTCTCTTCCGTCTCGAGTACGGGTGTACTTCGTGACGTGTATATCCGGGATTGGGTAGTTCCGTGGTGGTACCGGACTTTCAACCTGTACTCCATAAAACGCAGGTAACCGTGCGTTTGTGCTGTTTGTATTTGTACAGCTGTTACGGGCGGTGGTACACGCAAACAGTCACGAACGGGTCCGTAAACAGTGTGTCAGGATTTGGGAAAGCCCCGACACGCACCAGCGTCACCGCCGTGGGGATCTCGCCTTCTCTGTCCACGCGCTCCGCCGTGCCCGTTGGGAAGAAGGGAAGAATCAGGGTGAAGCTGGCGATGAACATTTTGGGTAGTGAGTAAATCACGCTTATTTGCTCGAAGATCGTCTCCGGGTTGTTAAAACTCGCCAGGAACGCGACGTGCTTTCCCCGGATGGACTCCGCGCCTTCCACGAACAAATTAGGAAACCCATCGGGAAACTTTTTCCAGCTGATCTCCCTGGTTTGTATATCCAGATGCGACGGCTGCGCCGCGATCGCGTCCGCCAGGTCTTTCATTTGCGGGCAATAGTAAAGGTACTTCTTGTGCGGGTCACCGTACGGCCCGAAGGACTCGCGGCGAGCGCGCTTGGCGTCGTGGTCCTCGGGGGGGGACATGACGAAAGGGAAGATGACGCGGACGAAAACGCGACGTTAACCTGACGCGCTTTGTGAAGATTCGCGTGCGCTCGGTCGGCGGACCGGATCGAGGGCTCGCGGGCGAGCGGCTCGGGCTGGAGTCGAGTGGCAGGGCACGCGCGGATCCGGACGTCACCGACGATGCGCTCGCGACAGCTGCGGCGCGTGCGTGTGTGTCGTGTCCTGCGACGAACAACCATCGGAAACATCGGCGGTTTGAAAAGCAAACAAGTCAAAAAATATTCAAACCTCGGACGAGCTGTCGTTGCTTTCCACACCACCGCGCGCCGTGCGGCAGCGCGCTGTGGTCGCACCGTGGCTCGCGAAATGAACGCGTACGAGCTCGAGCGCGCGGCGCGTATCGAGACGAACAAGCAACGCATGCGTGCAATGGGGTTGGGCCAGGGAGGTGCACTTCGTGTCGCGGGCCTGGCCGATGCACCCACGGCTGCTCTTGTGCATCTCGACGCATCGGGCCTCGCGGGGCCGACGGGTTCGGCACCCAAATGGAACAAAGGCAAGGGCGGGCTAAAACGAACGTCACAAGAAACAGTCGCACCCGCGAGGAGCTCGCGACGTCAGAGAGGCATCGACACGGAGGGCACGCAAACGGACACGCCAAAGCCCGTGGTGAGTTACGCGGAAGGTAACGACGAGCAGCAAGCCAAACGCAGAGGTACGTATTGGCCTTTCCCAAATCCCGCCGACTGTTTGCCCACGCAAGACTGACGACTGACACTTTCTTCGAGGCTTGGCCTTCCCCGACCCCGCGAACTTCGTGGCGAGCGAAATCGCGGCGCCGTTCAGTTTGCGCAGCATAGGGGTCACCGTGCACTCCCTGGGCGACGTTTTCCGGGGCGCGTTTAAACAGCGGTATTGGAGCAACCCGGGGTGTTTATTTCACCACGCGTACCCTGCCGGGTACGTCGCGAGTAAACACCACTTCGGGACGCATTACGAGATGCGTATCGACACGAGTGAAGTCGGTCCGGTTTTCCGGGTCACAAACACGCAAACCGGCCTCACATTCACCGGCCACTCGCCGACGAAACCGTGGACGGAACACTGCCTCGCGATGAAAACAAAAACGCGAATCTCGGGGCCGCTGTTCTTCGGGTTTTCGGATCCAATCACCATGCGCGCGCTGGCGCAGGTGCGTATTTCCCATTTATATACCACATTCCGCCTCTGCGATTGCCCATACCAGGTACCAGACTGACACTTTCTTGTTACTCGTGCCAGTCCTACGACGCGACCGAGATGAAGGCGTGCGTGAGCGGGGACAAGGTCGACTTAGTCGCCGGCGACTACTCGCGGGAGCCGTGTACCGATCTGGAGCGGCTGGTCGGGGAACTGCGCGCTGGCGTGGACGGTTTAGGGGAACACGCCGCTATTGCGATCGCGCGGACCACGGAGTTGACCCAATTTCTCGATGTAGGCGGCGCAACGCAAGGCGCGTCAGGTAGCTGCGTTCCGAGGCGTTTACAAAGCCTTTCTGAGGTGAAACGATGCGCCGCGTTTAACAACGGGGAAGCGATGACAAAATTCCTATTGACTAACCACCTGATTGGCGAATCCGCCAGGCGGTGGCCCGCGTGGCGCGCCAGGGTGGTGCCGAGGATCGTCGATAGTTTGCGTCAAGGAGAGACTAGTTTCGCTGCGCGGAAAGAGGGCTCACCACCGACTGGAGGGGACCAACTGATGGCCGTGTGCGAGGAAACGGAAACGGCAGTGGAGGGACCGGTTCTGGATACAATCGTCACGAGCGATGACCCCGTGGTAGACAAATCAGCCGACAAACCGTGGACCGCGGCGTGCGTTTCAGCTCGACGCGACTCGGCGACGCCGACGAAAACGGGGGTGGATCGCGAAAACGTCCCTCCGGCTTTGTGTGCTAAAAACGCGGTGTAGGCGCCGTACGGGAAGTAGCGTTTTGACGAAGAATCGAACGAAAAAATTCAAACTTTTCGTAACGTCCAAGAAAACGGAACTCACAACGCCTCACGCCCAGCCCCCCGTCCCCTCAACACCACCACTCAACACGATGCCATACAGAAAAGGCGCCGCGAAGCGTGCGCGCAGAAAGGCCGCAGCACACGCGAGGGATACGCGCGAGTCCTCCCCGCAAGAGGCCATCCCCGGCCTTCCCAACCACGTCGTGATCCATCACGTCCTCAGATCTGACACAGCCAGTCCCATCATTAATACCGCGATGCGCGACACGGTCTTCGGGGTTGGGCTTGAGATGGGCGACAAAACGACTTTGGTGGCTAAGTTGGAGTCTTTATGCGCTGACGCGAGCTCAGGGTACTTGGATCCCATCGTTCTCGCGCGGCTGCGCGCGGTGAGTACCGCGATGCGCGACGCGGTGGATTCGACGGGGATTAAGATGGGCGAGAAGACAAGTGCGTTGGCTGCATTTTTAGGGTACTTAGATACGCTTAAGCACAAACTCCAGAAAGGACGTCTTGATAAGTCGAAAGTGTGCGAGGGTGCGGCTCAGGGCGGGCACTTCGAGAAGCTTCGATGGGCGCGCGCGAACGGCTGCCCGTGGTACGAGGACACGTGCTACTGGGCGGTGATGAACGGGCACTTCGAGATGCTTCAGTGGGCGCGCGCGAACGGCTGCCCATGGGACAAGTACACGTGCTGTGGCGCTGCGAGTTGGGGACACCTAGAGATGCTTCAATGGGCGCGCGCGAACGGCTGCCCGTGGAACGAGGATACGTGTAACTTGGCGGCGAAGTGCGGGCACCTTGAGGTGCTGCAGTGGTTGCGCGCGAATGGGTGTCCGTGGGACGTACACACGTGCAGGAGCGCGGCGATTTGCGGGCAACTCGAGGTGTTGCAGTGGGCGCGCGCAAACGGCTGTCCCTGGGACGAGTATGTATGCGGAAACGCGACGTTTGCAGGTCAACTAGAGATGCTGCGTTGGGCGCGCGAGAACGGCTGCCCTTGGGACGAAAGGATTTGCGCGCGTGCGGCGTACGGTGGGCACTTCGAGGTGCTTCAGTGGGCGCGCGCGAACGGCTGCCCGTGGAACGCAGTCACGTGCAAAGCGGCCGCGGACGGCGGGCACCTCGAGGTGCTGAAATGGGCGCGCGCGAACGGATGCCCTTGGAGTTGGCCCCATTGTGTGTCGGTGGCGCAGGCGAGTGAACACTCTGATGTGCTAGCATGGTTGCACGAGAACAAGGCGTAGGTATCGTGTCATGATCAAAATCAAAAATTCACGGCTGCCACTCGAAGAAGCACAAACTTAACAACTACGAGTACCTAAACAGTACTAGCACACTTTTGTTTCGCGTACCTAGTCTTTCCACGCGTGTTCCATCGCGCGCTCAGCCTTCCACGCGGGGCAGTCGTTTTTCACCCTGCTGTGGGGGCAGGGGTTGCATATCGCACAGTAGTTTTTCCGCTTGCCGTGCGGGCAACCGGTGCACTTCGCAAATTGCTTTTCTGCTTGCCGTGGGGGCAACCGGTGCACGTCACGCAGCCGCTTTTCAACTTTCCGTGAGGGCAGGGGTTGCACGCCGTGCAGAGCTTTTCAGCTTGCCGTGAGGGTAGGGGTGGCGCTTCGCGCAGTTGCTTTTCAACTTGCCGTGAGGGCAACCGACGCACTTCGCGCAGTCGCGTTTCAACTTGCCATGCGGGCAGGGGCTGCACTTCACGCAGTTGCTTTTCTGCTTTCCGTGCGGGCACCCGTTGCACTGCGCGCAGCTCTTTTTCACCCCGCCGTGCGGACACGGGCTGCACTCCGCGCACCCGCTTTTCGACTTCCCGTGCGCACACCGCTTTTCGACCATGACGCACCACGTACGTTACCTCCGCGTAAACCCAAGGCGCGGCTCTCACGTCACGCGCCACAACCCGCGCCGTGGGTTGTGAGGCCCCAGATCTTGTTTTTCGTCTGCAATTACTCATCGTAACGTCCGAGAACTTAAGGCGCCAAATGGCCAACCACAACAACGCGCGCAGACAGACGCAACACACCACAAACCCCGACCGCGATGTCCTCCAGCGCGCATGATGCTACTAAAACTCCCCCGCATCTCTTGAATATACTCTTGAAGGCCTGCGCGTTGTGCGGCGCGGTCAAATCATCCAGGGATGGGAAGGCGTGTAAGAAGCGCGCGCGCATCTGGCTTGATCCAGAGGTTCAGGCCAGCTGGGTGGTGTACTACTGCTCCAAGGGGTGCCAAAAAAAAGACTGGGCGGACCACAAAGCGCGTTACAAGAAAGCCAACGCGACTGCGCAACAGTCCGATTCGCAAGAGGCCTTACCCGGCCTTCCGCAAGACGTCGTGGTCACGCACATCCTCAGATCTGACACAGATCCAATCGTTCTCGCCCGGCTACGCGCGGTGAGCCGCGCTATGCGCGACGCGGTGGACGCGACGGGAATTATTGTAGTTAAGGTAGGTAAAGAGGATACCGGACAAGCTTCGGTGCGAGGGTACTTAGATACGCTTAAGCACCTGCTCCGGAAAGGTCGTCTTGACAAGTCGGAGGTGTGTCATCCAGCGGCGAGGGGCGGGCACCTCGAGGTCCTTCAGTGGGCGCGCGAGAACGGGTGCCCGTTGCACGAGAAGACGTGTATAATGGCGGCGCAGGGCGGGCACCTCAAGGTGTTGCAGTGGGCGCGCGCGAGAAGCTGTTCACGGAACGCGACCACGTGTACATTCGCGGCAGAGGAGGGACACCTCGAGGTGCTGAAGTGGTTGCGTTTGAACGGATGTCCGTGGGACCAAAGCGCGTGCGCGGCGGCGGCGTTTAAAGGAAACCTGGATGTGCTTCAGTGATTGCGTGCGAACGGGTGCCCGTGGAACAATTCGTGTGGGTTTGCGGCTAAGGGAGGGCAACTCAAGGTGCTTCAGTGGTTGCGTGCGAAAGGGTGCCCGTGGGATGCGGAGGCGTGCATGAACGCGGCGAACGGCGGGCACCTGGAGGTGCTGCGGTGGTCGCGCGCGAACGGCGCGCCGTGGGACGAGATGACGTGCACGGGGGCGGCGCAGGGCGGGCAACTCGAGGTGCTTCAGTGGGCGCGCACGAGTGGCTGCCCTTGGGACGATCGCACGTGCGCAAATTCGGCGGGAGATGGACACCTCGACGTGCTTCGTTGGGCGCTCGCGAACGGCTGTCCGTGGCATCCGAGGACGTGCGCGAACGCGGCGGCGGGGGGCGGGCACCTCGAGGTACTCAAGTGGATGCGCGCGAACGGCCACGCTAACCAGAATATTTGGCATTATTGCAAGTTGGCGGCGCGGGCGAATCAACACTGGAAGGTGCTAGCGTGGCTGCACGAGAACAAGGCGTAGGTATATTGGTAGCTGTTGATTGCTTTTGTTTTGTAAATGTTTTCACTGTTTCTTTCACCCTGACTTGCATGGACGTGTTCGCGTCACTTCGTGCCGCGTCGGTGTTGTGTTGCCGCGATGACCACCGCGCACGCGACGTCTTCAATAACCGTTGCGCTGTTCCGCACGTTGGCGGGCTTGTCCGTGGTCGAGGCGTGTTCCATAGGCCAAGGTGTTTTCGGATCACCGGTGAGTGCTGCGGAGGAGGCGAGGGAGTTGCAGGCCCGACGCGGCGTGGACGAGTCCCCCGCTTCCGCCTCCGCTTCCGGATCCGCGGCTGCGTGGCGTGGCAACGCACGGTGCGAGAGCTGTTCGCACGCGCCGTTCGTGTTGAAACAAGTGGAGCGGATGTACCTCACGGGGGGTGTCGATGCGAACGCGTTTGCGTCGTCCGTGGTGTTTGAAGACCCCGCGGCGCTTGTGGAGGGCATCGACGAGGTTACGGAGGCGTTTCGAGCGGTGCAGGCGTTCGCGCCAACGAAAGCGCGTGAGTCATCCATCGAACGTATCGGGGACGACACATACGTCGTCAACACTGTGATGCGGTACAAACTACCCCTGACCGGTCCGGAAGGGATCACGGTGCGAAGCGAGGTGGTTGTGGATTTGGTGCCGAAAAAAAAAGATGGCATTCTCAACGACGCGGCGGATGAGCGCGTTTCCATCGAGCCTCAGCAGCACAGCCCCATGGAGTCTGGAAAAATATGCCGAATCGAAGAGCGGTGGAACGGTGCGAAACTGTTAGAGGGGTTCCCGTTCGACTTAATACGGCGTGGCACGGGGTTGGTGTCCTACGCCGCTACGAAAGCGGTTGTTTAATATAATCTTATCTACCATCGTCATCGTCAAAACGAACAACGAAATAACTCATTCGCCCCACGCTTGCCTTGCCTCGCAGTGCGTGCGCGCGATGCCGCCGGAGGACGGCGGCCCTTTTGTGCTGGCATGGCTTGTGTTCGCGCTCGCTTTGGCGAACCTGGTGTTGCGGGTTTTGTTCGTCGCACTCGCGCCCCCCAAACCCCGGCCAATCCACGGCCCGCCTTTGAAAACCTTAATCGTCCTCGGCAGCGGCGGGCACACCGCGGAGATGTTCGCGTTGCTTCGTTGGCTGCCCCCGACTCGGTACGCCCCGCGGACGTACGTCATCGCGGACACCGACACGACTAGCATGGCAAAAGTCACCGCGCACGAGGCGGAGATAGCACAGAGGTATGCCAGGACTGATGAGTACGGGCGAGGTGATGATGGGCAAATCAGAGTCGACACGATGACGAGCGATGTGTCTTCTCTTGAAACACGATTGCCAACCCATTTCGTGAAAACGCACCCGCGCTCGCGCGAAGTCGGCCAGAGCTACGCGAGCTCGATTTTCACGACGCTGAACGCAACAGCGCACGCGGTGTTGTTCTTCGTGACGGCTACGTTCTTCACAAGCGAAAAGCCCGATGTCGTTTTAGTCAACGGACCGGGGACGTGTTTGCCGATTTGCGCCGCCGCGTTTGCGTCGCGCGTTTTGTTTTTTCGAAAAGGGCCGGTGATAGTTTACGTCGAATCCGTGTGCCGCGTCACGTCGCTGTCGCTGACCGGGAAAATCCTGTACCACTCACGCATGGCGGACGTGGTGTTCGTGCAGTGGCCAGAGCTTGTTGCGAAGTACCACAGGGCGATGTACGCGGGGAGAGTGGTGTGAGGAGGAGGGGGAGGTTGGAATCGGGCGTGTACCGGGAAAGGAGTCGCGTTTTTAAAAGAAAAGACGGAAGAATTCTTGGCGTACAATTTAGGACGGCGGCAATCACCGGACTTTGGCAAGCATGGCTAGCGACGGATCTTTGGTGTGTTTCGAGAGAGCATCGTACAGAGAAACGCGCGTGTCACCACGAAGTCGTTCCCTCGCCGCTGTCGCGGCTTCTCGCGATGCCGACCGCGCGTCGCCCGCGGGGTCGACGGATTGCGCCGCCGCTAATTTCTGCGTCGCGCTCGCGTACGAACGAACGTCTCGCCTTTCTTGTTTCGCCGTGACCCCGTCCGCCGCATCAAGCGCGGAACGCGCAGCAGCTCGCACGTCCCGCACAAGCGCCTCACCCACCTGCTTGCCACTCGCTAAGCCGATGGCCGCCGCCGCCGCGGTGGCTTCGGCGCCGAGGCGCGCGGATGGGCGGTTCGCTTTTCGCTGGTTTTGATTTGGGTGCAGAACGACCTCCTCTGTAACACGAGCTTCAAGACTGGCCTCCTCTGTAACACCCGACTCCGGCCGCGTGCGCAACTCAGGCCAGCCACTGCGCCACACCTCACCACTCGCGTCGCCAAGCGTTGGCAACTGGAACGTCTTGATTTGTGTGCTGTGGTGGTGTTTCGGTGCACCTCTGCCTTCGCCGTCGCCCGCGCGTCGCGGCGCGCGCGATTCCTTTTCTTTTTTTCGCCCACCACGATTCTGCGACTCCTTTTTTCGCTCGCCACCATGATGACTCTTCGCCTTTCCATCACCGATATCAACCCCCAGTGTCGCAGCCTTCTCGCTCTCCGCACGCGCGCTCGCGGACCGTTTCACGTGATGCGCGCGGACGATTTCCAGAAACGACTGCTGGCTTGCAGTCTTCGCGGTCCGCGGTTGCTCTTCACCCTGCGTTGGGACGCTTTGTTGCGTCGCGACGTTATTCGGCCCCACAGCAGCGCTCTTGGCTCGTTGCCCCGCGACGTTCGCCTCGGACGACGGCACGAACGCCTCGGCGACGACAGGGAAGCTCCACAGCCCCGCGACCATCGCGAGCGCGCCGATGACGCACCCCATTAACAGCGCGCGCCACCCTGTGACGTAAGACGCGTTTCGCGAAGACCCGTCGGATTCCCTTGTCGCGTCCCCTCGCGGATGAGGGTTGAGATCATCTGCGTTTTCGGTGTCACCCGCGGTCGCACCAGCACTGCGCGTCCGCGGCTTTTTGCCCCCGAGCAAAGACTTGGCCTCGCTCTTCACCCACCGTCCGGGTTGCGCCACCGGCATCACGGCAGGTCACGCGCGACGGCGCGTGTCTTGCAGTGGCGAAGACTCCTTCAAAAGTGACGAGATGGTGTTTCAATTCACTCCCGCACCGAAGTGCAATATTTGACTCCAAATTTTTGAGTGAAGGGTCGATAGTTGATCGTGTGGCTAAGTAGTCCGATGAAGTTGTTAATTTGTCAAAAATGAGTTGGTGTATGCGCAATTAGTGGGGAATAAATCATGGATGTTACAAGGTCCACTTTTCTGTAAAACTCGCTTCGTCCGAAGTTCCGCCCACCACACTCGCCGTCGCACGTCGTCCTACCCCTCGTCGGGTCCGACGTTTCGTACGCACCGCGACTTCGCCGCCGCGACCCGCGCGCCCGCGATGTCGCGCCCCGAAAGTTCGCCGCTGCTGCGCGGCCTTCGCTCGCACGTGGTCCATCTGGATGGGCGTTTAAGCGATGCGGAAAAGGTGTTCGGCGCGTCCAAGAGGACGCGCGCGTCTTGGATGCTCGCGGGCGTGACCGCGGTGGTGGGCACCGTCGCGATCGCTGGGGTCGGCGCGGACGGCATGCGCAGCGCGCTTGGCGCGTCCGCGGGCGTCGGCATGTCCGATGCCATGTCCTGGAGACCGATCGGGGCGGGCGGTGTTGCCGCGTCCTCCCCCTCGTCATGGCCTCGGATGGGCAACGACAAGTGGGCGTCGTACGTGCAAGGCCCGAGTGCGGGTGATGAGACCTCGGTCGAGGTCGCGAGGTTCGGGTCGGACGAAACCCTCGTTTCAGGCGACCAGAGAGACCCAGCCACGATGTTGCAGCAGTGGGACCAGGTTGTTAAGTGGGGCACCGGGTTGAACCCCGGGGACAACAGCGGCGACCACCCTGGTTTGTACGACCCGGTCGACCCTACGATTCCGTTCGAAAGCGACGTGGACAGAGGCGCGTCGTCCCTTACCTGGGAGCAAGCCAAGCAACAAGGCTACGTGATGACCCCCGAAACATTCAAAGACGCCATCAAGGCGCACCCCACGAGCTTCCTAGTAATCCACGCCGTGAACGGCCTCGGTAACAGGATGCGCGCTTTGGCCGCCGCGAAGTGTTTAGCGCGGGAACGTAACAGGAAGCTGATCATCGTGTGGGAGCGGGACGACTCCCTGGAGGCGCCGGTGCAGTCAATGATGACCCCTTCTTTCTTGCGAGGCAGCTTCATTTTAGAGAGCCTGCCCTACAACTTCCTCGCCGAGGAACACGAAAAGCTCACCAAGTTCAACGCGGGCGAATCAACCGTGCCTTCTGTTTTCTCGCTGATCCACGACGCGACCACGGAGTGGGGCAAACAAAGGGTTTCCATCGAAACCGCCCCTGACGCGTGGTCCAACTGGAAAGGCGCGGCGTACATTAAGAGCTCGCACGCCGAGCTGCAGCTCACCGCGAGCGAGTACAACTTTGTTGGGTCGTACATGGTTTATTTTCAGCCCAGCGAAAAAGTGAGCGCCATGATGAAAACGATTCCCCTCAGCGACAAGAGCGACGACCAGGTCGTGAGCATGCACATACGCGCGGGCGAGGACAGCAAGCTTTCGAAGGACCTGAAGCTGGAAGGCGAAGCCGCGGCGGAGGTTGCCTTGGTTGATTCGTACAGACAGCAGTGCACGGTGAGTTCGTTCGTGGACGTCCTGACGCGGCGCGCGCCGGACGCCGTGTCGCGAGGCATCAGCGTGTTCGTCGCCGCGGATACCCCCGAAGACGTCGAGGCGCTTCGCGCCAGGCTTCCCAACAACAAGGTGTACGCCCTTTCCCGCCCCGACTACTGCAACTACGGGTACAACAGGGCCAGGGAGGAAGAGTGCATGATCTACGCGGTTGCGGATTTGTTTTTACTGGCGAGGAACCCCGGCCCCATGCTCCGTTCCAAGTTTTCGTCGTTTTCCGATTTCGCAAACTACTACCGCAAGCGCGCGGGGCGGTTACAGGGCAAGGGGTTCTTAGTCAACGGGTGTTCGGATGATGGGAAGGGACAGGATGGCGTCCTGACCGCGGCCGCGTCCGCGGACCTGGGAAGCGCGAGCGAGGGACACTTGGTGCAGAAAAAGACGTTTTCCTCAAAGGTCAAAGCCCGGTTCGCGATGGGCGTGGAGGGCGGCGGGCACTACAAATTGAAACTCGCGAACCTCCCAACGCTGGCTGTGCAAAACAACAAAGACTCGCCCGCGCCCCTCGGCGAGCGCGGCTCGGTGGACGCGGTTTCACTGTGCGAATCGTTGACCACGCTGGCGCCGACGGACGCGAAGCACGCCGCGCGCCTCTGCGCCGCCCGCGGTCTCAACCAGATGGATGCGTTTTTCAAACTCATGCGAAACGTCCTTGACGACGAAACCGCCCTGAAACCGCACGCTGACGCGAACCTAGGTACCAGGGAAGCCGCACCTTTCGTGGTTGACATGAACTCGCTTCTCGGGAAGAAGCCTGCGGCGGCGGCGTACCCCACTCCTGAAAGCTCGGCGTGGGACCCGGTTTTCCCCGAGATTCGGGAAATGGCGGCCCTAGCGGAGAGCGCGGGCGTGGATTTCTCCGTCGACGCCCTGTTCCGAGACCCGGTCGAGGCGGTGGCGCGAACCGCGGGGCTTTCCGCGCCGGCTCGATCCATGGACAAGGCGTCTGTCTCAATGTTCAGCACAGTCCTTGGGTCCTTCGCCAAGCAGGCCAAGGGGTACCGGGAGATGTCAACGCAGCTCGCCGGGGTTTCCAAAGACTTTTACCAGTGCCACAGCATGGACGACGAAACCGCTGTTTCGACGGTCGCGCGGGACAAGAGCTCGCTCGCGCAGAAACCCGCGAGGGCGTTGCTTGCCATTGCAGAGGAGACTTCGTCGGATTTGGAGGAAGCCTCCGCCGCGGTTGGCCGGTGGGGCTGGTGGGGCGGGAACGTCGTGAAGAAACCACAAAGCTCTTCGGATTTGGGTTTAGGGAACGCGCGAGACGCGTTGGAACCGCAAATCATGGCAGCGTACGACGCGCTCGGCGCGGATGCTTTTTTCATGTTCAGCGCGCTTTCAACTGAACTCGTGGGGAAATCGCAGACGGTTGATGCGTTGTCACAAACCCTGCAAGTCGCCATGAATGACCGGCTTTCGCTGTTGAGCAACGTGCAGACAGATTTGGGGCGCCAAATGAACAAAGTGGAACTGTCGCGGTACGTCGACGCCGAAAACGACGCGTACGTGGCGTACTTCGCCTTCAGAACCGGGGTGTGCCGCTAGATACGAAGATTAATTCATGTAAATATTTGAGTTTTATTTAAATAAAGCCGTCGTCGCGGTCTTACTCACTGTCGTTGGGTATCGTTTTCATTTGTCGTGTTGCTCGTGTCGCTCATCGGCCGCCCCGCGCCGCGCGCCGTGTCGTCGCCCGCGCCGCCTCGCGACATCAAAGTAGCTCGCGCCGATACGTCCGGGTCGAGTCGGCCTTGCGCTCGCGCCTCCGCGATCCGCGCGCGCGCCCGGGCCACGACGTCCTCGACGTCGTCATCCTTCACCGAGCGGTTTGACACGTTACCGGGAGCCGCGTTTTCCACGTCGTCGTCGACGTCCGCCACGCCGGCGCTCTGTGACCTCGCGCCCGGGGTTCCGAACTTCCCTCCCAACAAACCTCGCAAGGCGCTCACGCCACTCGCCGCCCCCGCACTGAGCGCCTTCGGCCTTTGTGTGCACAGATGCGCCCTTATTTTGATTTCGCCGCTCGCGTCCGCGGTGAACCCGAGCCGCGAATGCACCTTCTCCGCGCTCGCGCCTTCCTCTCCGCCTTTGGGCGCGGCGACGTACGAAAGGTTACCGATTTCAGGCGCGCCCCCCACGTAGTGCGTCGCGATGCGGTCGCATACCGTGCCTCCCGCGCGCCATGTTTTGATTAAACGTTCCGGGGAGGGCTTGGGTGTCGCCGACGTTACGTCACGGCCAGGCGCGGCGCGGTACGGCGGCGCCAGCGATAGGGACCCGTACCCCTCCGGGCGGTACCGGTCCCACTTGTCGTAGGACGACACCTGGAAGAACAAAACCGGGTACTGCCGGTGCGTGGGTACATGTTTCGCCACGAAGCAAAGCTCGATTGGCAGGGACCAGTGCGCGACTCTGCGTTCGGCGCTGAAAAACCCGTCCCCGATTCCGTCGCCCGTCTGTGTTTGTAAAAGAAAAGTGTCAATCTTGAAAGGGCAAACAGTGTGTCAGGATTTGGGAAAGGCGCAATACGTACATCCGGGTAAACCGTGGTTTTCGAAATCTGCGTCACACCCGCCGTCGCGGGCTTCCCGTCCTTCGCGTCGTACTCCAATTTCCAAACCTCAGGGTCGAACTCAAGCGCCCACTCGCAGTACAGGTTGTCGTGCTCGAACCCTCGGCCTGAGACGATTTCGCCGAGAAACACAAGGCGTTCGGGAGAGTCGAGTGGGGGCGGGACAAACGCCCCCGGGCCTTGGCGCCGGCGTCGCGCCAGCTGCAGCGCCCGCATCGCCGCGGTCGGCGCGATATCTTTTTGTCGTTTTTCCAGGTTGGTTTCGTCCCTTTTTGAGGCGTTACGAACGGAGTACTCCCACACCGAGCCGTCCCTGCGTTCTATGCGGTACACGTCATCAGGGCTGTCGCCGTTGAAATCGGGCGACAGCGCCAGGGACCCGTCAGGAAACGCCTCTATTGTCATCAACACCTCCTGGCCCTCGGGGTGGCCGCTTTGGTGCGTGTTTTGTCGCGCCACCATCACGGGGTGGTCCGAAGGGAGCTCCAGCGGCCCTGATTGCAAAAAGAAAAGTGTCAGTCTTGTATGGGCAAACAGGCACCTGGATTTAGGATTTGGAGTTGGGAAATACGCACCGCAATCCGCGCAAATCACAAACGTCACCGGACCGCCCGCGCGTTTCCGCCCGCCTTTCGCGATTTCCGTTCGCAACTTCGTGGCGTCCTTGCCAAACGCGTTCGCGGCGAAAACCCTCGCCGCGGGTGAGCCGAACACGGCCCGGAACAAACCGTTGACGCGTTCCGTGGCACTGGTGGTGACTGTTTTTTCCGCGTCAAGGTCATCCGCGAACCGGTCAGACGAGACGTACGTGTAAATCGTCTCGCCCGTTAACCCGTTCTCCCGGACCATGGCATCGTACTTCCGGTCCAGCTCACTCGCCGCGGGTTGCTCAGCGGCGGAAGGCGAGCCGTCCATGCGCCGCGTCGCCTCCGCCACGCTAAAGATCTTCTCCTGCCACGCCACGACCCGGTCGAAGGAAGGTTCGGTTTCGGGAGGCGCGTTGGTGTAGTTCAGGGGAGGCGCGTTTTGGGCGGACTCGACGACGGGGCCGGGTTGTTCGCCCGGGACGTCGGACCTCGCTTTATCGCCGGGACTGTCGCCCCTCGCGGGCCTCTCCGCCCTGCCCGGGAACCCGGGAGAGGCTCTGCCGGTGGGAGTACCCGGAGCAACCGCCGGGGCCGGTGCTACTGCCGGGGCCGGTGCTACCGCCGGTGCCGGGGGTGCCGCCACAGAGGGAGCGCCGTACGGGTCGAACGCAGGCATCGTACCCGAATGCGCCGCCGCCCCTGTGTGTGGTGTGTCGCCTCGCACCAGCTGGCTTTGCCGCGACCTGCGTCCTCCGATTTGGGGAACGTAAGGCGCGTTGGTCGCCGGCGCGGTTTGCGTGTCGTCGCCGCCGTCCACGATCGTATCCGCGTCCGAGGGAGGCACTGTCGGGGCAAACGCGGACGCAGGCGCCAGCGCGGTCGCAGCCGCGGCGGCTTGCTGTGCCCGACTCGCCGCGATTTGGTCGGAGACGTGCGAATCGGGCGGGTCATCGCTGAAGATGGCGCCCGCCCCCGCCGCGGTGTGTTGTCGCGTTAGTTCCACCGCGGACGCGTGTTTCTGCTGCGCCTCCCCGCGTTCCTGCGCCAAGCGTTGCGTAAGCTCCGCGGCCCTGTCCGCCCGGGGGCCACTCACCCGGGTTAACGAAACCGTCACGCGGAGGTTCTGCAGCGCATCAGGCGAGCGGTACAACACGCGGTTGGGAGGGGCGCTTGCCATCGTGGGTGTGGAAAGCCTCACCGCCCAGATTCAAAATCTCACGCAATCTCCTCGACGCGGACGCCTGTCCCGGACGCGCGCCACGCAACACGCGCGCGTCACACCTCCGCGACGCCTTCGACGGGTCACGCGAAATGCGCCAAACGCAGTGGGCCTTGCAGCGGTCGAGGCCTGCCTGCCGCGTGCGCGGGGGCTGTGGCTGAACGAATCTTGCAAGCCTGGCGACAACGGGCTGGCGGAGTCTCGATTTCGAGAGACTGCCGTTTGAAACGGTTACAAAAAGAGAGTCGAAATTTTGGCATTCATCACAGACCATCATCAAGCAGCGCTCTACTTGTAATCCACACTACCCCGCACCAACGATACGATACCTAGGAATTCGTTCTCGTCACCTCTCACTCGCTATAGGCGAGCAGTCATCCTCCTCCTCCGACGCGCTCGACGACGACGGCCCAAAGTCGTCGTTGAAGTGCGAGTTCGGCGACGATTTGGATGTCGGCGTTTTTTTTGTCAACCGCGAAGACCTTCGCGGCGGTGTTTTCATTTCGCTTCCCTGCTCGTCGGGCTCGAACCCACGCGGCAGCGACACGTTTCGGTGGCTATGCGTCATCCGTGAACAATCAGTCGATGTCAATTGCCTGACATCAACAACCCTACCGCGTTCTCGACATGCCGTGTTGGTTCTGGAAAGATCTGTAGTTTCGGCGCCGCCCGCGCCTTTCTCGTCTCCGCGTGCCGTGGCTTTAGTTTCGGTACCGCCGGTGTTACCCACACGCGCCGTGGCCCGTGTCCACACCCTCGTCCAGAACGTAAAAACCGCCCCAGCCGTCCCACTCCCGAGTCGGTACGCGGAACCGAACACTTTACACAAGTGTGTGACTAAATACGAAACAAGTCCAAAAAGAATCAATGTCGTCGAGAAACAAACCGCGCTCGTCGCGCCCGCCGCCGCGGCGATTGATACGTAGGCCGGAGATGGTGGTGTGTCGGTGGCCGTCTCGAGTGTTGTTTCTTCTACTTGTTCTACATGTGTCGTATCGTATGAGTCACCGACCTCCGTGAACGAATCGTAACTCGCTTCTTCAGTCGACGGAACCGCCGCGCCTGATTCTTCGTCGTCGAAAAAGTCGTTCGCTTCTGTGAAGACCCCGAAAACGTCGGCGGACGCGACAACGACCTTTTGTTCAGGTGCTACGTCCTCGCCGGTTCGGTGGACACGTCGGTACGCGAGCTTCCCTCGCACGTCCGCGAGGGATAAAAGCTCGGTTACGACCGTGCGTGGAACCGTGCGGGGAAACGCGCGGGGGGTTCCCACGGTCGGTACGCGCGTGTTGATGACGTGAGCTGGCACGACGCCGATAAACATCACGTCGCTGGACAAAGCGGTGACCGCGGATGTCGCGCAGGCGAGCGCGAGGACCAGCGCGAGGGCGGTGCCGCGCGTGTGGCACCGCATGGGGGTACGTCCCAACGCAATCGAGACGACGAACGCGCGTGCACGACGTGAGTGCCTGTCGAGTGCACAGCCTGCTCCGAGAAAAAACGGCTCCGAAGGGCGATTTTTGAGGTCCACCAGCTACTGCGCTTGGACAAAAACATGGCGCCCTCGTCTCCCTTACTTCATCACTCGCGCACGCACGACCGCCCACGCGTGCACCGTGTGTTCCTCGCTGTGTCAGTGTTGGGGCGGTTCCGGACCGCGGTCCGTGACCGAGCGAAGGGTCTCGTCCGCGCATGGAGATGACCCCCGCCGTGGTGAATCACTCTCGTTCAGCGTCGCAAGTCAGCCTTCTGGGCGATGCAGAGGAGGCGGACTTGACTCGCGGAACGACGGGTGATGAAAGGCTGCGTGAGACCCCCGGCGCCACGGACGGTGCACACCCAGATGATAATGATACACACGGCGATGCCACAACAAACTCATCCCAAACCCCCGACCGCAGATGGTACGCGGTGTTCTTGTTAACCCTTACGTCCGCGTTTCTGTACGCGGACCAGAACTTGCTCTCGCCCAATCTCAGCGCGGTGGCTGAGGAGTTCGGGTTGAGTGACACGGAGAAAGACCTGTACCTAGGAGGGTACCTTCAGCTGGCGTTCTTCTTGGTAGGCGCCCCGGCTTCCCTTGTAATAGGCTATCTGGCGGATAAAACAAACCGGGTGCGTTTGCTTGCGGTAGTCGTCGTCATAGGCGAAGGCCCGTGTTTAGCCACGTTCTGGGTCAAGACGTTTTGGCAGTTGTTCGCCGTGCGGTCGCTAACCGGCATCGCGGTAGGGGGCTGCTTACCGTTACTGTTCTCGATCTGCGGCGACCTGTTTCCCCAAAACGAACGGGCGTATGTCGCCACGTTTCTCACCGTCGCGACGGGCGCGGGCATCGCGGGCGGGCAGATCATGGCCGGCACGGTGGGCCCCGCGTACGGGTGGCGTTTGCCGTTTGTGTTGTCCGCGGCACCCGCGATTTTGTTGGCCTTGGTATCCTACGCCACCGTCCACGAACCGGAACGGGGGGGGATGGAACACGCGGTGCTTGCTGAAAAAAAGAAAAGGAAGTTCCTTTCCGAGGGGGAGGTATCTATACGCCTGAGCGCGATTAGTACTACGAACGCGATTGGTACCGAGAACCCGCCTCGCCGAGAAACCCTCGCCGGCGCCGGCACGGTACCCGCCGAGACGACTTCGTACGGCGCGGCGAGGGACACTACCCATCCGCCGTCTTCTTTCGGTTTCCGATCTAGGAGGGGTAAGAGGGGTACACACGCAACTCCAGACGATACGCCTCCGGCCGAGGCGCTGTACACCGCCACGATCGACTCTAAAAAGCTTTGGAGGCAACTAAGGGTTCCGTCGAACCTGATTATTCTGCTTCAAGGCTTGCCCGGCACGGTTCCGTGGGGAATGCTGAACGCGTATTTCGTGGACTATTTACACGTCCAGAAGGGTTTGTCTGTGGAGGAAGGGACGTTGGCGGTGACTCTTTTCGGTTTAGGCGCGGTGGTCGGGACGGTTTGCGGCGGCGTTTTCGGGCAGAGGGTTTATAACCGCCCGAGCGGCGGGGGTAAAAAGTCCGTCGCGGTGTTGATGGGCACCACCACGGCGCTTGGGAGTTTGCCGCTGGTGTTTGCGATTAACGTGAGCAAGTACGGCCCGGGTGATGCGTACTTGCACGTCGCGTGTTTGTTGGCCGGCGTGTTGTGCGCCGTAACACCCCCCAACGTCCGCGCGGTTCTGTTAAACGTGAACCCGCCCGAAACGCGAGGCACGATGTTCGCGTTTTACACGCAGGTGGACGACGTCGGGAAGGGCGGCGGCCCCGCCGTTGTCGCCGGGTTGATCGTATTGTACGGACGGAAAGTAGCCTTCAACATCGCCGTGTCCGGGTGGCTACTATGCGGGGCGATTTTACTTGCGCTGACGAAACACATCGACAAGGACGTGGAGCGGGCGGAACAAGCGGTCGCGGCGGAGGTGGAAAACGCCGCGCGGCGCGACGGCGGCGATCGGGACGAAGAGATTTTGTGACGAGAGTTAGTAGACCTAGTTTTGGGAGTGTCGTATGATCATAGTTTTTTTTTTCGAGCATCGAGTGTCGTATGATCATAGTAGGCATAAACTTGCCGAACGCCATGATGGACTGACCCTGTACGTACTTTGTGATCTCGTATTTCTCCGCTTCCCGCCGCGCAGCAGGAATTGGAGAAAGGAGGAAGTGGAGAAGTACGTGACCAAAAAGTGCGTGCAGGTTGACTTCATCGCGGCGTTCGGCGCGACGCGTCTTTCAGTACGGACCGCGACCGCGATTCTCACTTACTTCCCCGCGTCCTTGCTTTTGTTCAGTGCGGGTGAAACGACCAGCACGTGTTCCCCCTCCGGGGTGGTTTGCAGGATGAGTTGTCGCCCTGGAAGGAGTTGCGTGGTGAGGACTCGGTCGGGGGTCATGGTTTTCGGGCACGCTTTTGAAGTCGTGTCCTCTTTTTCTTTTTGCGCGTCGTTAACGAACACCGTCTCGTCGTCCTTCGGCGAATCCATGGTCCGGTCCGTCAGCTCGTCATCCGCGTCGAAAACTACACTGCCGTGTGTATCACTAAGCGGGTGCGGACTTAACGGGTCCACGTCGGACAAACTCACGCCGCACGAGTACGTTCGGTCCACTTGCGAGGGTAACGCCAAACCGGCCGAGCCTTCGTTTTTTTTTTCTTTTTCGTCCCGGGACGTCTCCAACGCGTTGAACGTGAACTGCTCTTCACGGTCCAAGCTCTCCGCGCGCTGGCGCACGCGAGACACCAGGGCGTGGCATGGAGTGGTTCTTCGATCCACGCGAGGCGGCGTCGCGTCAATCGCGGGGGAGCCGATATCCTCCGATTGCGGCGTGACCCACTCCTTTGGCAGGGTTGTTACGACGTCCGAGGGTTTCTTCGGGTTTGTTGGCGAAAGGCTGGGCGAGTACGGCTGCAACGCGGAAGGCAGGGAAGGCGTTTGTTTCACCTCGGGGGTGTTCGTGGGCGCGCGCGAGCCCTCACGCGGGTCAGGGCTCGTCGCGGAGGGGGAAGATACACAAGCGCCCATGATGAAGAGCAGGTGCGGTGGGCAGTGGAGGGGGAGAAACCTGGGCAGCCACAACAATAACTTTGGCCAGTAAAAAATAACGTGCACTTTTTCGTGGCGCTGATTTGCTGCACGTGACGACGTGTCGGCTCCCCGCCTTATCACTACCACGCGCGCAGTACAAACCACCCGGCGATCGCCTACCGTGCGTTGCCAATTTATGGAGTGTGGATTCATTGCGGGTTTCTGGGAACTCGGTGCGTGTCCAGACACGATCCGCGTTCGCGGTTGCGGCGCCTGTCTCGAAACGCCGCCGCCATTTTCTGATCTGAAAAACGCGATGTGCACCCATCGCGTTTCCCCAACCGTCGCCCCGTCTTCCATCCGCCTGTCCCTAACCGCCCCCCCCTTTCCTCAGGCGAGATTGCGTAACACGCACACGCACCAAACAGCGACAAAAACCTCTTTTACCTTCGCCCGGCCATCACAATGTCCGCGTACCAAACCGGCTTCGACGTCGGTCTCCCCACCGACAATCGGGGCTCAAAATCCGGCGGGTGCTTCCGCAAAAGCATCTCCTTCGCCGCGACAGCCGCGACGCTGTTCTCCGCGATCGCCCTGGCGCTCGTGGTGTATGTCGGCTTCTACATGGAAGACACCGCATCGTCCGACCCTGTGGTTATCAGGGTCGGCATCGCGTCGCCCCTGCCTGGGTACATCAGCACTCGGTCCTTGTTCGCGGGCACCGGGTCGTGGACCACCAAAGCGAGCTTAGCGGCTGGAACCTCTGATTTCGTCGCCGTGACCGTCGGCGACAAGATCTACATGGTCGGCGGCGCTACCAGCGCTGGCGCTAGTACCTCTGCCGTGACCGAGTACGACCCCGTGGTGGACAAGTTTGACACCAACAAGACCTCCGCCTCCGCCGGCCGCATGCGTTACGCCGCCTCCGTCGTGGGCACCAAGATTTACGTCGTCGGCGGCGTGGGAACCTACGACGACGACAACTCGGACACGAAGAAAACCACCTGGGTCTACGACACCGTCACGGACGCGTGGGCTGTCGGTCCTGAACTCATCACCTCGCGATCCGACTTCTGCGCCTTCACCGTGGGCACCAAGATCTACGCCGTCGGCGGGTACACGGCGTATTGGGTAACCCTCGCGTCCGTGGAGGTTCTGGACACCGCCGCGACCGCGCCAGCGTGGACCACGGCGCCCGCGTTGCCCGCACCTCGCGGCGACGTTACCTGCGCCGCTTCCAGCGGAAAGGGCTACGCCATCGGCGGGTTCTACGACCCCACCGCAAGTGCGACTTCGTTTGACCACACCGCGTTCGTCGCCACGATGTACGAACTGGACGTCGCCAGCGCCGCCAAGGCGTGGGTCGCGAAATCCGAAATGCCAACCGCCATCGGCGACAAAGCCGCCGCGGTTCTTTCCGACGGCTCTATTCTCGTGATTGGCGGTGAAACCCACAACCGCAACGCGAGCACACTAGTCGCCACGCACACCAGCGTGCAGTACTACCCCAAGCACGACACGTGGGTCACGAAAGCCCCGATTCCCACCGCACGGTTCAGGTTCGCCGCCGCCACCGACGCGGACGGGTTCGTGCACGCCTTTGGAGGACACAACAGCGAAGCCGCGGTTACGCTGAATTCGCACGAGGTGATGATGGACGTGACGCACCCCGATTTGTGGATCCACAGCGT
>TARA_B110000971_G_scaffold28239_2_pt1 | contig 26203 bp, 27 predicted proteins | sample TARA_B110000971 | Tara Oceans TARA_B110000971 (sample SAMEA4397842) | marine metagenome | biome: Polar Biome; feature: [SRF] surface water layer (ENVO:00010504); material: water (ENVO:00002006), including particulate matter (ENVO:01000060) such as... | depth 5 m | reverse complement strand
TAATAGCTCAATTGGCTTGATTTATGCACTGAAAAAATTTTTTAAGTATTTATTGTATATAATTATTAATGACTAAAATAGTTTGGTTTACAGGGCTATCTGGTTCAGGAAAAAGTACATTATCTTTTAAACTGAATAGTTTCTTAAAAAAAAAAAATTTTATAACTAAAATTGTAGATGGCGATATATTTAGAGCGCAAAACAAATCACAATTAACATTTACAAGAAAAAATATTAAAAAGAATAATTTTAAAATTATTAATTATATTGATAAAATTAGTCCTAGATACCAATTTATTTTAGTTTCAGTAATTTCACCCCTTTCCAGCACGAGACAAGCCGCTAAACGTAAATTTGGTAAAAACTATTTCGAAATATTTGTTTTTTGTAAAAAAAAAACATTAGAAAAAAGAGATACCAAAGGTTTGTATGAAAAGGCTAAAAAAAAAATTATTAAAAATTTAATTGGCTATAATTCAAAAATAAAATATGAAAAAACTAATTATAAAAAAATAACAATTGATACTGATAAATTTACAGTTAAAAACTCTATTGAGAAAATATTAAAAAAATTACCATTAATTTAATCCTTAGATAATAATGAAATTTAATTGGAAAAAAAAAACTTCTATTTTTATTGGAAGATTTCAACCATTTCATGAGGGTCATTTTAATCTATTTTTAAATGCTTTTAAAAAAAATGGGCAAGTGGCAATATTGATTATGGATAGCAAAGGAATAAACAAAAAAAACCCCTTTAGTTTTTCTAAGGTAAAATCCATAATACAAAAAAGATTAAAGTTTTTTATAGGAAAATATTTGATTTTAAAGATTCCTGTAACACAAGAGATAATTTATGGTAGAAAAGTAGGCTATAAAATTAGAAAAATAAATTTACCTGATGTGATGCAAAAAATTTCAGCTACAAAAATAAGAAAAAAATTAATTTATAAAAAAAATGAGAAAAATTTTTAAGTATTCAAAAATTGAAAATATAGATAAAAAAAAAGTTATTAAATCATTAAATAATAATCATTTTGTTATTTTAAGAGGACTTTTTAAAAAAAAAGAAGTCATAGATGTATTGAGAAAAATAAAAAAAAATTTTAATCATAAAGAAGATAAAATTAGATCCTTAAATCAATACAATTTAATTAAAACAAATTATCAAAGGTTCATGTTTGGAATGTCAGGTGGTATAAAAGGTGCTTTAAAAACTAATCCTAGATATTTTAGAGTTTTTTATAATCCACTATGGTGCGATGATATTTACAGTGGTAGGGATATTCTTAAAAGACTTACTCATACTCAAAATTATTTTTATAAACTTGATAAAAATTATGGAATTAATGAAAAAAAAACCAAACATGAGTTATTTGTTGCGTCTAGATTTCAACATTATCCAAAAGGTGGAGGGTTTTTGGCAGCACACAAAGATATTGCAGCAATTAGAACGGCAAAAAAATTAGGAATAAATCTTTTTTACAACTTTCTACTGATTATGACAAAAAAAGGCAAAGACTATAAAAGTGGAGGTGGCTTTGTAGTTAAAGATAATAAAATTATTGATTATGAAAACATAGCTGAAGTTGGAGATGTGGTAATTTATAATTCTAAAACTGAACATGGGGTTTTAGACATTGATCCAAATATATTTCCTGATAAAAAATTTAAAGAAGGGCGCTACATAGCTTTATCAACATTATTTAAATGGTAAATTAATGAATTCAAAAAAAATTAAACTAATTGCAACTTTAGGACCTTCAACCTTAAAAAAAGAAGTTTTACGAAAATTAAAAAAAGATGTTGATATATTTAGATTAAATATGTCCCATCTTAATTTAAAGCAACTTAGTTATAATTTAAAGTTCTTAAAAAAAAATAATATTAAAAATATTTGTTTGGATACTGAAGGTGCTCAAGTTAGAACAAGATATTTAAAAAATAGAAAATTTTTAAAAAAAAATTCGTATCTCAATGTATCTTCAACTAAAGAAAAAGTAAAAAATTTAATACAATTTTATCCAAAATTAGATATTTCAAAAGTTAAAATAAATTCAAAAATTAAAATTGGATTTAATGGATTGGAATTAAAAGTCATAAAAAATTTCAAACAATACTTAAAATGTAAAGTAATTAATAGTGGTTTTTTAGAAGCAAATAAGGGAGTTCATTTTGATTCACCCATTTTGCTTAAACCACTCACAGACAAAGATATTGAAGCAATAAAAATTGCAAAAACATTTGATATTAAAATATTTGCACTATCTTTTGCAAATTTTAGCAAAGATGTAAAATATTTTAGAACTCTATTAAATAAAAAAGATTTCATTATATCAAAAATAGAAACTTACCATGGTTTCAAAAATAGAAAAAAAATAGCTAATTCTTCAAATGCAATTTTAATCGATAGAGGAGATTTATCTAGGTATATTGATATTTCAAAGATTCCGTTAGCTCAAAGAATAATAATTAGTGATATAAAAAAAATGAAAAAACAAGTTTATGTTGCAACTAATTTACTAGAAACAATGATAAATTTAAATGAACCTACAAGAGCTGAAAGCAATGATGTTTATTCCAGTTTAGAAAGTGGTTGTACAGGACTTGTGTTAGCTGCTGAAACTGCTATTGGCAAATACCCTATCGATTGTGTAAATTTTTTAAAAAAATGTTTATATAGTTACTATAATAAGAAAAAACTTATCTCAAATTTAGAAAATTTTTTTTAAATTTCTTTATAAATATCTTTTTTAATTTTTTTAATTTCTTGCATATATTTTTTTCCATCAGAACTTTCTATAAATTTTTTTTTATTTTGCTTACCATCACCCCAAGTTTTAGGGTCAGTAGGATCTGTACTTAATAAATCTGTTCCATGTCCAGTTTTTAAAAGAGTGGAAAAGTTTTTTTTTAAGTAATTGCTTTTATCAATTTTCTTCTTTAAGAAATTTTTTAAATCAATCTTTTTAATTGTTTTATTACTTAATTCATAATTAAATTGTTTTAGGTTTTTTTTTGCAAAATATTCAACAATCTTTATTTCATTACTACTTAATTCTCTTTTCCATGAGTCAATTCTATTTGTAAAAAAACCATTTACAGATTTTTTTTCAATTGATGAAAAACCTAACGATGCATATTTATTCTTAAATATTTTTTCCCATTTTTCTGGTTTAGTCATATTTGGTTCAAATTTTATATTAATAAATTTTGCAATTTTTTTTGCATACAGATTTGGGTCCGTCAAAATATCTTCAAATCTTAAGCACATGTAATTTTTTTTACTTAATTTTTTACTTAAATATTTTCCATAATTCATATTATCAATACAGTTGAATATACAGCCCCAATAATCTTTTTTTTGATATGTTATTTTTTTCCAAGAAGCAAAAATACTTCTTGGATCTCTTATTAACTGTATAACTTTTGCATTTTTATACATTTTACAAAAAATTTCAATAAACCTCCAATTAAGTGCAGAGTCTTCACCAATAATTTTTAAAGAAGGATTAATCTTTAGTTGTTCTTTTATTAAACAGTCATAAATATTTTTATGACTAAGTTTTCCTTTAAAGATTTCTTTTAATACATTTTTTTCATTAATTTTAATATTAAATCTTATTCCAAGCCTTAGGCCCATTTCTCTAATTCTAAACTCAACTTTTTTTTTATTAAGGACTTCATTTTTTTTATACAAAAATCTTTGAAAATGAAAATTTTCTATTATTTGAACTTTAGAATGTGCATTTAAAATATTAGATACCAGGGTACTTCCACCCCTCATCGCTGCAGAAACATAAATTCTTGGCATCTTGTTAAGTTTTGATGAAGGCATATTCTAAGTTTTATTGTTGTGATATCTCAATTACAACTAGTCGTAAATAAATTATATTTAGCTATTTAAATTTATTGCTTTTTTCTTCGAATCTTTATTATTTTCTTTGCTCTCATGAAGCAGGCAATTTCTAAAATTTTAGCAGATCTCCATTTGATGCCTCTTACAATCCAAATACTCTCATTTTTTGATGGTATATAGTTTTTAATGGCATTTTTTACATATTCATTATCAAGTATAGATTTAATCATTTCTAAACGTGACTTTATACCTATTTTTAAATTTATCTTACCTAGAAGAATTGATCGGCTGTAAGATACTAGTGCACTTATAATTAAAAAAATAAATCCTTGCTGAGAGATGATTTTGACTTGGGTAGAACTAAATTTACAATTATTTAAACTTTTCCCAATATGATTCTCAACTATTTTGAAGTTGGAGATTGGAAAACCAAGGGTTAATCCCTCTGAAATTGCTGTATTAGAATTGTTATGTAAGTTATATGTATATAATTGTTTCTTTAAGTAAGTCGCATTATTAATTAAACCAAGTAAATCCCACTCAAAAGCTTCATCTTCAAGATATCTTAATTTTTCCTCAAAATATAAGTTATTATTACTTATAATAGATCGCTTAATTAATCTTCCAGTAATTTGGAATAAGCCAACACTATAAAGGGGGTTATAGAATCTACCTTTCATAGCATCAACAATTTGAGTTTTATCAAAATATTTGTTTTCGGAATAAATAAATTTATTTTCTCGAATATTTATAGAATTTTCAATCCATTTTCTGTCACTAAATACCAAATCACAATCTGTTTCATTAGCAACATCATATAAAATTTTTAATGCATTAATATCCATAGAGTCATCTACATCAAAAAAGTATATATATTGTCCTTTAGCTTTCTTTAATCCAAGATTCCTAGCTGCTGCTGGGCCAGAATTTGACGCTAAAGAATGTAGGCTTATATTAGAAAAATTATATTTTTTTACTAATTCAGTGCTTCTGTCAGTAGAAGCATCATTAATCATAACTATTTCATAGGGTTTTTCAAAAATTTGCTTTGTTAATACCTCGATACAATTTTCTATATATTGCTCAGCATTATAAAAAGGAACAATTACGCTTATAAGATATTTATCTTGCATTCATTATTCACATTATACCTATAAAATTCAATAATTAAAAATTATTAGAGAGATAAATTTATTTATAAAGCTTGTAATCTAGTGGCTTGGAAGTTTGAGTAGCTGGTGTAATCATTCCTTTGCCACTGTAACCAACTGAACTTGATGGATCATAAGGTCTACCATCACAAAAATCACATGCAGGAAAAAAAGTTCTAACATTAACTAATCTTTCTACCTGTTTTTTTATATCGTTTGTTTTAGAAAAAAGATCTACATAATTTGCTGGATTATCTGGAATAGCATTTAGATTATCAGCATTAGCAATAAATGGACATCGATATAATTTACCATTTAAGAGAGTATAAACATATTTTACACAGCACTGTTTGAAAACTTCTTTTAGATCAGAAACAGATCTTTTATGATGTTTAAGACTACTACAATCTATCCAGTTCTCGGGAGGTGTACGAACATATGTTATACCATGTTCTTCTAATTTATCTGTTAATTTATTTATATTACGAGAAAGTTTTCCATAGTCCGTCACTATAAAATTAACATTTTGACCATCAAAAAGTTTTAAATGTTCATCTTTGGGTGCTATTGTGCCATTAGAATATATAAATATATTACGATTTGGATTTTTTTCTAGTATGCCCTTTACAATGTATGCCCAATCTTTATTCATTAAAGGTTCGCCCCCTATAATTCTAAATTCAGAAATATCATCCACATTTTGATTTATAATTTCTATAGCATCAAGAGTACCTTCATGAAGAGAGTTAGTTGGACTAGTATAATATTGCATTAGATTAGAACAGTTTGCACATTTTAATGAACATTTTGTTGTAATCATCACATCTAAGCTTCTCATATAAATTTTATTTTCATCAAAATATACTGAGTGAGTTTTTTTATAGACTGAAATACGAGACTCCATATAAGATTGAGATATATGATACTCATGTTTACTAACATCAAAGCTATCAAGAATTTCAAGAGCTGAATAAAACTCATCATAACCCATCCCAGTGAGCTGGTCTGAAACATCTAATATGTGTTGAGATGCTAATATAAAGCGTGCTTTTGGAAATCTTTCTTTCAAAATGGGGGTATGTATGACTTCTAGATCACAAAATTTGTCAAAAGTTTTTCTTTTTTCAGTATCGCAAAATGCAGAAACCACAATCCCAAGATCTTTACAAGCATAGGCAATTGCTTCTGCCTCACGGACAGCTGCTACAATTATAATTGGAGCACCTTTTTTTTTAAGGGCTTTAATACACTCATATTTGACTAATCGTTCCATAGGAACCCTTTAACTATATATATTTACTAATGATGTCAATTTTTAACATTTTATTAAGAAATTTATCATTAACTGTGTATTATTAGTTCTATGTAAGGTAATTAATTCAAAAAATTTATTTAAAAAATTTATAAAAATAAGCTTATAATGCAATGAAATACGGATTTAACAAAAGATTGTCAGAAAAATTTCCCTCTCAAGTTATGCTTGATATAACAGAGGTGTGTAATTTAGCATGTATTCATTGCACTCATCCATTATTTAAAAAAAGTGATGTTTATTCTAAAGCAATGTTAAGCCCAGAACTAAATAAAAAAATGGTTGATGAGGTTAATAAATATGGGAAAGGAATAACCAAATATATAAGGTACACAAGTAATGGTGAACCACTAGTTCACCCAAAATCTTATGAAATGTTAACATATGCTGTTCAAAACTCTGGGACTAAAGTTACATTAACCACAAATGGAACACTCTTAAATGAAAAAAAAATGTTAAAATTATTAGAGTCGGGCCTTCACATGATTGATGTGAGTATAGATGCATCAAAAAATGATACCTATAAAACAGTGAGAGTTAATGGAAATTTAGACATAACTAAAAAAAATGTTTTAAGGTTAATAGATCTTGCAAAAAAAGCAAAAAATAAAACCAAAATACTTGTAAGTTTTGTTGAGCAAGAACAGAATAAATCTGAAGTCGAAGATTTTAGAAAATTCTGGAATAATGCAGGAGCTTCAGAAGTGCTAATAAGATCACTTCATACAAATTCAGGTTCTAACGAAAATAATCATTTGCAAAATGTAAAAAATACTAATGGTGAAAAAAGATTTCCATGTCTTTACCCATGGGAGAGAATAGTTCTTACTGCTAAAGGCATGTTATCTTATTGTCCAACAGATTGGTTTGGAAAAACTTTGCTTGAAGATTTTAGAAAAAAAACTATTAGAGAAGTTTGGACAGGATCATTTTATAAAAATTTAAGAGACGAACATCTTACAAATACTTTTAAAGATAATAAATTTTGTGAAAAATGCCCAGATTGGAAAAATACAAGTTGGCCTCATGATGAGAAAAAAAGTTATGCAGATTTAGTAGAAAGAGTTTTATACAAAGAAACAGAGATTTTAAAATAACGATATAATGAAAAATAAGGATATTGTTGAAATAGATGGTATAAAAATTGGTAGAGGTATGCCAATTCCTATAATAGCTGAAATTGGAGTAAATCATTTAGGTAGTCTAGCAAGAGCAAAAAAAATGGTAGACCTAGCCAATCAAGGTGGAGCAGATTTTATAAAATTCCAAACTTATGATTCAAAAAATAGATATGATTTAAAAAAAAACCCTAAGGCTAAAAAATTTATTGAGCTAACAAAGGAATGGGAGCTCAGTCAAACAGAAGAAAGTGAGCTTTGGAAGTATGCAAGAAAAAAAAAAGCAAAACTTTTTACCTCAGTGTATGATTATAAAATGGTTAATTTTGCAGAGAAATTAAACACCATCGCATATAAAATTGCTGCTTTTGAAATTACAAATATAAAATTAATAAAAGAAATTATTAAAACAAAAAAACCTGTAATTATATCATGTGGGATGACTAACATTAAAGAAATTAAAAAAATTGTTAAACCGTTTGAAGATAATAAAATTAAATATATATTGCTACATACAGTATCATCTTACCCACTACAAAAAATTCACAGTAATTTGAAAAAAATTTATGAACTTAAAGAAAATTTTAATTGTCCTGTTGGCCATTCAGACCATACACCAGGAAGTGATATTCCTCCTTTAGCAGTAGCTGCAGGCGCTCAGATCATCGAAAAACACTTTACAGATGAGCCAAAACACAGGGAATCAGATAATTTTTTTTCAATCACATGTAGTGATTTAAGAGATATTAAATTTAAAGTAAACCAAGCATACGAATATATTTATTCTCCTGATTTTGAGAAAGCAGACCCTGAAAAATTTATGAGGTCTTTTAGAAAATAAAAATTATTTTGAAGAAAAAAATTTATTTTAGGACAAGAGGTGGATTTAGACAAGGATGGGGAAATATTTATAGGCTAATAACTATATATAATTTTTTTAAAAAAACGTATGATTGCCTCTTAATCTATGAAGGCAACAAGGAAATCACAAGCTATATTAAAAAACTTAAAATCAATTCATTAAAACTTAAAAGTGATTTAAGTTTAGATGAAGAAGAAAAAATAATCAAAAAATTAGAGCCATCAAGTCTTACCATATTAGAAATGTTAGAATGCACATACTCAAGACAAAAAATTTACAAAAAATATACAAATAAATTAATTGTTTTAGATGATATCTTAAAAAATAAATATTGTGCTGATTTAGTTATTTCAGCTCAGTATAAATCTAAAAAAAAAAATATAAAAAATCTTTATACAGGTTATGAATATTATCCATTAAGAAATGAATTCCAAAAGTTTTTTAAAAAAAAAAAAACAATAAATAAAAAAGTCAATGATATTGTAGTATGTCTTGGTGGCAGCTCTTACAAATTGGCAAATCAAAAAATAATAAATTATTTTAAAACAAAAGAATATAAAGTTACTTTTATATTGGGCTCTGAAAATGATAGTTTGTATAAAACTAACAAAAATAGACATAAAAATATTTTTGTTAAAAAAAATGTTAAGAATTTGTCAAGGTTTATTTTTAATTGTGATCTTTTTATTTCTGGTGGAGGATATACTAAAATAGAATGTGCTTATTTACAAACACCAATGATAGTTTTTCCAGTTCAAAAGCATCAACAAGAATTGATTGAAGATTTTAAAAAGTATTGTGGGGTACCCTATTTACCATTACCAACAAATTTAAGACATCAAGATCTAGAAAAAATTTTAAGAAAATATAATTATAAGTTTAGAATTAAAATGAATAAAAATTTAATAAATAAATTTACTGTTAACAACTTTAAAGAAAAGATGTTAAAAATATTAATCTCTAATTAACGATGAATATTGTATCTATTTGTCAACCTCATTTTATTCCATGGCTTGGATATTTTAATATGATTCATAATTCATCTACAATTGTCTTTTTAAATGATGTTCAATACAATAGAAGATCTTGGTAAAATAGATTTCATATCAGAGATAATCATAATTTAGTAAAAAAAAAGCTAATTTCATTATCTGTAATAGACTATCAAAGAAATAAAAAAATTTCAGATTATAAGATAAACAAAAACAATTTAGAAAGTTTAAAACAAAATCTATTGCAAAGTTATAAAGATACAAAATATTACAAAGATATAAGTGATTTTATTTTACTTAGCTTTGAGGAAAACATTGATAATTATCTATCAGAAAAAAATATCAACTTAATAAAAATTATTTCTAAATATCTTAATATTAAATTAAATTATACTCTATCTTCAAACTTATTATTATCAGAAAAAAAGAAAATTTAATTTTAGAAATTTTAAAAAAAAAAAAGCTGATACATATCTTGCAAATGATGGTTCAGTTAAATATGCTGATGAAAAATTTTTTATAAAAAATGGTCTAAAATTTATGAAACATGGATATGCACACCCAAAATACAATCAAAGTAACAAAAAAATTAATCTACAATTTTTATCTCATATTAGTATAATTGACCTATTATTTAATTACAATAAGGATGCAGAGGATATAGTAAAATTGTATAAAATTAAGTTTAGTTAAGATTATATTTTTTTAAAATTTTATCTTTTTTAGATAAAGTGATTATTTTTTCTGGCTTTATATTCTTATTCAAACACTTAAGTTTTTTAAAAATATATTTTATTTTTTTAAAATCATTTTTGGTGTCTAGGGTTAATGATAAATTTGATGACATATATTTTTTTTTATATGTATTTGGGTATAATCTAAATTTAGATAAATTATCAAAACAAAAATTTTCTATATGTTCTTTATATTTTTTGTGTTTTGCTAGTTTTAGAATCTTTTTTAAAGTAAGTAATTTAAAGATGACAAAGCTAAACCCAAAAGGTATTATGTTTTTAAAAAAAGGACTTAATAAGTGATAGTTGCTTTTTTTAAATCTTAATATATCTCGATCTAAAATAGTTGGCATAAAAAGTGGACAATCTGTATTAGCTCTAACAATTATGTTAAAATTTTTATAATATAATGAAGCATCATGAATTCTTTTTAATACATTTTTTTCACTACCTCTAAAATATGAAATTTTTTTTTTAATCGCAAAATTTTCAATTTTATTATCGTTTTTATTTTTTGAAGTTGCAATTATTATTTTATCTATATTTTTGCATATAGATAATTTTTCATAGATAATTTGAATTATAGGTTTTTTTTGAATTTTTAAAAATATTTTATTTTTTAGTCTTGTTGAGCCCATTCTACAAACTATGATAGCAAGCACTTTATCTTTATTTCTAGGCATATACTTTAAGTTATCATATATAAAATGTTTATAGTAAAAATTAGCTTTATTTTTTAAATTTTTAAATAATTAATTATTCTATTTTATTTTTTTATTCATCTATTGCAAAAAATAAATAATAATTTATTAATCAATCAATTTTAATAAAATTATCATTTAACTAATCTTTATTATACAACCTTATGAGTCCTTTAGAATTAACCTTAATATTTATTTTTACTTTTTTCCAATCAGTATTTGGTGTTGGGTTATTAGTTTTTGGAACCCCAACTTTTTTATTGTTAGGATATGAATATTTGGATGTGTTAAATATATTACTTCCATTATCTACAACTGTAAGCTTGTTACAGATATTTTTTTCAAAAAAAAAAGACACTTCTTTTAGGATTAATTTTATCAAATATTGCTTACCCATTTCAATTTTATCTTTATGTTCGCTGCTTTTGTTTCAGGATAATATAAATTTTGTTGTTTTAACATCTTTTGTAATGATAGTTTTTTCACTAGCTAATCTTTTAAAAGTAGAAAAAATATTTATAAAAAAGTTAAATAAAAAAGATATCAGATTTGGTTTATTTTTTTTAGGTATAATCCATGGCTTTACAAACTTAGGAGGAGGCCTGTTAACAAATATAAGTTCAGCAATCAATAAAGATAAATTTTTGATTAGGTATAATATTGCAGTGGGTTATTTTATGCTTAGTTTATCAAAATTATTAATAATTAATTTATTTTACAAAAAACTTGATTTAAATAATCTTTATTACTTAATAATTCCCATTATATGCTTTTTTTTAACTAAGGTTATTTTTGAAAAAATACAAAATAATCTTTTTTCTTTTTCCTTAAATATAACTATTTTATTTTATGGACTGTATATTTTTTTCAGGAATGCTAATATTCTAAAATTCTAATACAATAGTTTCTAAACACCTACTTTTTTTAAAGAACAATAAAATTAATAGTTTACTTTTATTTGATTATATTGTTTATCGATGATTAATGGAAAAGCAAAAAATATTTATTACAGGTGCAATGGGCTTTATAGGGCTAGCTTTTTCTAAAAAACTCATAGAATTAGGTCATATTGTATATGCCCTTGACACAAAACCAAATATTACAAAATTTAAGCATCCTAATTTTATTTTTTATAAAGATACAGTTTTTAACGACAATCTATTAACAAAATTAATAAAAAAGAGTGATATTGTTTGTCATTTTGCTGGTATAGCTCAACCAAGAGAATATTTGGTTAGACCTATTAGTGTAATTGAATTGACTGTTAAGCCCAGTATGAAAATTGTAGAGCTTGCTACCAAATACAAAAAAAAATTAATATTTACTTCTACCTCAGAAGTTTATGGTAAGCTTGAAAAAACACCATTTAAAGAAAGTGATGATAGATTATTAGGATCTACTGAAAAAACTAGATGGTGTTATAGTACATCAAAGTCTTTAGTTGAGCATTACATTAAAGCTTGCTCTTCTCAAAAAAATTTAAGCTATGTTATATTTCGACTTTTTAATGTTTATGGCCCATCTTTGGAGGGTAGAGTTGTAGATATATTTATCAATAATGCTCTTAAAAATAAGAACCTTAACATTAATGGAAGTGGTAAACAGAAGAGATGCTATCTTTATATAGATGACTGTATTGATGGATTTATAAAAGTAGTACTAAATAATAAGATTAAAAATAACACTTTTAATATTGGAAACAATAAAGAATATAGCGTTTTTGAATTAGCAAAAAAAATTATTAAATTGACCAAATCTAAATCCAAAATTACTAAAAACTCAAATCAATTAGTTAAATTGGGTGGATATGAAGATATTCAACAAAGAGTTCCAAGTATTATAAAATTAAAAAAAATTATAAAATGGAAAGCAAAAATTGACCTTGATAATGGTTTAAAAAAAATGATTAAGACATTTATAAAATAATTTTTTTATGAAATACTATTATGCCCAGCATCATATAGATGACAATGATGTCAAGCATGTAAAAAAAGCATTAAGTCAAAAAATTTTATCTCAAGGAAAATACAAGTTTCTTTTAGAAAAAAAAGTAAAAAAAATGTTTAAGTCAAAGTACGTTGCTGCTGTTAGTAATGGTTCATCAGCATTACACTTAGCTTATTTATCTTTGGGTTTAGGAAAAAAAGATTATATTATAACAACCCCATTAACGTGGACTGCAACTGTGAGTGGAGCAATTCATTGTGGGGCAAATGTCAAATTAATAGATATTGATCCAGAAACATTAAATATTGATACTGATAAATTAGAAAATTTTTTACTTAAATCAAAAAAAAAACCTAAAATCATTGTACCTGTTCATTACGGGGGATCTCCAGCAAATATGAAAAAAATTTACGAAATTTCAAAAAGATATGGAATATATGTGGTAGAGGATGCTGCACAAGCAATGGGAGCTACATTTAAAAAAAAACTTATTGGAAACTGTTTATATAGCGATATTACAGTTTTTAGCATGCACCCAGCCAAAACTATTACAAGCGGTGAGGGGGGACTTTTACTAACAAATGATAAAAAGATAATTGAAAAAGTTAATTCATTAAAACATCATGGAATAGATAGTAATAAAAAAAATTTTAGATGGGCCAGTAATATAAAAGAACTAGGGTTTAATTATAAAATATCTGAGATTAATTGTGCATTGGCGTACTCTCAAATAGATAAGATAAAAAAATTTGTAAAATATAAAGAAATGATTAGGAATATTTATATAAAAGAGCTTCAAAATTTCCCAGGAATTGAATTCCAAAAGATATTAGATTTTTGTAAAAGTTCAAATCACCTATTTACAATTTTACTGCCGAAAAAAATTAATGAGAATAAAAAAAATAAAATTTATGATTTTTTAAAAAAAAAAAATATTTTCTTAACTTTAAAATATTTACCAATTCATCAGAATTCAGCTTATAAAAAAAAATTTGGTCATTTCAAAAATTCAGAATTTTTTTTTAAAAGAGCATTTAATTTACCAATATCATTTAAACTTAAAAATAAAGATGTTCTGTATATTTGTAAAAATATTAAAAAGGCTATTCTAAATAAATAAAAAATAAAAAGTGAAAAAAACTTATAAACTACTATAAAAAAATTTATGAAATGTTCAATTCTCCAACCTCATTATTTACCCTGGGTAGGATATTTTTCTATGATTAATAATGTTGATGAATTTGTATTTTTAGATGATGTTCAATTTATTAAAAGAGAATGGAAAAATAGAAATAAAATTAGAAAAACTAAAGACTCCGAAGATTACTCATGGATTACTGTGCCAATAAAAAAGGAGTTTCAAAAAAAAAATATTTCTGAATGTGAAATAGATTATTCATATGAATGGCAAAAAGATCATTTAAATAAAATTAAAAATGTTTATTCTAAAACACTGTATTTCAATGAAATATATGAGACGATATTAAACAAAATTCATTTAAAATATAATTCATTGTCAGAACTTAATATAAGTTTAATAAAATTAGTAATGAGTTATCTTGAAATTGATACTAAACTAATTATGAGCTCAACAATAAAAGTCGACGGACAGAAAGACGTTAAAATGCTTAATATCTCAAAAAAAATTAAAGCTCAAAAGATATTAATTAATAAGCTTTCAGAGAACTATCTAGAAAAGACAATTTTTGAAAAAAGCAATATAGAGGTGATTGTTCAAAATTTTGAAGAAAAAAAATACGCACAATATAATAATGATGTCATTTTAGATTGGATACCAAAATTATCTATAATTGATATTTTATTTAATTGCGGTAAAAATTCAAAAAATTTATTATAAATATGTATCTTTTAGGAATTCATGATGGTCATAATGCTTCAGTAGCTTTAATGAAGGATGGAAAAATTATAGATGCATTTTATGTTCTTGATAAGTCAGGTTTGAAATATTTAGCTATTGAAAATTATTTAGTAGAAAAATCTGAAGAGTAATCTTCACACTTAATATATAGGTATTTACCACTATTAAATATTTTGGAAAGTGACCTCTCTAATTGAAATAAGATCTTATGTATTAATTTTGAACGTCTTTCTGTAAAATAACCATATCTTTTTATTTTTACCTTTTTAAATTTTTTAAAAAAAAAATTCAAATCCTCTTCATAAGCTTCAAATAATTCATGATGAATATTCAAAAAAAAACTTCCATTTGTGTTTAGATTACTTGAAATATTTTTGAGAGTGTTTATTAATTTTTTTTTGTCAAACTTCGTGTTAAAACCAAATGTTTCAACGCAACATGCAAGATCACCTTTAATAGAAGATTTGAAAAACAATATATCTTCATTGTAAAATGCTTGATTAGGGAATTTTAATTTTAATGATAATATTTCATTTTCATCTATATCAACTCCTAAGTATTTTTTAAATTTAAAATCATGTAATAATTGACCATGCCCACATGCAAAATCGATGAATTGTAAGTTTTTATTTATTTCTAATTTTTGAGAAATATCCTTGTAAAGTGTTTTGTAAAAATATGATTTTGATGGTCTCATTTGAATTTGAGCTTTTATTTCATTAATACATTTATATTGCAAATAGAAAATAATAATTTAAAACTAAAATCTATATCCCAGAAAGAAATGAGGAATACTTTTAATTTATTCCTAAAAGCTGATAAAAAAAAAGTAAAAATTATTATAAAAAAACTATCTCAATCAACCTTTTATATCTCAAAAAATAAAAAGCACTTTTAACTTCATAAAATTATTTTTTTGCAATAAAATAAAAACCACTTGTTTGGGAGGTATTGACTCTATCATTTAAAATTTTATCAATTAAAATATGAATTGAGAATTTTTCTAAAAAATTTTTCCAGTATCCACCCATTAACATGTTTCCTAAAGTTGAGATTTTTCCCCTTACAGGAAATATTTCAATTTCACTAAAATCTTTAAGCAAATATGAAACTCCATCTTTTGAAAAGCGATAAAAATCATAAAATTTAAGATCTTTTGGTGCATGATAATTATATAGGAAAGGTACATATCCAAAAAATTTTCCATTTTTTTCAAGCATATCTTGAATATTTTTTACTGCTTCAAATGGGTTGTAACAATGCTCTAAAACAGCCAAGCATACTATGACATCATATTTGGTATTAATTAAATTACTTAAATTTTTTTCACATATATCAGCTTGAAGATTTGGGTAATCTTTAAATTGATTGATATCTAATGTATCTTTTATTTCATTTTTCAAATCTTTATGAAATTTTCTCAGTGATTGTCCAATATCAAGTACTTTTTGATTTTGGGAAATGTTATCGAAAATAAATTTTCTAAAGTCTTTATTATTATTAATATAATATAGATTAATTTTTGTCTTATTTAATATCTTCTCAATTTCTATGTTACTTTTATTTGGCTTATTAATTTTCATAGTATTTAAATATCGATTTTATACATTTTATATGTTAAATAAATCTCTAATTTCTTACATAAAATTAGATTTTGTTTTTATAATTAAGAAATCATATAATGTTTGATGATTAAATCCTATACCAAGAAATTTTCCAAAAAAGACAAAAATTTATTTTATAATGAAATAATGTGGTTAGAAAAATTGGAAAAATTCAAGATAGCACCAAAAATTTTGAATATTAATCACAATAAACTTAAATTAGAGTTATCTTATGAAGGAAAAAATATTTCTAAATCTAATGTGCCCAAAAATTGGAGAAACCAATTAAAAATAATATTATCAATCTTAAAAAAAAATGGTTGTCACCACTCTGATTTAAAACCAAGTAATATTTTAGTAAAAAATAATAAGATTAATATCATAGATTTTGCTCAATCGTCTTCTATACAATTTTCTTTTATTAAGAAATTAAATAAAAATTTTTATAAGAAAAATAGATCTTATAGTGATGAATTTGCAATAAAAAGAGTCAATTTATTAATTGAAAATGATTTATATATATCAAACGATTTAAGAGTGATGGTTATTTGGGATAGTAAAAATTTTTTTGAAATATTTAAAAAAATTAAAGTAAACAAAAAAATAAATATTATTGATAAAATCGATTATAAAAAAGAATTCTTTAAAGACATAACTAATAATTCAATATTTTGGTTAAATCTTTTTTATAATAGGGATGTAAGTAAACTTACAAATAAATTAACTAAAAATTTTACAGTTCTTATTATAGAAAGCATTAACCCAAAATTCTCATTAAACAAAATGTTTTTTACCAACGAAAAAAGAGTAACTGATGAAACTGTCATAAAATTAAAAAAAAAAAATCGAATGAATAGAACCAATTATTTTCATATTTCTGATAATTTTGAAGAGGCAAAAAGAAACGCATTTTTTTTATCAAGAAGCAAAGAAGATCTGCCCTTTAAATACTTTGTTCAAACTCAATATAAATATAATTCTATTAATCATTTTATGAAAAGAATAAAAAGTATTCCCTCAGTAAATTCTGTTATTTTAAGAGATCAAAAATCTGATAATGATGATATCGATATTTTAGTTGATAATTATCATAAGTTTAAGAGAGGTATTGATGCACAATCTTATAAATTAAAAAAATTAAGTTTAATAAATAACTCAGGTGATCCATTTGAGGATTATGGGCACAAAGTTTCAAACTTTATATTAGTAAAAAATAGAAAAGTTTATTTAGACATAAGATATATAGGTGACAATTATTTTGATAAAAATTGGCAAAAAAAAATTATGTCTCGATATGGAAGCAAAAAAAAAATAACTGATAATCAGGACATATTCTATGTTTTATTATATCATATCATCTATCATAAAGGGTATATAAACCAAAAATATTTGCCAATAATTAAAAAAAAATTAAAAATAAAAAATATCAAATTAGATTATTTGAAGGTTTTAGTGGATAAATATATGAAAAATAACGGATATCATTATGTAAGGCCGAATGATATCACAATTCCAGTTATTTTTGAGATGGATTTAAAAGAACTGGAAGAAGAATTCGATTTAATAAAAAAACAAATTCATGTAAAAAATTTTCCTAGTGCAAATAAAATGATATTTAATTTATTTAAAGTATATAAATTTAAATTATTTTTTTTTATCAAACTCTATCAAATATTATTTCTTAATACACTCTCTTTATTAAAAAAAATTTTTAAATTTATTTTATTTAATAATTTAAAAAATAAATTTAGGTTTAATTTGTATGAATAATTAAAAATATCTATTATGGCAAATATTTATTTACAGGTTGAAATTAAAAAAAGAGATCTAATGAGTCGAGTTCTTATTGGGATGAATTCAGCTCTGCAAAACAATATAGTTTATGTTGGAGACCTGTCCAAATATCTTTTAAATTCTAGATTATCGCAAGGTATTTTTTTGGATAAAAGTATTTCAAGAATACAATCTAAATCCAATAAATTAAAAAAAATAAAAAGCTTGGGGAATATTATCACATCTATTGATGAAGAATGTGGCGTAACTCATAATGATTATGAATCATTTGCTACTTTGAGATTTTCTGAAGAAAATTTAAAATACACTTCTGCAATTTTTTGCTGGGGTAATAAAGATTATAATTTTTTAAAAAAAAGATATTCAAAATTTAAACATAAATTCTTTAAAACTGGCAGCGCAAGAAATGATATTTGCTTTATATTGAAGAAATTTGATTCAAAAAAAAGATTAAAAAACTTACCTCCAAAAAACTATTTGTTAATTAATTCAAATTTTGGAACCATTCTGACACATAAACCTTTTTTTAAAGTATTAAGAGATAGAAGAAATTATTATTTATCAAAAAATAGAAAATTATATAAAAATGTGGAAACAGAAAAATTTAGATTAGAAAGAGATTCATGGAGAATTTCGATATTGCAACATTACATTGAATTAATAAAACAATTAAAAGAAAAAGTTAAGAATCTTAAAATTGTAATTAGGCCCCATCCATCAGAAAACATAAATCATTGGAAAGAATTTTTAGGAAATGAGACAAACAATATTTTAATATCAAATGATTATACATCAAATGAAATGATCAATTTTTGTGAGTTAGTTATTCACACCGGTTGTCATACTGCGCTAGAAGCTAAATTAATGGAAAAGTCAGTAATTTCTTTTAATCCTCAGAAAAAACATAAATTTGAAAGAAAATTTTATACGGACTGCGGTGTCGAAATTAATGATATTAATAATTTAATTAAGTATATTAAACAAAAAAAATATCTTTTAAAAAAAAATAAAAACTCGTTTTCAAAAAATTTTAAAAATTCAATTTTTTTAAATAAAAAAAAATATTCAGCTGAATTAATCAGTGAAGTATTTGAAAAGTTAATCTTAGGATCTAAGTTAAATAAACAAAAGAAAACTTACAAAAATTTCATATTTTTAAATTTATTAAATATTAAGGATAATATCACCAATTTTTTTAAACACAAAAGACTTAAAAAATATCATGAACATAAATTTGAAAAAATTAAAAAAAAAGAAGTAAAAGAAATTATAGATTTAATAAAAAAAACTAATATAAGATTTAAAGACTTAAAATTTCAAATATATGGTGATCGTGTCTTAAAGATATGGAAATAAAAAAATTTTTAATGATTATCTAAATCTATATAATTATTACATTTTTTAATAATATCTTTATTATGACTGATAATAATAATTGTCTTTTTAGTTTTTAATCCAAAAATTATTTTTAATAATTCTTTTTCAGTCTTCTTATCTAATCCAGAAGTTGCTTCATCAAATATTATTATATCTTTGTTATAATAAACACATCTCGCAATTCCAATTCGTTGTCTTTGCCCACCAGATATATTCATACCATTTCCTCTGATTGCAAAATTTAATTTTGATGGTTTATCATAAATAAATTTATCAAGCCTTGAAGCTTTAATCGCAAAATTTAAATCACTTTGTTTAATATTGGTATTAAGTTTATTGCCTAATATAATATTATTCATAATAGTATCATCAAATAAAAAAACTTTTTGAGGAACATAAGAAAATTTACTTCTCCATGAGGTTAAATTTGTATTATTTATCTTTTTTTTATCTACAATTATTTCGCCAGAGTTAGGTCTCACTAAACCAGAAATTATATCAACCAGGGTTGATTTTCCTTTGCCAGATACACCTTTAATTCCAAATGTGGTATTTTTTTTTATTTCAAGATTTAATTTATTAAAAACAAATTTTTCATCATTTTTGTATTGTAAACTAATATTTTTTAAAGTAATTTTATCCTTAAAATTTAAATTATTTTTTTTATTGCTTATAACATCTTTATTTTCCTGAGATCTAAGTTCATTTAAGATTAAATCAAAATTCGGGAAAGCATTTTTTATTAAACTTGTTGACGAATAAATGTTTTGAAAAGCTGGAAATAACCTTGAACTTGCCACTAAAAAGACGGACAATATAGATAAGTCTTTAATATTATCTGTTGTATTATCACTAAAGCTATTAATCAAAAATAGTATGAAGATTATTATTATAATAACTTCTATGAAATATCTTGGTAAAACTGTGATGAGAGATGTCAATGTTCTATATTTATAGAACTTGTCTAGTGTATATTTAAAATTTTTAATTGTAATATCTTTTAAATTAAATAGCTTAATTTCTTTAATGCCAAAAAGCGTTTCCTGAACAATTAGATATTTTTTTTCATTTTCTTTAATAAGTTTTTTACCAAGTCCAAGCAATTTTTGGTTAAACAAAAAGTATAAAGTAAAATAACTTAATGCAAGAATTAAGAATAAGATTAGAGTAATTTCAGTATTATAAAAAAATAAAAAAATTACAACTATAACAGTAGTAACTAACTTTGAAATAAGAATGAAACAAGGAAAAATTATTTGATTAATAACCGTATGAGTTTCATTGATAATATTTTTTGTTAATTTTGATATACTTTTTTGTGTGAAAAAAAAATAGTTTTTCTTTAAGTAATTATCAAACAATGACGTGGATAAATATGAAACATAATTATTTGATTTTCTTGTAATGAATGAGTAGAGATAAGCATTTGCTATATTGATTATTAAAAACAAAAAAATTACAAAATATCCAGTAATTTTGAGTAATTCTTTTTTAGAATTTGTATTAAATATCTTTTTTATAAAATCAATTAAAAAATTGCTCTCATCAAAATTAGAAGTCATAGCTGAAATAAATGTACCAACAGCTGATAAGCCAAAAATTTCTAAAAAAGATGTAAGCAATGTAAAAAAAAATATTAATTCCAAGTCATTTGATCTTGTGAATTTTTTTATCTTAGAAAAAATAAAGGTGATATTTTTAAACATTTAATTTATAATTTTGTACTTAATAACCATGTTTATTTAATAAAGTTGAAGTTTATTTGAGTTTTTTCTAATTTTTTTTTTACATTATTGTGATTTTTTTTCTGGATCATTAATTTTCATAAACTATTTAGTGTTATAAACATAAAATTATATACTATTAAAAATAATTAAAAATTAAAATATGCAAGAAACTAATTTTGATTTTGTTGTTATTGGAAGTGGACCTGCGGGGTCAATAATATCAAAGTTTTTATCTGAAAGAAATTACAAAATAGCAATAGTTGATAGGGCTTCAGACCAAATTAAAGGGAGGAAAAATTTCATATTTAATCCTTATGTAAATAAATGTCCTAATTATTACACTCCTTCTTTTAGTGATCAAATTGGTGGAAACTCTGCATTATGGCATAAAAAGATTTATTTAATAACCAAGGATGAAATTACAAATGGTAAATGGCCTTTAAAGTATTCTGAAATTTTAAAATATTCAAAAATCCTTTCAAAAAAACTTAAGGTTAACCACAAAGATCTTATCTTTAATAATAAACCAGAAAATAATTATAAATATTCTAAATCTAAAAGAGCAAAATTTTCAAATATTTATGATTATTTAAAATTAGCTAAAAACTCAAAAATTAAAACTTTTAAAAGCTCAAGCCCAATAAAAGTATATCTAAAAAATAAAAAGAAAATAACGGGAGTGGAAATATTTAATTACAATAAAAATTCAAGGATAAAAATTAACATCTCAAAAGCTATGATTTTTTGTGCAGGTGGTTTGGGTAATACCTTCTTATTAAAAAATTTATTAAAAGAACTTGGAAAGGAATCAGGTAATTTTTTATGTGACCATCCACATGTTCAATTAGTAAATTTGGACTCAAAATTAGCTAAATATTTTAAAAAAATTTCTAAGGTATTTATTTTTTCTAAAGAAAAGAAAAATATTGAAAAGAGTAGAGAGTTTAATATCTATTTGAATATAAAAAATTATTTTGCAGGAATACAATTGTCTACAAATATAGATCCAACGCTTTTACTGAGCAGACTATATTTAAAAAGTAATTTATTTAATTTTTTTGGATCACCTTTTAGATTTTTTTCAAAATTTATTAATATGATTATGTTTTTAGTAAATATTATTTTTAAGATTTATTATAAAGTTTTAGATTTTTTAGGCAAACCAGGAAAATACTCATTTGAATTTTTCTTCTCTCAGGAAAAAAATTTTTCTAACAATTTAAAGCTTAGTAAAAATAAAGTAGATGAGTTTGGTCTTAAAAAACTAGATATTAACTGGAAGATAAGTAAAAACGACATTACAATTTATGAGAAAATGATAAAAAAATTTTTAAATAGTTCTAATTTATTAATAAATAGGTCCTTTAGTTTAAATAAAATTGAAAAAAATATTTATGTAGGATTACACCCAAGTTGCTCAAACTCGCTTGGAGTTAATAAAGACACTATAGTAGATACAAATTTAAGAATTAAAAAATTTTCAAATTTATTTATCTGTGGCTCAGATGTCTTTCCATCAAATGGTTTTACAAATCCAACTTGGACTATTATGACATTAGGAACTAGACTGTCTTTTTATCTAAAAAAAAAATTTAAATAATTAAAATTTTTGATTAATAAAAAGTTTTAATTTCCGATAGATTTTTTTATATATATTTGGTTGTCTAAAATCATCAATTTTTCTCTCAATGTAATCAGTGTCATCTCTAACCCCAAAATATATTTTTGGTTTGATTGGAGAATAGTAATAAAGTGCTATAGAATTTCTAAAAATATTTTCAGGACAATTTACAGGGTCCGGATGGCCGTGAAAAGAAATATCATTAGTTGAAAAAATTACAGTCTTATTAAAAATAGGTATTATCTTTTTTTCACAAGTTTTTACATCTTTGGACCAAAGCTCTAAATGACCACCCCATTCATCATTCCATTTTTTATTGAGATAAATTAACAAATTCAATTTTCTATAAAGTTTCAATCTTTTATTCCAATTGAAATCTGCATGTATTTTTAAAAAACCACCTTTTACTGTTGAGTGTATTCCTCCGCCTACTAATTCAGGATCTGGGAGAATAATTTCTTCTCCAGTAAAGCTTTTAAGCCAATTTAAAAATTTAATACTATAAGCTTCGTCAATAAGTTTTTTTATATTTGTGGGAAAACTATCATATTCGTTTGAATATCTTTTTTTTTGAGAGCCATAAAATTTTTTTTCCCCTTGCCAATTTTTAAAATTATTTACCTCGTCTGAACATTTTTCTAAAAATGAATTCTCCCACAAATTATCTATTTCTATGTGAGAAAAAGGAGGATTAATCAAATACTCATCTTGACGTATTGTTTTATATTCTAAATACTCCATACTATATTTATAATTAAAGAAAAAATTTAAACAATAACATTTTTTATTATACAGAGAGGTGATTTGAAAAAAAATATATTAGATCAATTTGTTTATGGGATGGGTAGTTTTTTTAATATATTTAACTCAGAACACAAAAAATGTTTTGAGCATGTAGTGGAAAACAATATAAAGATACATTCTTCAATTTACTATCCTGGTTCATCTTTTTTTTTAAGGAAATTGACTACAAGAAAGGAGAAAAAAAAACTTGATTTGATAATTAAAATAGCTGGTTATAATTATGATCAATTTAGATATGAATTAGACAAAAGTATTAAAGAATTTGGTATTGATAATTTCTATGGCATACAATTTTGGGACGAAGTTCCTACGAACAACAAAAAAGAAATTGATTATGATGAATTATTTAGAATAATTGAATTTTTAGAAGATCTGAAAAAAAAGAAATCTATTAAAAAAATATTTTTACAAATAAGGCCTAATCAATTCAAATTATCAGAAACTAAACTTTTAAATTATTTCGATGGATTTGCTTTTTACGCGTACCCTAATGAAGCACAGCTAGAAATGCAAAATTATAATGATATTTACAAAAATCAAAAAACTTTTCTTCAACTCCAATTTTTTGGAGGAAGGTATAGTAAAAATTTAAGGGATATTTTTATAAAAAAAAAAAATAACTTAGAACAAGAAATTGCATGGATTAAAAAATGTGCAAATTATTCAATTAAAAATTTTAGCCATAATTCATTATTTGTTGGATCTACTAGGAATTTTAAAAGACTTAAGATTCTAATAAATATTTTAAAAGAAAATGAGCTTAATATGGATGAAACCACATTATTTTCTGATAAATGCACAATTATTAATGATAGAGATTATAGTATCGATAGTCATAAAACAAATTTGAAATTATTTACTAGCAAGTATTATTTGCTTAAACAATACTTTATTAGATTTATTAAATCTTTTTTAAATATTAAAAATTAAAAAAATATTATTTTGTCATTTCTTAATTTAGGATGATTTGGCATATCTAAGCTATGAGGTAAATCAAAATTTTGAGAATGTTCTTTTTTATTATCATCATTAATATATGAAAATGTAATCTCTAATTGTGTTGGGTACATATCGTCTTTTATTGGTCCACAATTATTGACATGGCAATGAATTAAATTAAGTTCAAAATCTTCAATAAATTTTTTTATCTTTTCAATATGAAGGTCAATATCGTGAAATTCAATTATACATCCAGTCAAATATTTTTGATAAGAAAGGAGCTGGTCTAAAATTCTGTACTCAGATCCCTCAATATCTATTTTTATAAAATTATTTCTGACTTTATCTTTTTTTTTAAAAATTTGATCAAGATCTGTAACTCTTAATTTATAAATACTTGCATGTTCAAGACTAACTGGTGAAATCATGTAATTCATTAAATTACATTCTTTGTTTCTGATGAATTTTTTTAGTTTAAAAAATTTAAAAACATAAGTAAAAAATCTCTTTTTAAAACGAAATAAATCAACAAAGCTAATAATAGTATTTTTGTACCAAAAATAATTACTTATTGAATGATCAAACATATAAATTTTAAATGGTTCATTTCGACTTTTTTTTGAATTGTAAATTTCATTTTCAAATTCCCAACTTAAACCAATTCCAAAACTGTAAAAGGTAGTAGCTTCATTTATATTCTTTAAATTAAGTAAATATCCTCCATCATATTTGTCTCCCATTCTCTGAAGACCTATTTTTTTTTTTGGTTTAAATATCTTATTTAAGTAAAACATTTTTTTTAATTTTATTATTAGGTAACAACATAGCAAATTCTTTTTTTAAGATTGGTATTCCTTCAATTACAGGATAAATTAAGCCAACAGTTTTTGAATATATATAATTAGAATTTATTAAACTTATTGGTTTTTTTGTTATCGGCTCAACTATGATGGGACTTTTGATTTTTTTCTTATTTAAATTTATTATATAAATTGAGCTCTTATTTTTAAAACTTAAATAATTTTTCATCGGAATTTTTTTGTATTTAATATTTTTTTTTATCAGTATTTTTTCTAAGTTTTGTGTATAGCCATATTTTCTCATTCTTTTTCTTTGTATAGTATTTGCCAATTTATAATCTGGCTCTATTAGCACTAAGCCTCTTGAACTTACTCTAATTAACTCTTTGATAATCTCTTCCTCTTCACCATTATTTGGTTCAATTGCATGCATTGTCATAGAAATTTCAAAAGAATTATTTTTAAAAGGTATATCCTTAAGTGTTGCACATACAAAATTCATATCTTTTTTTTTTAACTTAAAATATTTAACACCAGCCAGGATTCTGTTGAAACTAAAATCTAGTCCATAAATCTTGATATTTTTAATACCTTTTCTTAGTAAGTTTGTATTAGTTAACTCCCCACATCCACAGTCAAGTAAGTTTGATAATTTTCTAAAATTATCGTTGATAACCTCGACAATTTCTTCATTAAATGATCGATAAGCTTGCTTTTTTTTCTCCCAATCTCTAATGTAACTTCCTGTTTGTAAATCATATGCAAAGTTAATAATTTTTGTTTTGTCTAATTTGCTCAACTTTTTAAGTGATAACTGAAAATTTTTTTTCTTTTCGGATTTAAGCTTATTAAGCAGTTTTATTAAAATATGATTCATTAAAAATAAAAATTTATATAGTAAAAAATAATTAAAATGAAGGAAAATTTTAAAGAAATAATATATATATCCGAACTTAATCTTCCAAATATTTCTGCTCAATCA
>TARA_B110000971_G_scaffold43235_1_pt1 | contig 26275 bp, 23 predicted proteins | sample TARA_B110000971 | Tara Oceans TARA_B110000971 (sample SAMEA4397842) | marine metagenome | biome: Polar Biome; feature: [SRF] surface water layer (ENVO:00010504); material: water (ENVO:00002006), including particulate matter (ENVO:01000060) such as... | depth 5 m | reverse complement strand
CCCTCACCGGCGATGGTAGGTCAATAATTACTGTACCTGCCACGTATGTCGATACTGCTACCGGAGACAATAAGAGCATCCCAACTCTTTCTATCGGCCCAGAGAACCCCGTTAGCATTGAGACTCGTCAGGACAACTATCAATACGCTCAGGACTTACTACGCGAGCTAAATACTGACCTTTTTGACTTTGATTTTGCCAACGATGAGATCAGACCAGGGATTGACTTGTTCAACCTAGTCACTACTATCTCCAGAACATCTAATGTGGCAACTGTTACTACGTCTAGAAGGCATGAATTAGTTCCGGGTCAGAAGGTAAAAGTTGCAGACATACAACCTGACTCTAGCTTTAACAATATAGAAGCGATCGTTTCCGACGTCCAGGGTGACTACTCTTTTACGTACAGTAATACGGGTAGCAACGTGGCATCGACCGCTCAGAGTCCCTCTGAGGCCCCTATTTATTCGTTTAAAAGATCTGCAAATGTCTCTACATTTGAGACAAGCTCTAATCACCCCTATAACGAGGGTGACATTCTTTACATCGAGAACGTCAGCCAGACTTTTGATGGATATGCGGTCGTCTATGGGGTTCCTGCCTCTCTTACGGAATTTCAAGTAGTACAGATAGGCCCTAACATCGGGAAAAGCTATACCGACAGTGCTGCTACGCCTACGGCTAGCCGTGGAGGATCTGTTAGCTACGGCACGTTTGGAGAGTTCAGTACTCTAGGTGATATAGGATTTGATCTCACCCAGAACGCGGACTTCAGCTCAAACCTAGAGGCCAACCCTATAGTTCGTGGATTTGAATTAAAAACGGTAGCAGATGTTTTTGAGGAGTACTCCACAAAGCCAAATGGTTTTGAATACAGAGTCGATTGTGAGTACACTGCGGCTGGCGGATTTAAGAAATACTTTAAATTCCTACCTCTTATACCTGCTACTCTAACTGCCTGGCTTGCTGACCAGCCGACTGGATTCAGCGGCTCTGTTCCCGCAAGCGCATATGGTGCAAATGAGTTAGTTTTCGAGTATCCTGGAAACGTTCTAGAGGCACAATTCGAAGAGAATGCTGATGACTCTGCAACCAGGTTCTTTGTTCAGGGTAAAGACTCCAGACTATCTTCTGAGGCAAGCCAGCCGTACTCTGCAGCGTCCAACCATAAGCTTTTACGACAAGGGTGGCCAATTCTAGATGCAGTAGACGATCTCGACTCTCCAGACGAAATTGTTTTATATAAGCAAGCTTCTAGATTGCTGGAAGAGTCAGTGCCTCCAATGAGTACGTTCACAGTATCGGTTAATGGCTCTGCCAATCCGAAGCTTGGAACCTACAACCCTGGGGACTGGTGCTCTGTAAAATTGAACGATGATTTTGTGTCCCTACGTGCTGCCAGCTACTTAGAGCAGGATTACGGACTAGACAACGGAGTGTTGGTTAGAAAGATTCTTTCATACACCGTTAGCATTCCTGACAGTCCTAGCTACCCTGAAGAGGTAGAACTTGAACTAGTAACAGAGCCAGCAGTTCCAATTTCTGGTGTAACGATAAAAGACGGAAAGGTATTCAATGGGTATTAGAAGAAGGCGTAAAAGGCTCACAAGTTTAATGAGCCGCCTAGACCAGCGAGTTCGTTCCGTAGAGCTTAGACCAATAAGTCTTTTAACTTCTAGCGACGTAGATGCTGCCATTACTATAGGTGAGGCATCTGCAGGACCAGAGACTATTGTAAGCAGCTCTGCACCTTATCAATTCAGAAAAATTGAAGACGCATATGTGTACCCCAAGGCCCTAACCGGATTAAGCGAAGACCGAGTAGAGGTTTACCTAGAGTCTGACATTTCTGCTGCTGTAGGCGAAAGAATTGAAATTTCTGGCATACACGGCACTAGCACCGAGGATATCGACGTTGACGGCGATGCCTTCACTGTTAAATCTATAGACACACCGCCGTACAGCACTGGCCGTGCGAGCTATAAGCATGATCCCACCCAGGATCAGCGAACTGGCGTCACAATAACCAATACGTATTCTTTTAAGCCAGACACCGTTGCTCCACCGACCTGGTCTACCAGGAAGAGGCTCCAAACCAAGCGTCGAGTTGATGACTATTCAATTGCGGGAAGTACCGTAACCTTAAACATGAATGCCGTTCATAAGTTTCAGGTTGGTAACGTAATTTTTGTAGGTATATTCTCGGAGAGCTCCATTGCATACGGTGCAGATGGACTTGCCGCTGTCACTGCTGTGACCGGCACCACTATTGAGTATGAACTTTCTGCAGGTGTGGACACACCTACTGGCACGCTAACTCCATCCACGGATGTCTATGTCTTCCCTGTTGCTAGAGAGTGGGCCCAAGATGGCTCTATCTGGATCGACAGTTCCAGCAACACTACCTACTACTGGGATGGAATCAGATGGGTAGAATATACGCCTAGTACGTCCCTTGGAGCAGATGGCGATCCACCAGCTCCACCTACTAATTTTTCTGTCTCAGACACTGCCTCTACGTATGGCCCGTACTTCACGGCGTACTCTAAAGTAACTTTGAGCTGGACAGCCCCTACTCTCACATCAGAGGGGGATGCTCTTACTGATCTTCTTGGATACAAGATTCAGTGGAGAGATTCGCCAACTGCGGAATGGAAAGAGCTTCTAGTAAACAATTCTGCTCTGACCACGTACGTGTTTGACCAAGAAGTAAATCTCCAGCAAGGACAGACCTACTACTTTAGACTCTACGCGTATGACTCTGGTAATCAGGACTCTACCGCTGCAACAGCTACACATGCAACGGCCTTTAAGGCTGGCGACCACACTACCTACCCCCCTACAGATCCAATAGCTACTAGCCGACTTGGAACAATTAAAGTTGTGTGGGATGGCAGGCTAAAAACTGGTCCTAGTACCAGCATTGCGGCACCTAGCGATGTGTCAGTACTGCGCATATATGTGTCTACTGTGCCCGGGTTTATAACCTCGTCAGCTAACTTAGCCGCATCGACTAGAGTCTTTGCAAATAATAATGGCGGGTTCGACATACTCACAGACCTCACTTATGGAACTACCTACTACATCAAGATCAGGGTTGCTGACACAGCAGGAGTAGAGAGTGGCCCCTCTGCTCAGGTCGCCGCTCAGGTTAATGCTTTAGTTGATACCGACTTAATCGGGGCCACACTAGCTACTTGGCCATTTAACGGTGGAGTAATACCTGTGGGAGCTCTTGCCTCTGGCGCGATTAATGCTTCGAACCTGTTTGGTAATGACGTAATTGTTCAGTCCGCTATTGCTGCGGGGGCAATTGGTGCAAACGAAATTGCAGCTGGAGCCATCATTGCTGGGAAAATTGGCGCGGATGCTATAACGGCGACTAACATACAAGCTGGCTCTATTGATGCCGGTAAAATTAGTGCTAATGCCATTACGGCAATCAAAATAGACGTTGGCGCTATCACGGCTGAAAAAATAGACGTTGGCGCAATTACAGCAGACAAAATAGAAGCTGGCAGTATTACAGCGGACAAGCTGCAGTCAAACTTTATTCTTGGTAATCTTATAGCTACTGGAGCGCAGGGGTCGAATCGTATTGAGATCAGAGGCGCTAATCAGGCAAACCCTGGCATTGTGTCGTTTGACGGAACTGGCGGCACTGCCTTCAGGTTCTACGCCGATGGCCGTAACTACATTGACGGCGACTTAACCATTGAGTCCGGTGGTACGCTGACTGTAAATGGCTCTGTTACTGGAGGTACCTTTACTGGAGGTAGCTTTACTGGAGGCACGTTCGTGACCTCTAGCGGTACCGGTAAGCGTGTTTTGGTTAGCGGGTCATCTAATGCCGTAAAATTCTACCAATCTGGCGACAGCAGCGGATCACCACGCGGTACTCTTGAGGGCAACAATAATGGGGTGTACCTTAGAGGCCCAGGAGAAAGCACTACCGACTATCTCTACATCTCATCAAACTTTACAAGGCTAGGGCAGGGAGGCAACACTCTAACACTCAGCTCTACTGGTCTAAATCTGACCAACATACAGAGCGACACGATAGCCTACTCGGACGTAAAATACAACACTAACACCAACACTCTTTTTATCCTAAGTTCGGATAGAAGACTTAAATCAGACATTACGCCACTTGAAGATGCTTTAAGCATTGTGAATAAACTCAATCCAGTATCGTTTAAATCTAAATACTCAGATCCAGATACAGTTAACCACGGGTTTATTGCTCAAGAGGTCGAAGAAGTGTTTGATGACGAATCTCTTAACATGGTGGGCAAGCTTAACAACCCAAGTATTGCTGGATATACGGGTGATATTTCAGAATTTGACGGAGACCCTCTAAGGTCTTTCTCTAGCGGCGTCCTTGTTCCAATTCTAACAAAAGCTATTCAGGACCTGTCAGCTAAAAATGATGCCCTAGAGGCTCGCATTGCTGCACTGGAGGCTAAGTAATGTTTTCAGTGAAAGACGGAGATAGGACTCTCCAATTTAATGGCACTCAGCTTGCTAAGTCCTCTTCAGAACGCAGGGGCACTTACCGTTGGATAGAGTTCGAGCTTTACCGAACTGAGTCCGGCTCGTACATCCTCTCGCGTATTGGCGTCTCCCTTATCTTTCACGGAGCGGCCTGTGCACTAGTATCTAAGTACAAACTCTCCGAGGCTCCGAACTACGAGCTACCTGCACACGCTATACCTTGTGAAGAGTGTAAGCCCGAAGACACTCTAGATTTAGTGTTCCCTGAAAAGTACCGCCACTGGGCTCAAGTTTTTGAGTATCCTGAAGGGATTCTAGACTCGCTATATAAAACTGACCCTCGGACTGGTGCAAGGTATTTAACTGCTGTTGCTCATAGATTACTAAAAAGCGCCTCTCTAGTTGACTTGGAGATCGCAGATGTGTATACTGTTGAAATAGTTTCTTAGATTTCAATAGAAAGACACAAATGACAGCAGGACTTGAAGGAGTTCAGCTCCACTTGGTAAATTCAGTGGAGACAGCCAGTGAGTTTATCTCCTGGCTTAGTGAACGTCGCCCCTTGAACACAATAGCAATCGACACCGAAACCGGTGAACTTCCCGGTAACCCGCGTAAAGATGCGCTATCCCCTTGGCACGGTCAACTTCGTCTAGTACAGGTTGGCGATGCTATGACCGGCTGGTCTATCCCTTGGGACGACTGGAGGGGCGTTTTCTACGAGGCTATGGCTAAGTTTGATGGCTCGCTAGTCTGCCACAATATTGCCTTCGAGGCTAAATGGTTTGACAAGAAGTCAACCTGGAAAATGCCTTGGCACCGATCTCATGACACCATGTTGATGGCAAAGCTGATCGATCCGTTGGGCTCCGGGGCTCTAAAGAAGCTAACCGCGCAGCACGTAGACTCTCAAGCAGCAGCAGCTCAAGCAGTTCTAGACTATGGAATGTCCGATAATGGTTGGACCTGGGGAACTGTTCCTATAAATTTTGACCCCTACTGGCAATATGGCGCTCTTGACCCAGTACTCACTATGAGGCTATTCGAGAAGTTCTGGGAGAAGTGCGCTCCGGGGAAGCCTTATAGCATGGCATATGAGCTTGAGATGAATACAAGACGTATAGTTACGCAGATGGAGCTCAATGGAGCGCGTGTGGATCTGGACTACTCTCAGAAGAAGTATGACGAGCTTATTTCCTATACCGAACAGGTTAAGACCTGGTCTAAGCAGGTATATGACTTGCCAATTGGAAGTAACCAGAAACTTGTAACTACGTTCGAGTCAATGGGCTCAGTGATTACGGAAACTACGAATACTGGGCAAAAGTCCGCATCTGCAGACCAACTGAAGCTAATTCTTCGTGATGGCACCGAGGAAGCTAAGCAGCTAGCAGACACCACTCTTAAGTACCGTAAGTCTCTTAAACTTGCCAACACTTACTTTGCTAATTTCATCAATGACAATGTAGATGGGCATGTTCACCCATCTATCAACACTATGGGTGCTCGTACTGGCCGTATGTCTATCCAGAACCCAGCGTTGCAGACTCTCCCTAAGGGAGACGACACTGTACGTCGTGCATTCTTGCCGAAAGATGACGACCACGTAATTATTACTTCCGACCTTGACCAGGTTGAGTTCCGTATGTTTGCTACGCTCTCTCAGGACGCTAACCTAATTAGCCTCTTTCACAACGCTGATGCAACTGGCTCTGACCCCTTCACTGAGATTGGTCGGGAGATATATCAAGACCCTTCAATGGTCAAGTCAGATAAACGACGTAACCTAATAAAGGGCGTTGTTTATGGTCGTCTATACGGTGCAGGTGTTGCTAAACAGGCTATGACCGCTGGTGTGCCCGAGGATCAGATGCGTGCGGTATCTGATGCATTTGACACTAGGTACCCCGGAATGCAACTCTTCCAGAAGGCAGTTGAGCAACGCGGCCTTGAGCGCCTGCAGTCCGAAGGTCAGGGCTACGTCAACACATGGACTGGTCGACGACTCCCCTGCGATGAGGATCGTGTGTATACACTTGTCAATTACCTAATCCAGGGTGGTGCTGCCGAGGTATTCAAGGCAAACCTAGTAAAACTTGACCAAGCTGATCTGACAGACTTGCTAATTGTCCCGGTCCACGATGAGATCGTACTAAATGCACCTCGTGCAGATGCAGAAGAGATCAAACAAATAGTTAGGAAGTGTATGACAACCACGGATGGCTGGGACGTCCCGCTAACTGCAGACGCAGATGGGCCCATGGAAAACTGGGGAGCAAAATACTTATGACCTTATATGTTTTATCAGTAGACCCAGGCAAGATGACTGGTGTAGCGCTATTTAGCCGCCAGGAAGCCTCTGAGCCAGTTTTAGAGTGGTCTAAGGAGTTAGAGCAGCATGAAGTTGCCGAGGTCTTACGTGGCGTCCTATGGGATGCTACGATGAAGCACAGCCTCGCAGTAGTTTGCGAGCGATTCATCATCAATGCTCAGACCGTTCGTAACTCTCAGGCACCGTATTCGCTTGAGGTCATTGGAATCCTCAAGCAGTGCTTATTAGATAGCCATCGATTAATGGATGATATCTATTTCCAATCGCCTTCAGAGGCAATGGGTATGTTTACTAACGTAAAACTAAAGAAACTCGAATATTGGCACCGTGGAGGAGCTGGTCACGCGTTAGATGCAATCCGACACGGCCTATTAAAACTAGTAAAAATGGGCTGGAAGCCTATAAGATTGCTGCAAGATTAATTTATTATCAAAAAACTCTTGCAAGAGAGTGTTTTTTCTGATAATATAAATACATAAAGACAGAAGGAGTGCCCAGTGGGCGTGTTTGTAGAACTTGAAGGTGACAAGATCACCATCCAAGCGGAGTGGCGACTTAAGGAAGTGTGTCGAGCACTGCCTGGCGCTAAATGGGACACCAATAAAGACGTCTGGAGAATTCCTCTTTCTTGGACTGGATGCTTAGCGCTCAGGTCTACATTTAAAGAGCAGCTAGAGATTGGCCCGGCACTTAGCGAGTGGGCTACAAATGAGAAAACCGGTCGAATTGACCCTGCAAACTTTCTTCGAGACTTAGAAAACTCTGAAACAGGTGACGAGGATCTTTTTCCACATCAACGAGCAGGAGTAGACTTCCTCTCTAAGGCCCGTAGAGCCCTCCTAGCAGATGAACCAGGCCTAGGTAAGACTGCACAAGCTATCCGTACTTTGAAGCGCTTACAAGAGCAAGGAGAGGATGTTTTCCCTGCCCTAATTGTCTGCCCAAACACTCTAAAGAGCAATTGGAAGAGAGAATTTGATAGATGGTGGCCAGGACTTGACGTTCAGGTACTAAAAGGAACACCTCTGCAGCGGAGGAAGGCATTCGAGACAGAAGCTCAGGTCTACATTATTAACTGGGAATCACTACGAACCCACTCTAAGCTCCTCTCTTACGGGTCTATCGCATTAGCTAGATGTTCCGAATGCGGTGGCCACGATTCTAAGGTCTCTACAGCACGTTGCGAGGTACATCAGCGAGAGCTTAATAAGATTCCGTTCAAGGCAGTTATTGCTGATGAGATTCACCGTTCTAAAGATCCTAAGTCCAAGCAAACCCGTGCTCTTTGGGCAGCTTCTGGCAGTGCTGACATTAGGTTTGCACTAACTGGTACCCCCATTGCTAACACTGTTGTAGATCTGTGGCCTATACTCCACTGGCTAGATGATAAAGAATGGCCAAGCAAGACAAAATGGCTAGATCGCTATGTGAACACGATGCTTAATGCTTTCGGTGGCCTTGTAATCTTAGGTCTTAAGCCAGAGATGGAAGCTGAATTTTACGCTGGGATACATCCTCGCATGAGAAGAATGCTCAAGGCTAGGGTTCTCCCTTGGCTCCCAGAAATTATTAATGACCGCAGAGACGTAGAAATGGGAGCTAAGCAGGCAAAGGCTTACAAGCAAATGCTAGAGAATATGATGGCAATGCTGGATTCCACACCTGAATATGCATTTGAAGAAGCCCAAATGGATACGGGAACAGTAGATGGCGGTGTGATAGTTGCGTCCAACCCCCTAACCCAAACTGGGCGATTGATTCAGTTTGCAAGCGCCTACGGAACGATGGAGCCCACTGAGACAGGCGAGAAGATGATACTGTCTGACCCCTCCTGTAAGGTTGACGCTCTAATGGATGACATGAAAAATGGAGACTTTGGCGAGGACTCGGTTGCAGTCTGTGCCGTATCCCGTCAGCTTATTGAATTGCTAAGTGCACGCTTCACTAAAGAAGGCATCAGACACGGTCTAATAACGGGAGCGCAGTCTGGTGATGAACGCCAGCAAGCTATTGACGACTTCCAAGCTGGAAAGATTAAGTGGATTCTTTTCACGGCTCAAGCGGGCGGGGTTGGAGTTACCTTGACAACTGCACGCAGACTTGTTATGCTTCAAAGACCGTGGTCACTTGTTGACTACAAACAGGCTCTAGATAGGGTGCACAGGATTGGCTCTGAGATACATGACTCTGTGATTATTACAGATTATGTGACTGAGGGGACTATTGAAGAGCGTGTCATCGAGGCGTTGGATGTCAAATCCGACAACTTCGAGCAGATTGTAAAAGACAAGGCAAAGCTTATGGAACTACTCAAAGACAACAGGAAGGCGCTCTAGTGTCCGATCCAATTAGAATCTCTAACTCAGAGATTCAAACATTTAAGGACTGCCGGCGTCGCTGGTGGTTGACGTACTACCGCCGTATGAAGCCAAAGGTAAAGAACTTTACTGGTGCACTTGCTCTAGGATCTCGTATCCACGAGGCGCTAGACCGTCACTACTCAACAGGGCAGGACCTATTAGAGGCTCACGCTGAGCTAGTAAAAGAAGACCTAAAGAAGCTCACTGATACCTACCAAGACACTTCAAAGATGGAGACAGAGGCCGAGCTGGGTCACATAATGCTAGAGGGCTACCTAGAATGGGTAGAGCAAGAAGGCATTGACGCTGAACTTGAGATGATCTCGACTGAAGAAATCCTAGAACGCCCGATGATGGACGGCAAAGTAATCCTACAGGGCAAGATCGATATGCGCGTCCGTCGTAAGATTGACGGTGCTCGCATGATTCGTGACTTCAAGACCGTTGGTGGCTCTTTTGCTGACTTCGGTTCTATGGCTCACATGAACGAGCAAGTCAAGACTTATATGCTTCTAGACGAGGCACAGGGGTCAGAAGACGGCACTCGCACTGACGGTGCCATCTTTACTATGCTTCGTAAGGTCAAGCGTGGTGCTTATGCTAAGCCACCGTTCTATGACCAGATATCAGTTCGTCATAATAGATTTACACTTCGTGCATTCCTGGAACAGCTAGAAGGGACACTTACTGATATGCTTCGTGTCCGTGATGCTCTGGATGAGGGAGGCAGTCACTATGCTAATGCCTACCCAACTCCTACCAAGGACTGCAAATGGAAGTGTCAATTCTTCGCTATCTGCCCGCTGTTTGACGACGGCTCGGCAGCAGAGGCCGCTCTGAGCGATTCGTTTGTGTCATCCGACCCATACGGTTACTACGGAATAGAAGAAAAGAAGGGAAGTGAGTAATGAGTAATGCAGTAGATCGCAGTTTAACAATTATGGTTTATGGCGAATCAAAAGTTGGCAAGTCCAGCTTTGCTGTAACAGCTCCATACCCACGTCTCATGCTTGACGTTGAAGGTGGACATCGTTTCCTACCTGTCACCATCAGGTATTGGGATCCCATGACAGAAGAACCACCACTAGCCGACGGCACTTGGGACACTGTTGTAGTTAAAGTAAATAACTATGATGTTGTCATGAAGGCTTTCCAGTGGCTTCAGTCGGGGAAACATCAGTTCAAGTCCTTGATCATTGACTCCATCTCGGAGTTGCAGGTTAAGTGCATGGACAACATCGCTGGTACAGAGCAAATGAAGATGCAGCAGTGGGGCGAACTACTTCGCCACATGGGTGCACTACTTCGTGACCTTCGTGACCTTACGATGCACCCTACCCAGCCTCTTGAGGCTGTGGTTCTGACCGCTATGGCGCGTAAGGGACAGGACGGCGTTTACCGTCCCTACCTACAGGGCCAGCTAGCGATTCAGGCCCCGTATTTCTATGACATCCTTGGCGCTCTTACAGTGGAGACGGAACCAAATCCAGATCCAATGCAGGCTCCTTTTCAGGTACGACGTATGTATGTCGAACGCACACCTGAATGGGAAGCTGGAGAGCGCGTCCAAGGGCGTCTAGGTAAAGTAGTACAGCAGGGAGACTTAGGAGTCGAACGTATGCTGGACATGGTCTTTGGAGAGAAGAAGACCGAATCAACTAACAAGAAAGAGAGCTAATTATGACTACCGTTAATTTCTCAGAACTACTAAAACAGGCTGGAACTGCAGCCACTAGCAACAACTACGAGCCACTACCAGATGGCGACTACGAGCTAAAAGTTATCGAAGCATCAGCAACTACCACTTCTACTGGTAAGTTGATGTTCAAGCTAACTAACGAGGTTCAGGGCGGTGCGCATGATAAGCGTCGCGTTTGGGACCAGCTAGTAGTGTCCCCCGACAACCCTAAGGCTATGAACATGTTCTTCATGAAGGCATCAGCCATGGGACTGGGTACTACGTTCTGGGACGCAAACCCTAGCCCTGCCCAGGCAGAGCAGGCATTCATGGGACGTCCGTTCCGCGGAAACCTTGGTACTCGTACCTACAACGGAAATCAGAGTAACGAGATCAAGCGTTACTATGCTGCTACCGCTGCCCCTGCAGCAAGCACCATTGCTGCAGCTGCACCAGCTCCAGCACCTGCTGCTGCTCCAGCACCTGCTGCTGCTCCAGCACCAGTTGCAGCTCCAGAGCCTGCATACGCTCCAGCACCAGTTGCAGCTCCACCTGCACCAGTAAGCGGCGACACACCGTTCTGATCCACTAAGATGGTTAGCGGGGTGTGAAAGCGCCCCGCTTTACCTTAGGAATTGTAGATATGAAAGTTTTATTCACAGGAATGAGCTCCTCCCACTGTAAAGAGGGCAAGAACGAGAGTTTCTTTAAGACTCTAGCGAAAGCCTACGGGGAGTTTTCTGAAGTAGTTTGGTCTGAGCCCAAGCTATCTTGGACCAGAGCCGACTTAGAAACCTATGATGCAATAGTTTTTGGATTTACCCCTCCTACATCTATGGGAGCTAATTATATTTACGGGGCTATCCATGTTTTAAATTTGATGTACGAGTCGCCAAAGCTAGCACTAGTTGTCGATAGCCCTCAGATGTGGCAGTACAAAAATAGCGTTAGGGCCTTCAAAAGGGACCCTGACCAGATATTTGGATCTTTCTACGCCAAGAGGCGTAACTACACAGAAGCAAAGAATGGCAGCAGTAAGGCAGATGCTCAAAGGCTAGCTGACAAGATGTCTTCTATTCAGTGGCCTAAAACTTATGTCCCTCAGCTTCCTTGGACTTCTGTTGCCTCAATGGTAGATAAAGTGCCATTCATCTCAAGCGAGAGCCTGGTCCCACTAAACTTAGACAGCTTGCTTCTAAAGCGAGATACGCCAAAGGTCCACAGACTAGATCAGTGGGCAGTCGACAATGATAAGAGCTCTTGGTGGTCCACTTTGAGCGCTGGCCTAAGGTTCTCGGGTGCTTCGATAAAAGACAGTACAAGACCAAAAGACCTGGAAGCCGAGCAGAGAATTTCTATGTCAATGGGATTAGTTGTAGCTCCCCAAGACAGGAAGACGGGTACGTGGTGGTCGTATAGGTACATTCAGGGAATGAACACTGTTACGCCAATAGCTACGAACTGGCAGGAGACAGCGGGCTTTTCGGAGCAGTGGTCTTTGTTGGCATATCAAATAGAGGATATGGAACCGTACGAACGTCAAGATGTTGCTTTTAAGCAGAGAAAGGCTTACGAAGCCGCAATACCTACAAAAGAACAAGTAATTAACACACTAAAAAACATGATGGTAGACTCTCAGAAGGAGATAACTAATGCCAGAAATTAACTACGAATGGGTAAAAGAGCAGCTAGAGGCAGCTAAAGTGAAAGTCGGCTCTGGCAAAGCAATAATGAAATTGCTTGAGACTTGGGGAGATATCCCTAAGCTAAGCGAAAATATGACTGAAGAGACACTAATGGTGTTCTCTAAGCTTGCAATGGGACATGTGCTCAAGCAAGAAGAAAATGATGATGACTACTTCTGGATCCCACTTCAGCCTGGTCAGATAACCGTCACAGACATTGTTCGTGTGAAGGCAGACGCGTTCCGGGACGAGCTTGGTCCCTTGCATAACGGCCGCTTAGGAGCAGTAGCTGCAGTTCGCTACGGCGATGTAATCTTTAACTCCACAGACGGTAAGTCTCCAGAGCTTAAGGGCGTTCACTATTCACCGTACAAGCTAGAGAAGCGCATGAGGAAAGCCCAATGATGCGCACTAGTTTTGACTTTAAGATTTTAGTACAGAACTCCGAAGAGGCGACCGAGCAGACTCGCTCATACATTGCTAATTATACGGGCATGGACCCTGAAGAGGTCTACGACAAGGTGGATGTGGAGTTTAAGGTTTCTCTGCCTAAGGCAGACACCGCAGCGGAGATCACGGAAGCTATGGATCTGGGCCAGTTTGTTGTGCACGTCTTTGGAACCTTAAAGCGAACAATGGCAAAGCCTTTTGGGGCTTGAAGACCAGCCTGGTGAGTTCTCTGACAGGATAGAACATCTATCTTCAGCGGACATCGGAAACATGTCTAGGCTGACAGACGATCAGTTTATATCCCTATTCGGCTTAACCACGATGACTATCCTGGATGAGTCCAGTGGCACCGATGAGCACTTCCCCGTCCGTGATGGTCACTCAGATGCATCTTTGGTGTTCGCTGGGTGCTCTGAGACTGAGGGGGAACTTATAACCAATGCGGGCTTTTTAGAGAACCAGCAGTATGTCTGGGGTGCGCTACTGGCAAAATCCATGGATAAGTCCTACTTAAACATCGGTGTCGGCAGCTCAAGTGTGTATAGTATTGCTCACAAGATTATGAGATACTGTGAAAATAATAAAAAACCGTCCCATGTTGTAGCCCTACTGCCCCCCTTGGGAACAAGACTTCCTCTTGCGATAGATCCCAATAAGTTAGTGGCCTACAAAAACGGGACATCTGACAGTTTTATACAGAACGTTGTATCGTCCTGGGCAGACCCCCCTAAGATGTCCAAGGCACCGCATGCCGCAGAAGAGATTTTTTCCCCAATCATGATGACTTACTTTAGTGCAAACAGCCTAAGAGTCTTAGAGTCGTATTGCAGAGATTCAAACATAAATCTTGCATACAGCACATGGCATGGCCCAACCGAGACGTTGATAGAAGCTGCAAACGCTAGTGCAAGGGTTCTTGGCTACCCTAGTCCTTTTAAGTCTTTTGTAAACAGTAAGGCCGAGACGTGGACTGAAGCTAGAAATACCGGAAAGAATATCTACTCGGACTGCCATGAGGACCTCAGGGAGAAAAATCCTAAGTGCTTTCACATGGGGATGAATGACCATATGGGAACGCATAGGCATCAACACATTGCGGATAAGTTTTTGCGACATTTCTCTAGATTTTTGTAATCTACGGTAGTTTTTTGACACTGTACGTTAAATTCTATGTATGCTCCGTAAAAAGATAAAGACTAAAGACCCTGTCTGGTTCACCTGGGAAGGTGATGATTTTCCGCGTAAGATTCACTCCGACTCTGTTGTATTCTATCTGTCTGAGCACGTCTACATGGACGACCATGAGTCATATATCCGCTCTCTTGCTAGGCAAATACAAAGAGAAGGTATCTCCTACTCGCTAGCGGAAGCGTACAAGCTCATAGAGCAAGGCTACGTCACTAAAGCTGGCTACTACTTTGAAGACGGAAATGAGTCCTTCCCTGTCTATTGCGAAGACGAAGATCCCAACTGGGAATGGGATGCTACTTTTGTGGAGGTGCCATTTGTTTATTGAGAGCCCAGACTGGCATGCTAATGGTGAGTGTGCAAAACCAGAAAACTCCGATAAAATAGACAATTTCTTTGCTAATAAAGCATCCCAGCAATGGGAAGCTAAAAAACTCTGCAACATGTGTCCTGTAAAAAGAGATTGTGCAAAATGGGCATTAGATAACAAGCAGCTTTGGGGTATTTGGGGCGGATTAGACTCTAAGGAGCTAAGAAACACGCTATCCGTAAATTGGGACGGCCAAGAGATGCGCTATAAAAGGTTCCCTCTCTGCCCTGGATGCCGTGCAAAAACTTCAGAACTGAAAACAGCCACAATAGAGCGCCCAGAAGGCGGAAGATGGGCAACAATGAGAGTTGTCCGCTGTGGCAGCTGCCAATTCACTTGGCAGAGTAGAACTAGTGCAAATGCCGTAGATGCTTTTCATGCCATTCAGATCAAAAAAGATGAAATTTAGTCTTTTTGTTCGTAATACGCCATATTTGCAATAAGTCGCTCGTTTTCAGGTTCTAGCTCTAAAGCATTTTTTCCGTAAATAAGCGCGTTTTCTTTGTCGCCTAGGTAATATGCTGAAATTGCTGCCAAATCCCATGGGAGATAGCCCCAAGCAAACTCTTCGCAAAGATAGTCCAATGGCTTTTCTTTGACCTCTAGAGACCTTTTCGCATATTCTAGGCAATTCTTCCAAGATTGGGACTCGTAGTAGTACTGAGCGAGCTCAACTAGAGACTCCCTACGACCTGGTGCTTGCCTAATTGCAGCCAATAGCCAGTGTTCACGTTTATTAGGCTCTAGTTTTGCTAAATACCTCATAGAGGCAGCTCTCTCTGGTGCCCATACGGCCTTAGGAAGGCTCAGGTGGCGTTTAAACTCTTCAGACGCCTTTTCATACATTCTATTGAAGTAAAGCTCTCTGGCGTAGTAATAGGCGTTTCTGTCGTCATCGGGCCCCTCGGCCACTGCCATCGCCAAGAGCGGGTAGTAGTGCCCCCGAGACTTTGTGTGATCTGGGTGGTGGTGGATCTCAAGATCAACCCACCCCTGAGTCTCTTTAACTTCTCCGTAGGTCTTAAGAACCTCGTGAACTGGGTGTGACCATCTATAGCCCTTACGACTATGAATCTTATCTCCGCCGTACTGTAAGCCCGGAGTAGTCTCAGCTACGTCTTTCCAGCTCCAGGTGTATTGATAGCGCGGGCGTGTCCAACCCTCTTTTAGCGCTTTCTCTAGCTCTTGCCTCCAGCCAGGTAGAAGTACCTCATCCATGTCTAACGCAATGCAGTAGTCAATATCCTCTGGGATAGCCACGAGTGAAGCATTGCGAGCATCGTCGAATCTCCAAGGACGCACTTTTACGTCTATTACGTTGATTCCGAGCTTAGTTGCGGTCTCTCGGGTACTGTCCGTACTGCCTGTATCTGCAATTAAAAGATAATCAGCGTCTTTAGCGCTTTCATGCCATCTTTTAACAAAGTTCTCTTCGTTAAGGGCGATTGTATAAACTGCTATTTTCATCAGTCCTCCCCCATCTGACTCTATTCCATCCTCGTTCATGTGCATAGTATAGCACTGTTTTCGTTAAAACTTCAAATGATGCAATAGATGCAGCTATCACTGGCTCTTTAGTTATAAGCCAAGATAGCAGAAAGGTGTCAACCGTGCCTATCACTCTCCATGAGATTGCTTTAAGTGCAGATCTAGATTTAGTGACTTTCATGCTAGAGCCCCAGGTCTTTACGTTTCTGAGTAGCTGATATTTCTTGTAGATCAGGACTTAAGTCTATTTTTTCGATACTGTATCCCACATCACGGCCATAAATAATATTGGTAATGTTTGGAACTCGCATGACTAAAGCACCTGGGCGATATTCAGAGATGTACTGCTCTACTTGTTTGTGAGTTAGAGGGTCCTTGTCCGAGGTACCTTGCGTGTCTCTAACTGCTACTAGAACCTGAGATGTTTTAGCTAAACCTACTTCATAGAGAGCATCGTGACCTTCGTGCCAGGGCTGATACCTGCCTAGCATCAACGTGGTTGGTTTCTTCCAATCGTGAAGACCGCACTTATATAGGACTAGGTGCACTTCGTTTTCTATAGGCATACCGTCAGGTATTTGTATGTCACTGGTTTTGGGGTCTTCCCATATAGCATTAGTGTCCTCGAACCTGCTTAGCTGTATTCTATTGACCCAGATTGTGAAGTCAGCACTGCCAAAAGCTTCTCTAGTCGCAGCTGTTGGATTTACAAAGTCAACCAAAACTACTCTATCTTGATCAGAGAGAAGTCGAGCTACGGCTCCCATTCGTCTAGCCTGCTCAATGCGGTCGCTAGACGTGAAGCCCAAGTCAGAGCTTAGGTCCGATCTGACTACGTCTGCATTCAGGTGTATGGCGTCTGTGTGCTTCAACAGCTCGGTAGCCAGCAAGGTTTTGCCTGAACCAGGGAGGCCCATAATGAGTATTATCATTTTACGTTCTTGTACCTTTCCATTAACTCTCTTTGCAGACTGGCTATATAAGTAAACCTGCGAACGTAAGTAGCAGACTTTAGAATGTTTAATGCTTCCAGCTTAAGCGAACTACCTTGTCTGGGCAGGTGACCTCTAGCTGCTCTTACTTCAAAATGTGCACCAAATTTTAAGTCATCGTGCTTTTGTTGGACCTCATAGACCTGCTCGTTCGATATAGTTCTACCCTTACTAGCGAGTTGCGGGTAGGCCAATTCTAATTTTCTAGTAAACTCTAGTTGATCTACTGTAAATACTTCAAACGGGGCTACAAAGCAATTGCTATCTAGCGCACTCTCTAGCATTAACGTGTAATCTGACATTTTGTGCTCTGGGGATAGTTTAGTTAAATCAACCATGTGTCCAACAAGATCAGACGCCAAACTTTCGTATGGATCCCTAAGTGAAAATAGCACGATGGAATCAGGATGCTGGACGGGAATATCCCTAACGGACCAAAAGGAGTGCCCCGAATGGGTAACTAAAATTTCATCGCCTTCATACTTCTCACGTAATAGAGTGTCCAGATATTTTGTGCCCGACCTGGCGGGGCCCATCGAGAATATTCTCATTAGAGCGCCTAAACGCTACTACTCTTTTATAGCTAATACGCTGATAAATTCACGGGGCTCGAAGCCTCCGCCAATCATCATTGTAAGTAATCCGGGCTTAGATTCCATTCCAGCGCGGTCTCTGAACCATTCGCTTCCGGGGTCTGTGGTCGGAGCCTGGACCCATAAACGATCTCCAATATCCATGGTTCTAAAATTGTGGAAGTGTCCCGAAATCCAAAGATCTGCTCCGCCAAGCGCAGTTTTACCTGCAGCCTGCTGAGATAGGTACTTCAGCATATTATTTTGGTTGGCCTGGTGTCCGTGGAACATTCCAAGCATTGTACCTTCTACGTCGACGGTTAGGGTCTGGTGTCCAGAACTTGGGTACCTAAACTCAACATGAGACAACTCAGGGTTCTCCGCACAGATGTCCTGTACCGCTGAGGTAATCTCAACGTTCCAACCATCAGCGGGGTCAGCGGCAACCTGACGAGTTACTTCGTCGTGATTTCCATTAATGACAGGTACAATAAGCCTGTCGACGAGTGGAGCGAGAGCTTTAATCTGGGCAAGGAGGAGCCTACGGGCAACTCTTGTCTGCTCTGTAATTCCGAGGTCCGAGGCAGCAAGTCCCTGAAGTCTTCCTCCTTGGCTGACATTGCCTTCGACGTGGTCACCCAGTAGAGCAATGCAGATAGTCCCAGGAGCAACGCCAGCTTTTTTATAGCTTTCAAACTTCTGTACCGCTCTTTCTGTGAGGTTTAAGATCCTATCAATAGAATGCCCGCTACCCTGGCCATTAGCTTTCTTACCGATCTGCTGGTCTGCAGCAGCAATAAGAAAGGCACCTTCACCAGTGGACTTCTTGATGCCCTTAGCCGGACGCCACTTGCGTAACTGCTCTGCTAGTGCTTCTACGTCTAGTAAGTCTTCTTGGATCATTCCGGTAGGTGCAAGGTTGACTCGTACTGACTCAAGCCAGTCCCCATCGTACCTCTGCCACTTACCTCGACGCATTGAGGTCACAGACCACTCGTCGGCACTTAGGCCAAATTCTTCGAGCACAGTAGTGGCGTCTGTTGCTTCGCCTTCTGGCCTAGGGGTTCCAACTACGAAACCGCCCTTAGCTGTGTCTAGGTCCATCCTTGGACGCCAGTCCTCAGGAGTCTTAGTTACACGAACATCTGATCCACTTTGACCAGGCATTCTATATTTTTCTAATTTCTCGGACAGGTTCACAGTTCTCCCTACTTGATTCTGGCGCACGCACAGTGGCCACGTCGGTGGCGGTCTATGGAGCTTGTGCTTACATCATAGCCTTCTTCACGAAGGGCGTATGCAAGTCGTATGTTCGGCACATGATTTTCGTCAAGTGGCGAAGAGTTAATTATTCTGATAATGGCGTCTACGTCAGACTTAGACAGCTTGGTGTCTAGAGTCACTTTCATCAGCTTGCAGAGAAATGTTTTAGTTTGGTATGTATCTGTAGCGGCAAGTAAGCGGTCAGCCAAAGCCATGATCTCTCCTTCAAGTAAGAGTTGAGGCTATCCTACTACAACAACTGTAAATTAGCTACTAATTTTTAAGATATTTATATTTCTTCAGCTTCTAGCTGTGGTGGTTCGGTCTCATCTGGAAGAACAACCTGCTCTGCAGCCGCTTCTTCTCTTCTTTTTGCAAGTTGAGCCATAACTGCTTGCTTGATGGCATTAATTTCAAAGATGTGCTTAAACTGCCCTGAGAATACGTAATCACCTGAGTGAGTGATTGTGACCCAAGGTGCTGCCCAGACGTCTCCGCCGTGGTCTCTCCACATGTGACAGAAGGCATAGTCCTCAGAAAGAAGAACATCATCTTCTATTTTTGTAAAAAAGTACTCTGAAATCTCTTCACCAAAGCTAATACCCAGCTCGCCAACTGAGTTGTGCTTATAGGTGCCACAATGCGGCTTCAGCTTCTCAAACACTGATCTTTGGATAAAGAGCATGCCTGTTCCAATATCTTTAACCTTAAAGGGGCTCTCTACATCAAAAGACTGTTCAGTTTCAAGCAGATTGGCAGCGAAGTGTCCGGAATATGCGGCTAGATTCTCTTTACCGGCGATGGCAGCGTATCGGACATTCTCCCAGTTGATACCCTTCATTGGGTAGATTGCTCCAATAACGTCTTTGCCCGAATCTATCATTCTGATTACATCGTCAGCGTTCCAACCATGGTCTGCGTCTATAAAAAGTAGTGCATCACAGTCGGATTTTATAAACTTGTGGGCCAAGGTGTTTCTAGCTCTCGTAATGAGGCTCTCATTGCCTACTGTTGTAGTTGAAACCGAGTGCCCAAGCTGCGAAAGCTTAACAACTAGGTTCTGCAATGATATTACGTAATTATTTTTTGCAATGCCGCCATACATGGGCGTAGCAATGTAAATCTTCAAGCTATTTCTCCCTAGAAATTTGAATATTTTGTGTATTGGCTAAAGTCTACCACTGGATTGTCAGGTACGGCTCGGGGGAGAGCGCTGTATCCCTTAATGATAGACCGACTACCGGTACCTATAATCTCTATGCCTCTGTCAGATAGCTTACGTTGGAATCCAATCTGAGACAGAGGCTTCTCGCTTCGGGCCTCGCTCCACTGCTTATAGGTCCTAAAGATCTCAATGATATGTACAGTGCCCTTGGCATCTTCTTGAATCTCTTCCTCCAAGAAGGCACCAATTCGATCTTCATTCTTTTTGTAGACATCGTGAGCTTCTTTAACTACAGAGCACCATCCAAGTGGATCTAGGGCGCTGGAGCTTAGGTACTTAACAGATCCTTCTACCGCCCAAGCTAGTACAGCAGGAAGAGCGCCTTCCGGGTCTGCTAGATATTCCTTCAAACTTGGATCCGGTCTCTCTGGCTTATTCATTAGAGGAATAGGGCGAAGACGTCTCCACATAGCATCATCTGTAATGATAGGACGGTGGTTTGTAGATATCCAAAGCTTTCCTTGGGATGTAAATTGGATAGGCTGCTCGCCTGGATTACGACCCTGAAGAGTTCCCGATCCCGTGAGCTTCTTGACTTGGTTCTCTTTGATGCGTTCATTCTCTGGCAATTCGTCTACCCAGATCATTCTGCGCCCCATGAGCTTAGCCATGTGGTATTCGTCGCTTGAGTTCATACGGTCGCCAAGGGCAAGGATATTAGAGTCTAGAGCCCATGCATACTCAGCTTTACCTAGAGCTTCAAAGATTGTTTCCACGAAAGTGTTCTTACCAGAGCCTGGAGGTCCGTATATAACAAACGCTATGTCCTGATTGTTTAGCCCAGTCAACGTGTAGCCTACAGCTCGCTGAAGCCAGTCTTGAAGTTCTTTATCCCCCTGAGTTGCCTCATCTAGGAACGTCTCCCAGCGGTGGTTCCTCATTCCTGGGGTGTAGGGGATAGGAGATCTCTTAGTGATGTGGAGGTCTGGCCTCCCAGCCTCAAGTTTACCTGTCCTCAGATCGACAACGCCATTTTTAACTCCAAGCAAGTAGGGATCCTTGTCCCAGCCTTCTGCCGGCACTACAACTCTAGGATCTGACGTGGCTTGATCAACCATCGCCATGATGCGTGAGTTGGACTTTGCCTGATTAGCCCACTTTACTAGTTCGGCTGCGCGTGCATCATCTGCAGAGAAGTTTACAACTTCACTGGCCACAACTGTAGATACCATTTTTGATATCTCTCTAACGTCCATTTTTTGAGCATCAGGCTTCCAGTAGTTACCCTCCCAAGTGAACCAACTAAGATTTGGGGTATATCTAATTGTTGCTCCAAAAGAATCAACTAGTCTTCTACCATTTCCAACATCGGATAAGGATCTAAATCCCGGCCTACCGCCAGCGTTCTCACTGAGAGCGTCTACGTCTTTAGGCAAGTTTAGGTTTCCACCAAAGACAACGTCTTTTAGCCCTCGTCCTGATGCTGCAAAAGATGCCATCTGCTGTCCAACGCTATTAGCAACGTTACCGCTAGGGCCAACACCTGCTATGGATACGTTATCTAGGGGGGCCTCGTAGTCAAAGGAGTTACTGGCGGTCTTTGCTTCAAGGAACGCTACTTCTGCACCTTTAGCCCATGCTACTCCCTGGGATTCTACCCACTCTTTTAGCTCTGAGCCGTCCCAAAAATAGTTATATTTAGGGTTCTCTTCTACAAACTTAATGGCCCTACGGGTGTGCATAAGTACGGAGTTAGTTCCTTCTAGCTCCATAGGAGGATTTACGGCCTCAGCGTTAAACCTAATCATCATGGTTTCAACAGCTTGCTTCTTAAACTCTGTGTCTACTCCCATTTTATTAGATAGAGCACAAGCTATTTGATACATTCCAATAGCACGTTCGCCCTCTACAAGGCCGTTCTCCATCATTTTTTCTACATTTAGGCTTGTACCGTTGTATGACAGGCCCTCAAAGGTGTCGCCCCAGTCGTATGCACCATAAGAGGTGCCACCACGCGAAGCACCGGAACTCTTACCAGCTCTGACAATTTTAAGTAGCGCCTCTGGCGGTTCTGCTATCTCAAGTTCCCAGGGCGCGTGTCCTGGCTTCCACTCATATGTGATACCTGAGAAGTGTCGTGACGGTGATATAAGAATGTATCCGTTGTGCTTTACATCAATTCCTCCAAGTCCTAGGGCTTTGAAGTTACCAATGAACTTATCGTCTTCATTGCAACGGAAAATTAAGTGACGACCAGTAGAGTGCGAGTTTTCGGCGTCAGACCAGTACGTCCCGGTAGTAGCTTCTACGGTATCCGGCAGACTTCCGCCAACCATCTCCAAGAGCTTGTCGAACGATGCGTCACCGCCACCTCTAGGGTCTATGTCGATGACAAAGAATCCAGAAGGTTTTGCAAATACTCCAATATTGTAGTCACGGTTCTCCGTCCACCACTGCTCAATACGAGTCAGGTCTACGGTTGCTTCGGTCTGGCCACGTATGGCTGCAGGATGCTTACCTGTCTCCCCCGCTGCCCCGTGGGTCTTACCACATGTGCATTTACCGGCTGGGCTAATCCCGTGTACTGGAAGAATGTGCCATCCGTGCTCAGACGCGTAGTATTTAGCAGCTTTAGAGGTTCGCCCATCGGCAGATTGCCAGTTACCCATCAGATCCTCGCCCTGTTGTGATTGTCATTTGTCATATTTAATCCAAATCTGGAAACAGCTTACACCTTTTGGATGCGTTTGCAAGTTTAAATGCGAAAAACGCGAAGATGTTTGTAAGTTGTGACCAGATATGTGACCAACTTAATGGCTAGACCTTCTGAATCAGGGGTTACCTTGTAAGGTAAACTGGACTAAGGCAAACCTAATTGCCTTACCCTCTCCGTTGTAATAGGAATAGTATACATGAATTCTGAAGTCATAATTGTAATTGCCGCGACCGCTGCTGCGTTTGGTATTTTAGTTGGTGCAATCACTGCAATCTACAAAGTGGCTAGACGTATCGATGAGGCACTAGGTCTAGACGCTCAGGGCAGGACAGTATCTGACCGACTTGAACGTGTTGAGCACCAGCTATTTGAGAATGGCGGCAGCTCGCTAGCTGACCGTGTAAATAATATTGAGAAGCATGTTGTTAAAGTCTCTACCGAAATAGAATTCATCAAAAATCTTACAATTGGCATCAGCACTGGCTCGGATTATGGTATGAGGCCTGTAGTTAAGCCAGTTACTCGTAAAAGAAAGACAGACTAGCTAGAGAAGCTCGGTCCCCAACTAGAGACACCCTTTACGTTAATAACAGCCTCGGACCAACCTCCAGCTGTTCGCACGTATGTAGCACCATCAACCCAAGCTGAGCCATTCCAAACTTTTGCATACCCACCGGCTGCTTCTACGTTAATAGTTAGCTGATCTGTGTATATAGTCTCGCTAGAACCGTTAGTGGCGGCTAATACAAAAGTATAAACTCCAACAACTGACGGAGAGCCGGTAATTGCTCCGGACGAGCTATTAAGAGCTATGCCTGTAGGCAGTGCTCCGCTAGCTACGGTATAGGTCACATCCGGGCCAGATGTAACAGAGACCCCATCAGTATATGCAACGTCTTGGGTCGCTATGCTGCTGGCAAGTACCTGACTAGACCATACTGGTGCCACATCGTAGACTGTTATGCTGAAAGCTACGCCACCAGGAGTCTGATTATCCGAGTTGTATGGAGTCAGAGTGAAGCTTGTGGTCCCATACGTCGTAGGAGTACCCGAGACTGTGCCGGTAGCTGTCCCAGACACGTTAGTTTGCCCAGAGAAACTAAGCCCATTTGTTGGTAGAGTTCCATCGTCCCAGCTATTTACATAAGATGCACTAACTGTACTGCTGTAACTAAGCCCTACCCTAGCTGCGGTAGCAAGATTTTGATCAACCCAGGACGGTAGTCTGGGGGATATGTTTAAGCTAAAACTTTTCTGGGAGGCTGACGCGCCCTCGGAGTTGCTGGGCTGTGCATAGATGGTATATGACCCTGCAGAAGAGGGGGTTCCGCTAAACGTTACAGTACTGCCAGAAGTACCGGATGAGGTTATACCGGGTGGCAAGCTAGAGATGGTCCAAGATGTAGCATTAGTTGCCGAAATGCTGGAACTGTAGTACGTGTTGACTGTTCCCGTAGAGGTTATGGACTCATCTGTCCAATTCGGTAACGCCTGATAGACATTAAAAGCAGAACTGGTAGTATCGCTGCCAGTACCATTAGTGGCTGTTACAGTGACATTCCAGTACTGGGAAGCCTGAGCAGATACGACACCAGAAATCTCCGCATAGGTCCCCGAGTCAGAGAAGGTAAGACCCGAAGGTAGGGATGTTACCGAGTATGAAGTACTGTCTGATGCCTGCATGTAGTCATATGCGGATCCGCCAACATATAGATTGGGGATATATAGTCCGTTTGAGAAAACAGGGGCTGGCGTATCAGCGGTCCAATTTGCAGTTAAGGACGCATTAGATGTCGTAGTGTATGAAGATCCCGCCCCGCCAACGTATGAGCCACCGTTGTACCATCCATCAAAAATGTAGCCACTTCTTGAAGGTGTTGGCAGTGAGACTGCATCACCGTCAGCAGACTTAACTGAAGAAGTCCCTACGCTACCGCCATTTGCATTATATGTAACGGTGTAGAAAGTGGGAAAGTTAACCCTAAACGTTCCGGATAGAGGAGCTCTAGTGTTGTTCGGTACATAACTGGCATCACTAACGGCGTCTATAAGTCCGTATGTATCAAAATACTTTGTACCATCGGCATTGTGAGTCGTAGACCTATTGCTTACGCTTCCAACGCTTAGAACGCTATTTTTTGCTATGGTGAACTGCGCATTGGCAAGCCCTAAAAGCTCAACGTCTCCGCCACCGCTGTTTACAACAACTTCTCTACTGAGTGTCCAGCTACTGAAGTTATTGTTAGTGCTTGATAGCTTTAGCTCATAGGATATGTAGGAAGTGTTGTTGGCCGCATCAGTATACCCACTGTAAACCACAGTAGCGCTAAACCCTCGGGAGTCGTATGCTCCGCGACTAAATGATCCACCAAAATTTGCCATGGGCTAGAAGCTAATCCAGATATCCCCAACATTAGGGGAACCGGGCTCGTTTCCTATATATATTACTGGATAGGCGGCACCATATATGGCGTAGCCTCCAGAGATAGAAACTACGTTTGAAGTAATGTCTAAGGGTGCTGTAGCAGTATATGCTGCTGGACCAGTGTCTCCTTGTGCTCCAGTGTCTCCAGTGTCTCCTTGTGCTCCAGTGTCTCCAGTTAGACCTTGAATACCGGTATCTCCAGTTAGACCTTGAGGCCCAGTATCGCCTGTAGGTCCCAAATCAGATACAGTTATAGCGCCAGCCATGGAAGAATGGTACTGGCATGCATAGTAAAGCTGAGGGGCATTAAACGGAACCTCAACGATGATAGTGCCACTCTGAGTACCGTTGTTGGTTACACCCGTATTGTAAACATTACCCGCGCTGTAAGCACCTGAAACTGTTTGAATCCAGAAAGGGTGACCAGTAGCGTTTACGTTTATGACATAACGATGTCCACGAATAAAGGATAGCGTTGGGTTAGAAGCACCGTTAATTACGTAGTTGCCTGACCCGGAGTTGGTTACTGTAAGTGTTATACCGCCAGAGCTGCCGGTATCGCCCTGTGCTCCAGTGTCTCCAGTTAGACCCTGAATACCAGTGTCTCCAGTTAGACCCTGAATACCAGTGTCACCTGTTACACCCTGAATACCCTGAATACCTTGAATACCTTCGTCACCCTGAATACCCTGTATACCCTGGATACCAGTGTCTCCGGTTACGCCTGTTTCACCAGTCACACCCTGGATACCCTGGGCTATTGTGAAGTCAAACACCGCGGCATACGCGTTTCCGGTATTAGCCACGGTAGCTGAAGAGCCAGCAGCTCCCGTGCTTACTGTTCCCACTGATACGGTGGCGGCAATCCCTGTTGGTCCCGTAGGGCCTTGAATGTTACCGGTATTTAGCCAACTAGAGTCTTCTGCATCCCAAACGTACAGGTCTCCCGATATTAAGTATGCATCTCCTGCGGTTCCGGTTGGGTGCGCAGTCTGAAGATCTCCAAGCGTGCTATATGACCCAAGAATTTCAATGCCGAGCCCCTGAGATCCTGTTGGACCCGTAGGTCCCAAGTCACCCTGAACTCCAGTATCACC
>TARA_B110000971_G_scaffold96370_1_pt1 | contig 26837 bp, 23 predicted proteins | sample TARA_B110000971 | Tara Oceans TARA_B110000971 (sample SAMEA4397842) | marine metagenome | biome: Polar Biome; feature: [SRF] surface water layer (ENVO:00010504); material: water (ENVO:00002006), including particulate matter (ENVO:01000060) such as... | depth 5 m | reverse complement strand
AGGTATAATTTTCATATGACAAATTTATAGATCTAATATAAGTATATACATGTTAATTCAAACTTTATTAGTAATGACACATGAAAAATAATATTATTTTTATAGCTGAAATTGGAATGAATCATAATGGAAATTTTAGCCTTTGTTTTGAGCTTATAAAACAAGCCAAATTAGCAGGTGCCAATATAGTCAAATTTCAGTTGGGTTGGAGAGATAAGCCAGGAGAAATAAACTGCATAGATTCAAAAATTATTAAGCAGTTAATAGAATGGTCAAAATATTTTGAAATAGAAATTATGTTCTCTATTATAAGTGATAAAGCGTACGAGTTAATCAAGCCTTTTAAGCCCCAAAGATATAAAATTGCCTCTAGAACTGTAATTGATAATTTGCCCCTTGTTAAGAAAATTTTAAAAGAACAAAAAGATACAATTATATCTTTAGGAATGTGGAAAAAAAAGTATTTACCACTCATAAAGAAAAAATATATTTCCTATCTTTGGTGTTTGTCAAAATACCCATGTGACCCTAAAGATTTAAAGGGATTACCTAAAAGTTTTAAAAATTCTCATTTCGATGGTTATAGTGATCATTCAATTGGTATAGAAACTTGTTTAATTGCAGTTTCAAGAGGTGCAAAGATTATAGAAAAACATTTCACCTTAGACAAATCCAATACAACTATACGTGATCATTCTTTATCAGCAACACCTGAAGAGTTTAAATTACTAGTTGATTTAGGAAGCGATATATCAAAAAAGATTAATATTGGTGTCTAACTTTATTTTGAAAGCAATGTTTTATGAAATCCTTGGATAACGCCCATAGAAAGTATTCAATTTCCGGTCTTGGTAATTCCGAGGCAGACAGGCTAGAGTTTATGATAAATAATATGCATTTAAATAAAGCCTATTTGTACAAAGTTCAGAATACAGTAGAAGAAATTGATAAAAAAAAAATATTAGAAGAGTTTAAAAAAAAATTTATTAATTATAGAAATGGGTGGAGGGCTATTCCGGCCAAAGCCATAAGAGAAAACTTGCACTCAGAAAATCTCACCAAAGAAAATATAACCCCCCTGTGTATTGACCTAGAGGTTGCATCTGTGTGTGATCTTGCTTGCCCACATTGCTATAGACAATATATAGCCACACCAGATAAGTTAATGTCTACCGACCTAGCTTTTAAGCTAATAGACCAGTTGGCAGAGCAGGGAGTTCCTTCTGTAAAATTTAATTGGAGAGGTGAGCCATTAATGAATAGGGACTTACCCAAAATTATTGATTATGCAAAAAAGAATGGAGTTCTAGAAACAATAATTAATACCAACGCAACTTTGTTAAAAGGAGAATATGCTGAAGAATTAATGTCTTCCGGATTAGATTTGTTAATTTATTCATTCGACGGAGGCTCAAAAAAAACTTACGACAAACTTAGGGTGGGTAGGTTTAAAGAAAATAAATTTGAAGATATAATCAAAAATATTGAAAATTTTCAAAAATTAAAAAATAAAAACAAATCTCCTTTTCCAAGAACAAAAATTCAAATGGTTTTGACCAAAGAAACCTATTCCGAGCAGGATGAATACTTTTCAATGTTTAAAGGCATAGTAAACGATGTTTCTGTCAAACAATACACAGAAAGAGGTGGCGATATAAAAGAAGCTGAAACAGGTAAAAGTAAATTAAATGAAGATAAAATTTATATGAAAAATTTTGATGGAGAGCTCTTTGTGTCAGAAGGAAGGTTACCTTGCGAGCAACCTTTTCAAAGAATGCTAGTAACCTACGATGGCAGAGTAAGTATGTGCTGCTACGACTGGGGCAGCATGCACCCAGTTGGATATGTAGATTCTTTGGCTATAAACACAGGAGATAAAGAATTTGAAAAAGTTAAAAAACAAGCCGATGAGAAGAAGAAAGGTTTTGAGTTGATGAATTTAGAAATCCCAAAAAAATTTAATGACCCTGAAAAAAAAGTATCAACACTAAAAGAAATATGGAACGGAATAGAAATTAACAAGGTAAGAGAAATGCACTTAAATAACAAATTAGAAGACGTTACAATTTGTAAAAAATGTCCGTTCAAAGATACCTATAGCTGGAAAAAAATTCACTAATGAGTTTGGAGATTATTGCTGAGGTAGCAAATGCACATCAGGGAAAAACTATCCTAGCTAAAAAAATAATTAAAGAATTTTACAAACATGGTGCAAGATCAATTAAATTTCAAATTTATTTTGCAGAAGATTTTTTGACCAAAGACCATGAAAGATTTATCCATTTTAAAAAGCAGTCTTTTTCAGAAAAACAATGGAAAGAGGTTTTTGGTGTGGCAAAAAAAATTGGTTATAGGAATATATATGCAGATGTATTGGGCTTAAAAGCCTTTAGAGTTGCAAAAAAATTAAATGTGGATGGATACAAGGTTCATTCAACTGATCTAATGAATGACGCTTTATTAAAAATTATTTCAAAAGATAAAAAAAAAATTTTTTTGTCAGTCGGAGGCGCAAAGATTAGCGAACTCCATAATGCAATGAGATTCTTTAATGACAAATCAAACAAACCAATTTTGATGCATGGATTCCAAAGCTATCCCACTGAAATTAAAGATACAAATCTTCACAACTTGCAAAAACTAAAAAATTATTTTGGTAGTGAATGTAATTATGGTTTTCAAGATCATATTTCAGGAAATAGCAAATACAATTTGTATCTTTCTCTAGTTTCTTTAGGGTATGAAATTCAATATTTGGAAAAGCATGTAACCTTAGATAGAAAAAAGAAAGGAGTTGATTATTATTCATCGCTTCAACCAAAAGAATTCAAAAATTTTTGTAAAATAATCAATCAATCATCAGAAGGAATATTCTTGAGTGGTGGAGGATTCTCCATAGCCGAAGACAAATATAGAAAAACAACTAAGAAATTTTGGATTTTAAAAAGAAATTTAAAAAAAAATTCGAAAATTTATTCTAAGGATTTAGAGTTTAAGAGAATTAATAATCAATCTATGGAGCCACTTTTTTTGAGAGAAATAGTTGGAAAAAAAATTAAGCAAAATTTGCTAAAAAACACAATTATCTGCAACAATCATTTTCATCACAAGGTATGCGCTACAATTGTTGCTAGATATAATTCCAATCGTTTACCAGGAAAAGCAGCTCTTAAAATCGAAGGAAGACCATTATTAGATTTTTTATTTTTACGAGCTAAAAAATCTAAACTAGTTGATAAAATAATTTTTTGCACGACAAAAGACAAGTCTGATGATCCGCTTGTTGACATAGCTAAAAAAAATAAAATTTCTGTATTTAGAGGGCAAGAAAAAAATGTATTAGGAAGAATTTTAAAAGCAACACAACAGTCAAATCCAGATGTTATTATTAGAATTACTGGAGATGATATACTAATTGATGTTGACTATATGGACAAAGCTATAAAATATCATTTAGAAAACAATCTAGATTATACTGATCTTAAAAAACTACCTAGTGGGACAGAAGTGGAGGTCTTTAATAGAAAAATTTTAAATTTTATTAATAAAAATGCAACAGATAGTTCAGGAACAGAATATCTGACCTATTACATTAAGGACAATCAGGACTGTTTTAGAACTGGATCAGCTCCGATATTAAAGAAACATCAAAAAAAAATTCGACTAACCATAGATAACAAAAAAGATTTTAGGTTTGTTAAGCCCTTTCTTAAAAATATGGTCAAAAAGAAAAAAATAGATGATTTTAATATTGACGATATTTTAGCTTTTTACAAATCAAGAACAAACAAACAAATTACAAAACAAAAAAATTTTAATATTAACACTGGTTTAAAAAAAAATTCTTATAAACAATTATTAGCATGAAACATAAATTGCCTCTAATCACAGTTTATATTACAAATTATAACTATGGGAGATATATTGCGCAGTCCATAACAAGCGTCCTTAATCAAACCTACCAAAACTTTGAGTTAATTATTATTGATGATGGTTCAGTCGATAATTCTAAAAAAATTATAAATCAGTTTTCAAAAAATAAAAAAATCAGAGTAGTTTTTCAAAAAAATAAAGGATTGATAATATCAAACAATATAGCAATTAAATTATGTAGAGGTGAGTATATTGTTAGATTGGATGCGGACGATTGGTTAGACGTTAATTTTTTGCAAATTATGACTAACCACATCACCAAGACTAAAGATTGCGCTATGGTTTTCTGCAACTATTATGAAACGAATATAAAGGGTGAGGTTGTAAAGCATTTTTATAGACATGAATTTAAAAAAGTTAAGCTTCTGGACCAGCCTGCTCATGGTGCTTGCAGTTTAATCAATGTAAAAATTTTAAAGGAATTGGGTGGTTATGATAATTCATTTAACTGCCAAGATGGAGTTGATCTTTGGTTAAAGATTATTAATAAATATAAAGTTAAAAATGTAAATTTACCCCTTTTTTTTTATAGACAGCATAACAGAAACCTAACAAAAAATTTTATCAATGTACTTAAAAATAGAAATAAAATTTTAAAAAAACACAGTCAAAACAAAAAAAAAAAATTATCAATTTTAGCAGTTATACCAGTGCGGGGTGCAAATTATGGAGAGACTTTATTGGCTCTCAAAAAAATTAAGAATAAGCCAATCATACACAATATTATCCATCAATTACAAAAAGTTTTTGAGATAAAAAAAATTATTGTATCTACACCTGATGAAAAAATCATAAATAATATAAAAAAAGTTTTCAAAAAAAAAATAACAGTAGACAAAAGAGAGGAAAAACTTAGTAGAATTAACACACCAATAAATCAAACGTTAAAGTCAATTTTAAAAAAAATTAAAAAAAATGCTCTGAAGTTCGATTTTATATTAGTAGTGAATGTTGTTTGCCCTTTTCTTAATTCTAATGATTTTGAATCTGCCATTAATATTGCAAAAATATTTAATACAGATGAGGTGATTGCTATAAAAAAAGAAAGTGACAATTTTTACAAACATGATGGCAATGGATTGAAGCTGGTACAAAAAAATATTAATTTATCATTAGAACGTGAAGAGGTTTATAGAGAAATAGGGGGGTTAAGATTAGTCAAGATAAGTAAAATTGGAAAAATAAATAATATAATTGGTCATATTTTTTTAGATGAAAAATCATCATTCAGAATAAAAAATAATCAAGATATAATTTTGGCTAAAGCCATAGCACAAATAAATAATTTAATTTAGGGATTTGTTGGATATTGTAATATATGATAATCTGAATAAAATTAACTGTAGTAGATTAATAATGGATAGTTTTATTCGCTAGTTATTTAATATACCATATTTTTATTGATGTTTTTAAACTTAAAAAGACTTTTTTATCTTCTAGATTTCAGAAGAAAAATTAATCTTACTTTTGTATTTTTTATTCTTATCCTTATAGGAATTTTAGAAAACATTGGAATAGGTCTTATTTTCCCACTATTGACATTGGCCCTTGGTGAATCTGCTTCTAGCTTATTTGTAATTAATTTCTTTAATACTTATTTTGGAATTAGTGATTCAGATTATATTTTTAAAATTATAATAATTTTATTTGCAATTATTGTAATATTAAAAAATATTTTAACCGTTGTTTTCTCTTGGATGAAAGAAAAATTACTTTTAGATATAGCAATTAATTTGAAGACCAGGCTTTTAGGCATATATGTTGAAAAGCCCCTAACATTTCATTTTAAAACCAATTCTTCTCAACTAATTAGAAATTTAACAAATGAAATAAATAACACAACCAAGGGTTTTTTGCTATCTTGGTTAATTATTATAGGTGAATTCTTATTTCTGTTAACTCTTATGGGTGTGCTATTGGTTAGCAACATTGCAATTACGTTAGGTTCTTTTTTGTTTCTGGGACTTATCTCTGCAGTAATGCTTTTTTTTCATAAAAAGAAATTGTATAAATTTTCTCAAACAAGAATGAAATATGCAGCATTAACTTTCAAAGTCTTAAAAGAAAGCTTTGATAGCATAAAAGAAGTTAAGGTAGCTTCTGTAGCTGACCTTGTATTAAGAGACTATGCTAAATTCAGCTACAGAGGTGGCAAAATGAATGTCCTTGCGGGTATATACTCCTCCCTTCCAAGAGCATTTTTTGAAATAGTATTGGTAGCTACAATAAGCTATTGGTTACTTTTTTATTTAAAAAGTACTAAAAGCATTGTTGATTTCATACCTCTTTTGGGCTTATATTCTGTAGCAATTTTTCGAGCGCTACCATCTGTAAATAGAGTTGTAAATAATATCCAAGGACTCAGATATTCTGTTTTAAGTTTTGAAACAATTTATAACGATATGAAAGAATCTCAACAAATAACAAAAAAAGCCTTAAAAAAAATAAGCTTAACTAACGAGATTAGGTTCAATAATATATCTTTTGCATATGAAAATAGAGCTCAGGTCTTAGAAGATGTTAGTTTTATATTATCAAAAAATACTTTCACAGGAATTATCGGAAATTCTGGAGCTGGAAAAACTACCCTTTTAGACTTATTGCTTGGTCTTATCTCAGCGAAGGAAGGTAATGTCAAAATTGATGGGTGCGAAATTAACTTATTTGAGAATTTCAAAAATTGGGCAAAAAAAGTTTCATATGTTCCTCAAGCCATATACATTTATGACGATACTATAAAAAACAATATTACTTTAAATCCAAATTTAGATATTGTTGATAATGATAGACTTGAAAAAGCCATCAAAATTTCAAAACTTAATCAGGTAATTGAAGGCTTTCCAGACAAATTAAATACAATTTTAGGCGAGGGTGGAAAAAGAATTTCTGGAGGCCAGAAACAGAGAATAGGAATAGCAAGGGCTATATATCGGGATTCTGATGTAATCATATTTGACGAGTCTACAAATGCTCTAGATTCAGAAACTGAAATTCAAATTCTTAATAATTTACAGCAAATAAAAAAAAACAAGATAGTAATTTTTTCTTCTCATTCGCAAAAATTGATCGAGAAATATAGCGATCAAATAATTATACTAAACAATGGAAAGGCTACTACGAAAAAAATTATTAAATGAAAAAAAAAACTGTTATATTCGGCGCGGGGTATCATGGAAGAGCAGTATTTAGAAAATCTATAAATATGAAATCTATTGATGTAGTTTGTTGGATTGATAAAAACGAAAGTCTAAAAAATTCTTTTTTATTTGGAAAAAAAATATACAGCTTAAATTCTTTAAAAAAATTAAATTTTGATCAAATAATATTTTCTGGTCGTTACATTGCAGATCAACTTAAATTATATAATAAACTTAAATTAAATAAAAACATATTGATATGGGACTCTTTTAAATTAATACCACAGAAAAAACAGATAGAGAAAAGAGATATTGAATTATATAAGATTTTAAAAAGTGTTATTAAAAAATTAGAAGATAACGATATTCCTTATTGGGCGGATAGTTCAGGGCTGTTGTCTCTAATAAGAAAAGATAGAATTTCTATTTTATCAGATTTTGATATTTCAATCGATTATAAATTTATGAAAAAAATTTTTAATATATTCAAATTAGAAAAAAAATATAAAATTTGCAAAGGTTACTATTTAAGAAAAAAAAATAGGTTTCCAACAATTTCATTTAAATCAAAAAATAAATCTATTATGTTTGAACCAGCAGTATTAGATTTTGCTTTTTATAAAAAAATTAAAAAAACTTACTACAAGTATGAAAATAATAGAGTTACAATTCCCTTAAAACTAGTTCGAAGAACAGTAAATTTTAAATATAAAGATTTAAATATTAAAATACCTGAAAAAAACAAGGATCATCTGAGTAGGTTATACGGGAACAAGTTTATGAAAAAAACTAGGTTTTATAGCAACAGGTTATCTTATAAAAAATTTATAAGAGAATAAAGTATTTATTAAAATAGGACAATTTTTTCTTTATTGATTTTTTTTCGAATTAACAATGAGTAGATTTCCATTTTATATTTGTTCGAGGCAACTATAATCTTATCAAAATTTAAATTTTTTAATTGTTGGATACCGTAGACTTTGTGGCCATTTCTAACCAAGCCATGATACAGTCTATTGCTATCAATATATCCTAAGATATTTTTATCAATATTCATTTTTGTTAATAGTTCTAGAGAGTAGTTTCCAGACCCAAAAATAATAATTTTAAGTCCTCTTTGTTTAATTTGATTTCCTTTTTTTATTATTATTGTATTTTTTTTTTGTTTCTTTTTTTTATTTTTTAAAATTTTTTTTCGAAGTAATGTAAATTTTTTTGCATCCTTGCTTAGATTGATTTTTGAAATTGTTCCTTCTTGCTTCACAGCAATAAAGTTTATTAAAGTATCAGTAGTAATTAATCTTATTACTTTAAAATTATTATTAGCAAATAAATTGATAATATTATTTTTATAATAATTACAGGTATGATTTAAAGGATCCTCGTATTCAAAATCTGGTTTTAATACGTTTGGTACAGAGACGTAAACATAACCATTTTTGCTTAAAATTGTTTGCATTTTTTTTAATGATTTATGTGGATGTTCAAAGTGTTCAAAAACATTATCCAATATCAAAAAATCATATTTGATTTTATCATTAAGTTTATCTAAAAAAGTATTTTTAACATTAATGGAAGTATTTTTTTTGAGATAATTATATATTTTTTTAGAAGGCTCTATAGCAAATATTTTTTTTTTGGAAATTTTGTACTTTTTAGAAATATTCTTCAATAGTTCAGCTTGTCCACATCCTATATCCAGTATTTTTTTATTTTTTATAATAGATTTGTCAACTAGATCTGTGAAGTATTTGAATTTTTTCAAGTTTGGTTTTGAATTTTTAATACTATTAAAAGAACCAACTATACTGTTTTCATAAATTTTATCAAAAACAGAAGGTCTTACGGTTGGATTTGTGTATACTAAATTGCATTTTTTGCATGTTACGTAAAATTTATCTACCAAATATTTTTTACCGGTTGCATCAATTTTTTCAAAATTCTTGTTACTGTAAAATAGTTTATGATCTGCAGATCTGCAAGATGGACAATTCCTATTATATAATTTAAGTTTAATGGACATTTTAGATGGAGAATTGATACACAAGTAATGTTGATTAATAAACGAAAAGTTTAACAAAACATCTTAATTTTATTCAGCTTTTTTCTATAAATAATTGTAAATTTAGTTTAGTTAGATAGAATATTAATCGCATATATGAAAAAATTACTGAATTCAAACGTTTCAATTATTACTGGTGGATCTAGGGGCATAGGTGCTAAAATAGCAGAAACCTTTGCAAAAAATGGATCTAAAATAGTAATAATTTATAGCAAAGATTATAAGTCTGCACAAAAAGTAAAAAATAAAATTTTAAATATAGGTATGGAGTGTGATCTTGTAAAATTAGATTTAAACAAGAAAAACAATTATCAAAATCTTGTTGATAAAATCATAAAAAAATATGGAAGAATTGACAATTTGGTTAATAATGCAGGATACTTAAATCAAATGAATTATTTGAATATAAAATATAATGAATGGTATAAAACAATAGATATTAATCTAACATCCGTTTTTTTTCTTTCCCAAGCGCTAGCAAAAGTGTTTAAAAAACAAAAGAAAGGAAATATTATAAATATTTCATCTATTGGTGGGCAAACTGGTGGAGTACGAGCTCCGCATTATGCTGCAGCAAAATCTGCAATTATATCTCTTACGAGATCATTTGCTAATTTGCTATCTAAATCAAATGTGAGGGTAAATTGTATTTCACCGGGAGTTATTGATACAGAAATGATAAAACAGTTTGTTCCTAAAATTGGAAAAAAAAATATCCTTAAAGGTATTCCATTAAATAGATTTGGGTTTGACAGCGAAATAGCGACAACAGCCCTGTTTTTAGCCTCAAAAGACTCAAGTTATATGACTGGACAGGTATTGAATGTTAACGGTGGCTCTTATTTGGGTTAATTCAATATTTAAATGTTAAAAAAGTATTTTATAGTTTTGGGTGGGGGAAAGGATCAGCTTTATTTAATTAAAAATATTAAAAGTCTAAACTATAAATTAATTATTTTTGACAAAAGTAAAAATTGTCCAGGTTTCGATTTTGCGGACTTGAGTTTTAGCATAGATTTTAGCAATTATAAAAAAGTAATCTCAAAATTATCAGCATTAAAAAAAATATATAAACTAAATTATGCTGGAATAATTACAATGGGATCTGATATTCCATTAATTATTTACAGAATCGCAAAAAGGTTTAATCTTTTTCACAACACATTAAGAGCAGCAAAAATTTCACAAGATAAAATGCTAATGAAAAAATTATTTAAAAAAATAAAAGTAGAATCTCCTTGTTATAAAATTGTAAACAATAAAATAGACATAGTAAATTTTTGGAAAAAACAAAAATGTAAATATTTAATTATAAAACCATCAGACTCATCTGGTTCTAGGGGGGTAAGAGTAATTATATTTAAAAGCCAAATCAATTCAGCAATCAAAAATGTTAAAAAAAATACCAAAAAAAATTATTTTATGGTTGAGGAGCTGGTTGAAGGCCCACAATTAAGCACAGAAAGTATCATAGTTAATAAAAAAATTTTTACTCCAGCAATATCGTATAGGGATTATAAGGACGTTAATAATTTTTTACCACAGATCTTAGAAAATGGAGGAATTGTTACATCAAAATTTTTAAAATACCAAAAAAACATTGAGCTTATTAAAAAAAAAATTGCAAAAGAATTGGACTTTAATAACGGGATTATTAAAGGAGACTTTGTTATCAAAGATAAGAAAGTACTACCCATTGAATTCACTACAAGACTTAGTGGTGGGGATATGTCAGAAAGTTTGGGCCCTATGTCCAATGGTATTAATTATGTAAAACAAGCTATAAAAATTGCTGCAAAGAAAAAAGTAAATTTAAATGATCTGAAACCTAAATTTTTTAAAAATGTTACAAATAAATATTTTTTTCTTCCCATGGGAAAGCTTACAAAAATATCCGGTATAAAAAAGTTGAATAAAATCAAGAGTATAAAAAAAATAGATTTTAGTTACACTTTGAATTCACAAATCCCAAAAATAGATTCGCATGGAAAAAGAGTAGGAGTATTTATTGTGTCTGGATTAAATAAGAAAAATATTATTACAATTGTAAATAAGGTTTACAATACAATAAAATTTAAAGTTTCTGGAAAATGGTATCGCGGTCATCCGGAAACTTTAAAAAAAAGAGAATCAACCAAACTAAAAATTGTTAATATGATGTGAAATATTAGTAAAGTTTTTATCTGAAATTTTTTTATTTATTTTATAAAATGCATATCCATAAATATTTTTAGTAGATAAATTTTTAAATTGAATTTTTTTATTAACATAGTTGTCTCTCTTAAGTAGTTGAACAAAGTTTATTCTATTTTTTTTAAAAATTTTTTTTAAGTTGTGAATGGAAGTTTTTTTATAACAAACAAAATAGCCATATAAAAAATTATTTTTTTTTAATCGATCTATTTTTTTAATACCACTTAATTTTGAAAAGTAAAAATCAGCTAAAGAATTACCATTATTAGAGAACATGATACTCGTATCAATTTCTCCATGAAATCTTGGAGATGCTTCAATTATTATAAATTTTTTTTTATAAACTCCTAAATCTATTTTAATTTTACCTAAAATTTTTAATTTAAAAATTTTTTTTTTTATTTTATTCAAAATTTTTATAATTTTATTGTTATTAACCTCAACCGTACCTAATGGCGCGTAAGTAATCCTATGATCAAAATACCTATAAACAGAATTTAATATGAGCACTTTATTTCCATCATTAAAAAAATTAATTCCATATTCTTTTAAATTATTAATATATTTTTCAAAAATAAATTTTTTTTTATTTCTAAAATGAAGGTATTCATTTGTATTTTTTAAAAAAATTATACCCTGACTACCACTACCTAAAATCGGCTTTGCTAATAAGGGATATTTCTTTTTAGGATTCTTAATTGTATTTTCAGGAAATAGGTATTTAAATTTTTTTTTATTTAATAAATCATAAACAGTAGAAGTTTTATTTTCTAATTTAAGCTTTAATTTTGTTAATAATTTATTTCTTGATATTAGTAAAATATCGTTATTGGCCCATATATCTATTATCTTTAAATTTTTATATTTTATAATTTTATTAAATATAAAGTTGACCTCATTGCAATTTGATTTAATAAAATAATCACAGTATTTTTTTCCAGTTGAAAACTGATTTTGGTCCACGCCTACAATTTTAAATCCAAATTTTTTTGCCGATAATATAGAATTTATCTGTATTTTGCTTGTTCCCAAAAATAATATTGTTTTTAATTTTTTTTTCATTTTAAATTTTTAAATGAATATTTTATTTTGTTAATTTAAGAACTATCTTTACTAAATGCATATGATCTAGTTTAAATTTTTTTCTTAATTGATCAGCTTCACCAGATCTTCCAATTTCATCTTTTATTCCGAGTTTAAACAATTTAACAAAGTTACCTTCTGCTATAACCTCAGAGATAGCACTTCCTAAACCACCAATTATGCTATGGTCTTCAAAGGAAATAAAATATTTTGATTTTTTTGCGTATTTTATTATTATTTTCTTATCAATCGGCTTTATTGTTGGCATACTTATCAGGGTAGGATTAATGCCTTTGTTTTTAAGAATTTTAATAGCCTTTAGTGCTATAGAAGTTTGAATGCCAGTTGCAAAAATAGAAATTTCTTTACCTTGACTTACTACATGCCCTTTTCCAATTTTAAATTTATAATTTTTTTTATAAAAATTTTCAATAGGGCTTCTTCCAGTCCTCATATAAACTGGGCCATCATGTACCAATATTGCCTTGGTGGCTTGATACATTTCATTTGGATCAGATGGACACAATACAACAAAATTTGGTAAGCTCCTAAAACATGCAAGATCTTCTATACATTGCGCCGATGATCCATCAGGACCAGTATCAATACCACCATGACTAGCAATAATTTTAACATTTAGGTTAGAATATGAAATAGAAAGTCTTGCCTGCTCAAAAGCTCGTAAAGCAAAAGTTGCAAATGTGGTAGCTACAGAGATAAAGCCTAAGCTTGCAATACCCGCGGATACAGAAATCATGTTTTGTTCAGCAATTCCACATTGTATGAACTGTTTGAAGTGTTTTTTTCTAAAATGATGAACGCCTGTACCCCCAGCCAAATCTGAATCTAATACAATAATCTTTTTATTATTATTGGTTAGTTTAGTTATCGACTCGCCAAAAGCCTCTCGTAAAGAATTTTTTTGCCGACCAATTAATTCTTGATTTTTCATATTATGTTGCAAATTTTTTTAAATTTATTGTCAGCTTTGAGCTCCTCTAGGGCTAATCTGATTTGGTCCTTGTTTATTTTAACACTTCCATGCCAGAGAGGTTTATTTTCCATATATGATATGCCTTTGCCTTTGATCGTGTTGGCAATAATAAATGTTGGTTTTTGGTTTTTAAATTTTTTGTTCATAGCATAATCAATTTCAGAAAAAGAATGCCCATTTATTTTTATCACATTCCAATTAAATGAAATTATTTTTTTTTCTATAGGTTCAAGATTTATTATATTCTTGTTAAAATCGTCGCTTTGTAATTTGTTGTAGTCAAGAATTGTTATTAGATTTTTTAATTTTAATTGAGCAGATAACATAATTCCCTCCCAAACTTGACCTTCTTGCATTTCACCATCGCCAATTAAGGCAAATATTTTTTTATTAATTTTTAAATGCTTAAGAGCTATTGCTTGACCTATGGCAAAAGAAAAACCTTGACCTAAGGATCCCGAGCTGGATTCGACCCAGGGTGTTTTTATTCTACAGGGGTGTCCTTGAAACTTTGAGTTAATTTTTCTTAGATTAATTATATCTTTAAAATTAAGCAGATTTAATGCCGCTAAAACAGAATATAGCGCTGGAACTGCATGCCCCTTTGAAAGGATAAATCTATTTCTATGTTTTATTTTGAAATCTTTAATATTTTTTAATTTTAATTTATTCTTGAATAAATACGTTATAATATCCATAGACGACAAACTTCCACCCGGATGACCTGAGCCAGCAAAAAAAATTGAAATTAAAGCATAGATTCTAGAAAGATTAGAAATTTTTTGTAATATTTTTATCTCAGTTGTTTTCATTTGTTTTTTTGAATACGGCTTAAAAACTAACAACTTTTATCTTAAATTATGTATAAAGCCAAATAATTGATCTATCAATTTAGTAATTTATTTATCAAGATTTAATGGTAATGTTTAATTTAAATAGTCCATGTAAGTTTAAAATCTTAATATCAAATACTTTAAATATGAAAATTAAAAAGTTATGAAAATAAAGAAAAGCAAATGTGCGGAATAGCAGGTTATATTGGTAATAAAAAACTATTACCTAAGAAAAAAAATATACAAAATTGCCTGAAAGAAATGATTAGAAGAGGACCAGATAACCAATCTCATATATTATTTAAAAATAAATTAGACCATTTGTTCTGCGCAGCAAGATTATCTATTATTGATATAAATAAAAGATCAAACCAGCCTTTTGAAGATGAGGATGGCATATTAATTTTTAATGGAGAAATATACAACTATTTAGAAATAAAAAAAGAATTAGAGAAAGAAGGAATAAAATTTTTAACAAATAGTGATACAGAAGTTTTGCTAAAGTTTCTTAATAGTGAGGGCGAAAAAAAAATAGAAAAACTAGATGGCATGTGGGCTTTCGCATATTATTCAAAAAAAAAAAAAATAACTATTTTATCAAGAGATAAATTTGGAGAAAAACCTTTATATTACAATTTAGATAAAAAAAATAATTATTTAATATTTGGATCGAACGTAAATTATATAAAAAAACTATCGAGAAAAAATATCAAAGTTGATGAATATAAAATTTTACATTTTATCAGAAACGGTTATAGAAGTGTTTTTTCAAGTCCGGGTACTTTTTTTAAAAATATAGATTATTTAAAACCAGGCACAAATCTAGTTATTGATGAAAAATTAAATATCAAGTTTTTAAACTATTGGAACAAAAGTAAATTCGAACCCAAATTAAATAAATTATTAAGCGTAACTACTAAATTAAAAAAACTAATTAAATTAGAATTCAAAAAAAGTTTCAGATCAGACACATCGATCGCTTTTCTGCTTAGTGGAGGTGTTGATTCCTCTGTTATTTCTGCAATTTCAAGAAAAATAAAAAAAAATATCAAATTTTATTCCTTTAGGCCAAAAAGCAAAAATTATGATGAATCAGCGAATATCAATATTTTAAAAAAAAAATTTAATTTAAAACATGAGTACGTTTTGCCTGATAAGAAACAAAATTTAAAAATGTTAGATAGTTTTATAGGAGATTCTGGCTTCCCATTAATGTCATCGACATATTTGGCATATGGCAGTTTATGTAAAAAAATTAGCAGGGATAAATATAAAGTTTTAGTTTCAGGTAATGGAGCTGATGAAATTTTTAGTGGATATTATGCTCATCATATGAGTTATTTACTATCTATAGAAAAAAAAAGTTATTTTAAAGAAAAATATCTTGAGTGGGAAAAAAATACAAAACCATTTATTAGAACGAATATATTAAAAAACTTTAAAGAATATAAAAAAATGACCAAAGATAAAAAATCTGGATTTCATGAAAGTTTAGAGTATCTAAAGTTTTTTAAGAAAGAAATAAAATTTAAAAATTTTAAAAATAAAATTTACTCTCACGATCATTTTATTAATCATTTAAATAAAGATTTATTTGAAGACTCAGTGCCCGCACAAGTTCACTCAATTGATAATATATCAATGTACTATTCTATAGAATCTAGAGCCCCATATTTATCAAGAAACTTATTTGATCTAAGGAACAAAACAAACAAAAATTTTTTAATAAAAAATGGTATTTCTAAATATATTTTAAGGAATGCATTTAAAAAAGAAATTCCCAATTCTATTATTCACGATAAAGAAAAAATTGGTTTTTATTCTCCCTTGAATGAAACAATAAATTTAAAGAACAAAAAAATTGTTAATTTAATTTTGAATAATTCAATCACTAAAAAATATTTAAATAAAGATTTAATTAAAAGTAAAATTAATGATAATGATTTAAGCCACCAGGATGAAAAATTTATTTTTGGTATATTGAATATTGCTTTATTTTTAAAAAGATATGATAGTAAATTTATTTAATTACCAAATAAATTTTCTTCAAATGAAAGGAAGATAACTGTTTATAAAATCAATATTAAGTGAATTATATTGCGTCTTAGAAGGACAATTAGCTAATGCCAAAGCACCAAAAACATTAAAGAATGCGAAAAAAAATAATATACATAGCAAACTTTATATTTAAAAATTTTAAAAATTAAATGACCGGAGCAATTAAAACTGTACATTCCTGGTCTAATATTTTATGAAATACATGAAATGTCATGAAATGAATAAAAATAGTTCAAATAGAAGTTTTGGTATAGTTTTTTTTATCCTTTTTGCTTTGGTTGGTCTTTACCCATTAATCAACAATGGAAACATAAAACTTTGGTTTTTATCGATCTCTTTAATTTTCCTTTTCTTAGGCATATTTAATTCAAGAATATTAAGCCCATTTAATATAATATGGAATAAGTTTGGTATATTCTTGGGAAAAATCGTAGCTCCATTGGTAATGATTATTATATTCTTTGGTGTAGTTACCCCAATAGGTTTGTTTATGCGAATTATGAGTAAAGATTTGTTAAATTTGAAATTTAACAACAATCAGTCATACTGGATTGAAAAAAAAGAATCTAAAAGTAAATTTAAAAATCAATTTTAAGATTAATAAATGTTTTAAGCAACAAAATGTTAAACTTTTTAAAAAAAAAATATGATGAAAAAAACGGTTTAATTTGTTTTGATATTAATGATTCAAAAACAAAAAGTGTAACTGAGTTTTACAAATTAACACCTTTTCCAAATTATAAAGATGATGATAATAGCCAGAGCATCATTGCAAAAGGTAATAAAAATTTATTAGCTCATCAGTTCAAAAAATTTATTGGTATGAATAAAGCTGTTTTAGAGGTAGGTTGCGGAACTGGACAGCTTTCAAATTTTTTTGCTATAAATACCAATAATAAGATTGTTGCATTAGATCCAACGGTTGAATCATTAAATCTAGCAAAAAATTTTTCTAATAAAAATAAAATATTAAATATAAATTTTATAAATGCTGATATTTTTGATGACGTTTTAGTAAAGAATTTTTTTGATTTTATATGGTGTAACGGTGTCTTGCATCATACCAAAGACCCTAAAAAAGCATTTGAAATCACCGCTAAATATTTAAAAAATGATGGATATATATTATTAGGTCTTTATAATAAAATTGGAAGAGCAAGAACTATATTTAGAAAATATTTAAGTAAAATATTTGGATTAAGATATTTAGAGTTTTTTGATCCAACATTAAAAAATCTTAAATTGGGTCAAAATGAAAAAAAAGCATGGATAAATGATCAATATTTTCATCCCATTGAAAGTTTACATACTTTAGATGAAGTTTTAAAATGGTTTAGGGAAAATGATATTGAATATGTTAACTCAATACCCTCATGTGATTTTGAGTATATGGCAAATTATAAAGATTTGTTCAAAAAAAACCCAAAAGGAGATTTGTATTCAAGATTATTTAATCAATTTTGTATGATCTTTAATAAACTTGGATCTGACGGCGGTCTATTTGTTGTAATCGGAAAAAAAATTGAGCAAAATTAAAATAAATACACAGTTTTTTTTAGTAAAATTTCCAATAATATTTCCAATTATTTATGCATTTGTACTGTATGGTTTTCCACAATTTGAAACTGAACTAATAATAATTACAATTTTATTATTAGCAGAAACTCATTTTGGAGCCACATGGCCATTTTTGCTAGATAAAGTTAATCATCTATTTATTAAATCTAACAGGATAAGTTTAATTTCAATTCCAGTTGTTATAATAATTTTATCACTTTTTTCTTTTTTCCTTGTGAAAGAATTGTTCTTATTAATTTTTTTTGCAGCAAACATGTATCATGTGACGAGACAAAGTTTTGGAGTGGGTAAACTTTATTGTCAAAATCAACAAGAAATAAAGTATCAAGAAAGGTTGATATATATAATAAATTTTGCATTTTTTATTATAGGTTTTTTGAGATTCTATTTTCCTATAATTAATGAGAGCAACCTTCCTTATATGAACTTGGCAATTTTGATAATAATATCAACTTTTTTTATATCTTATTTAGTAAAATTTGGTTTTACTGAAAATTTTTTAATTTTTGTAACTGGTTGTTTGATGTTTTATCCAATATGTTTTGTTGATAATCCTGTCCATGCTATCATTATGGGTGTAACCATGCACTATACCCAATATATTTACTTAACTTATAATGTTTGCAAATTAAGAAATCACGAATCTATGAGTTTAGATAAAGTATTTTTATCAAAAAAAGTTATTAGTTATTTAATGATAATTATTATCTATTCAATTTTGATGTCAATATTATCTTTATTTGGTAAATATAACGATGTGTTTCTAAAAAATTTAATAATTATCCCAATTATTGGACAGATGTTACATTTTTATTTAGACTCACAATTGTGGAAATTTAGTGAAGAAAACAATAGAGCTAACACATTATTTTATTTAAAAAAAATAGTACAAAAATGATAGAATTTATAAAAGAGTTTTTTGAGTTTTTAAAGGTTAGAAAAAAATATTGGTTGTTTCCGATAATAATTATTTTAGTTTTGTTTGGTGGACTTATTGTATTATCTCAAGGTTCAGTTATAGCCCCATTTATATATACAATATTTTAAGTGAAATTTATTCTAGGAATTTCTGCTTTTTATCATGATAGCGCCGCTTGCATTTTAAAAGATGGACAAATTATTGCTGCTGCACAAGAAGAGAGGTTTACAAGAAAAAAACATGACCCAAGTTATCCATTTAATGCAATTAAATTTGTTTTAGATTATGTTAATTTAGAATTAAATGATGTAGATCAAATTGTTTTTTATGAAAAACCTTTCTTAAAATTTGAAAGACTTTTAGAAACATATGTTGCTTACGCTCCTAAAGGCTATGCTCAATTTTCCAAATCAATGCCCGTTTGGTTAAAAGAGAAATTATTTCAAAAAAAGCTTTTATTTAATCATCTTAAGGGTCATGACAAGAACTACATTTCAGACAAAAATATATTTTTTTCGGAACACCATCTAAGTCATGCAGCAAGTGCATTTTTCCCCTCTCCATTTGAGGAAGCTGTAATTTTAATTGCAGATGGTGTGGGCGAATGGGCAACCACTACAGTTGCAATTGGAAGAAATAATGAGATAGATATTAAAAAAGAAATTCATTTCCCCCATTCTCTCGGACTTCTTTATTCAGCATTCACTTACTATGCTGGTTTTAAGGTTAATAGTGGAGAATATAAATTGATGGGTTTGGCACCTTATGGAAATCCTATTTATCAAGACAAGATCAATAAATTGATAGATATAAAAGAAGATGGATCTTTTAGATTAGATCATAATTATTTTAATTATGCGACAGGCCTCACAATGACTAATAAAAAGTTTCATAATTTATTTGGTCAAAAGCCGCGTAATGCTAAAATAGATAAGATTACTCAATTTCACATGGATATTGCGGCATCAATTCAAGCAGTAACTGAAAAAATAATGACCAAATTACTTAGGTCTATTCGTAAAGAATATAATATTAAAAATTTATGTTTAGCTGGTGGGGTAGCTTTAAATTGCGTAGTAAACGGAAAAATTCTTCAAGAAAAAATTTTTGATGATATTTGGATTCAGCCAGCAGCAGGCGATGCGGGTGGTTCGTTGGGCGCTGCTCTTGGACTTTGGCATATAGAACATGGGAATAAAAGAGAAATTAATTTAAATGACAACATGAATAGCTCTTATTTAGGAGCTGAATACACCCAAAAGGAGATTGAAAAAGAATTAGTTTTGGCAGGTGCTAAATTTGAGATCTTTAGCTATGAAGATTTAATTAATAAAACTTCAGAACTTTTGTCTAATGAAAAAGCAATAGGCTGGTTCCAGGGTAGAATGGAATTTGGTCCAAGAGCTTTAGGAAATAGGTCTATTTTAGCAGACCCTAGATCAAATAAAATGCAAAAAAATTTAAATTTAAAAGTAAAATATAGAGAAAGCTTCAGACCTTTTGCCCCTTCTATTTTGCGCGAAGATTTATCTGAATGGTTTGATATAGATGTTGATAGCCCATACATGCTATGGGTAGCAAACATTCATTCAAATAAAAAAATTAAAATGACTAAAGAACAAATAAAGCTTTTTGGTTTTGATAAATTGAATGTACAAAAATCTGAAATTCCTGCAGTGACACATGTTGACTATTCAGCCAGAGTTCAAACTGTGGATAAAGATAGAAACAAACGCTATCACGACTTGATTTCAAAGTTTAAAGAAAAAACAGGCTGCCCCATTGTAGTAAATACTTCATTTAATGTTAGAGGAGAACCAATTGTAAATACGCCGACTGATGCCTTTAATTGCTTGATGGAAACAGAATTGGATTATCTGGTTATTGGAAACTGTATTTTGGATAAAAATAAGCAAAAATCAAATCTAAAAAAAAATTATGCAAGTGAATTGGAGCTAGATTGATTTTATGGATAAAAAACTAATTAATTTTTTCACATTAATTCTTATAATTATTTTGCTTTATATTTTTTGGAAGGCTGAAATTGTTCAAAAAGAACCTAAAGGCAAATATGTAATTTATTATATTGTTACTGGACTTTTAATTATTTTATTGAATCTACTTAGGTTTTTTAGAAAACATATAAGACAGAATTTTTTAATAGTTTTCATAAATATAGTTGTTTGTATTTATATTGTCGAATTTTCTTTGCATTTTTATTATGGCTCAGACGATATTGGAAAAAATAGAAATGATAAATTAGAATTTATTGAAGATTATAAAAAATTTAAAAATGATTTTAAGGATGGATATCCATCGTGGAATGGTGGATATGTAAAAAAAGATTCTGTTCTAGGTTTAAAAAAAGACACTTATATTTTTAGCGGTTTAGCGAATAAAGACACCATGCATTGTGATGAGCATAACAATAAAACAATTCATTATAAAAAAGAACATGTTTATAAAAGTGATAGATTTGGGTTTAATAATCCAGATTTTATTTATGATGAAAACAAAATTAAGATTATTTTAATTGGGGACTCAGCAGTGCATAGTCAATGCGTTAGCGAACAAAATGGTTTTGCAGGTAACTTAAAAAAATTATACGGTACAAATAATATTTTAAGTATAGCATGGAGGGGGGCAGGCCCGCTTGAAGAGCTTGGTATGTTAAGTGAGTATGCTATAAAAAATAAACCAGAATATATTTTGTGGGTTTATGCTGAGATAAATGATTATATTGAGATTTTTAGAGAGCAAAGAAATCCAATATTGATGAACTATCTAAACGATGATTTTACTCAAAATTTAATTTATCGAAATAATCATTTGAACAAAGTTTCAAAAAGCATTTTTGATAAAAAAACAAGTAACTTTAAGCTTTCCTGGGACGAGAAGAACCATTTTTTATCATTTATTAAACATCGAATAAAGTTATGGAAAATTAGGTGGACATTTTTTATAAGCCATAAATATACGCCAAAAATTACAAATTTTGATTTAGAAATGTTTGAACAAATTTTAATTAAAGCTAAAAAAAGATCAGAAAGTGTTAATTCTAAATTCATTTTTGTTTATTTGCCTGAAAAACAGAGGTATCAAAAAAAAAATTGGGATGATAAAGATTTATTTAAAAGGGAAGAGGTTTTGAATTTAGTTAGTTCACTATCTATCCCAATAATTGATTTGCATGAAATCTTTAGGAAACAAACTAACCCAACTACTTTTTTTGAATTACATCAAAATGAGAAAGGGTATAAAATATCCTCAGAGTATATTTTTAATAAAATGAAGAGATACAAAAAAAATTTCTAATTTAAAAAAATATTATCTTAATAAATCTTATAACAAAATTTTAATTATATAGTAAAAGTATCTATTATAAAATAGCAATTACAACTTAAAAATATAAAGCATGAATATAATTGATTATAAATTAAAATTAAATAGTCAGTCATTTTCAAAAAACAAAAGAAATATAATAATTTTAATAAGAAGATCACCCGGCGAGTTAGACTGGATAATGCCATTACTTTATTCTTTAAGAAACAAATATAATATTTTTACAATATTCAGGAATGCAAAAACTATAAATTTACTAAAAAATGACAAAATTTTATTTGCTCTTTGGAATAAAACTTCTTTTGGTTATACAGTAGAGCCTAAATTAAATTCAATAATTTTTAGAGTAGGTTATTTTTTATTTAAAAGAACTATTCTAGGTGATTTTTTTAAATTCAAATTTCAAGATAATTATTATAATGCATCCAAAATAAAAAATTTGATTCAAGATCAAACAAAAACAAAATATAACTTTATACCAGAGGCTATATTTGCTGAGTTTATTAATTTTTCACCGTGGATAAATTGTTTCTATAATCAAAATCAATTAATAAAAATAATCCACTTTCCCCATACGAGTAACATTTTCGGTGAAAAAAAATTAAAAATTAAAAATATAAATAAAATAAAAAATAGATATTTGTTATTAAGCAATTCTTACGATGTAAGGCATTTTCAAAATAAGTTTTTGAACAGTAATATTATTGAGGCAGGCTATTTAAAATATGAAAAATCATGGGTAAAGAATTATTTAGTAAAAAAAACAAAAAAAACAAAAAAAACAAAAAAAATTATATATATTTCTTATCGAGGATATAATTCTTCAGTAATGCAATTAGATAAATATGTTGAACAAACAATAGATATTATGGATATTTGCACAAAAATACCAAATACAATGATCCTATTTAAGATTCATCCTATGACCGATAGAACTGAGCTGTTAAAAATTTTAAATCTTTATTCAAAAAAAAAATGGAAATTAGTGAATGATAGTCAAATATACTTAGCAAAAATTTGCGATGTGTATATAGCTATGTTTTCAACAGCTGCAATTATGGATGGCCTTGGTTTAAAAAAAACACCCATTGAATTGTGGAATATTTTTAACGAGAAAAATGGCAAAATAAGAAAATCTAAATTTCAAAGTTTAAATATTAGTTTGTTCGTAAGAAATAGAAGTGAGTTAAAAAATGAAATTATTCATTTATTAAAACTAAATAGATTTGACAAACGTCAATTTAAAATTTTTCAAAAATTTAATAAAAATTTTTTTATCAATGGAAGTATCTCTTATACGAAAAAAATTATTGGTTTATAATTGCAGAAAATAAATAATAAATTATTTTATAATTTTGTTAATTTTTTTAATACTGGTGAATTTTAGAAAATTTTTTTCATTTATGTTAATATTAAATTTTTTTTCCAAGTCTGAAATAATTTTTACATGCATCAAGCTATCCCACTTTGAATGATCATTTAATACAATATCGAAATTTTTACTTTGTAAATTCCTTATTTCGTTTGCCTTAAGTTTAAGATTTTTTATGAAAATATTTAATAATTTTTTATTTTTAATCATATTTTAGTCCGTTATTTATATATTTTTTTAATTTTGTTTTTTTAAATATGTTAATTCTAATTTTTTCATTATTTTTTTTTTCCAATAGAAAATTTATATATTTATCATTTTTTTTTACAGTAAAAAATCCATTTTTGACCTGAATAGTTTTTTTATAATCTTGGTAATTAACTTTATTATTAAATAATTTAATTCTTTTTATAATCAATATGCCTTTATTGGTGAATAGTTTTAATCTGCAAATTCCTCTGTTTTTTTGTGGTGAAAATGTAAGTGATCTAATTAATTTTAATATGTTATCTAGCTTATCACTAAAGTTAATGAATCCATAGTTAGGAATTTTTAATCTAGCGTTATATCCAAAATATTTAAATTTTCGTTTATTTTGCTTGTAAAATTTAAGTGTTTTTCTTTCATTTATTTTATTAATGATTTTTTGAAATAAAAAAAAACCTACCATAATAGAATTGTTGTCAACTATTAGGGCAGTGTCATCTTGATTGATTTTGAAGGATGTTCTCAATAAAATATCACCCCTATCTAGTTTTGTTGTCATTTTGTGCCAACTAGCTCCATGATGACTTTCACCGTTAAGAATTGACCAAGTACTTGTAAATATACCTCCGTAATTTGGGAGGTACGCATCATGAAAATTCAGACAGACAATATCTTTATTAGAAATAATTTCTTTTTTAATTATTTCTTTGTTCATTACACTAAATAAATAATCAAATTCATTTATATTTATATCATTTATATTAGATTTAATTATTATTTTTTTTGGAATTTCTTTTTTAATTTTTAAATCTTTTGTAATTACAGTAATACCTTTAAAGAATTTTGCAGTATACAATATGCAATTTAGAAGCATTGGACTTTCTCCAATAAATAAAATTTTTTGTGGCTTAAAAGTTGACATTTTCTTATGTTAATTTTTCTAAATCAAGCTTGTCGTTATCATTTGTAGGAAATGTCTTTAAAGCAATGATTGAACTTGGAATCATGTATGAAGGGAGACTAGCTTTAAGAAATTTTAAAATAAATGGTACTTTTTTATTTTTGGCAATTACAAAACTTTTTAATTTCAAATTTTTAAAGATTGTTTTTGTTTCTTCAATTCCAAATTTTCTTATCATTGAATCGATCTCATCTAATTCAACTCTATGCCCTTTAATTTTTATTTGGTTGTCATTTCTCTTCTTGAAAAAAAGATTTCCTTTGATTTTTTTTACCAGATCTCCTGTTTTAAAGTACTTTCTCTTATCAATAGTTATAAATTTACTTTTATTTAAAGCTTCATTATTTAGGTAACCTTTAAAAACTTGAGGACCAGAAATTAACAATTCAGAAATTTTGTCTTTAAAATTTGGAGTATCTAATAATTTTATTTTCATGCCATTTATAGCTTTCCCTATACTAACAGTATCATCAGAATATTTTTTAAAGTTATTTTTATTTAAGAGCTGTTTTGTGCACGAAACAGTTATTTCTGAAGGTCCGTAAGCATTAATAATCTTTAGTTTTTTATTTAGATTAAATAGTTTCTTTATCTGGTTCTTATATAAAGGTTCACCACAAAAAAAAACCTTTTTAAGAGATTGTAAGTTATCTTTATTTAGCTGAGAGGAGCTATTCATTAGTTGAATAAAACTTGGAACAAATACTGCATGCGTAATTTTATTTTCTTTTATAAATTTAGCAGGAAAAGTCCTGTGAAAAATATTTCTTGGAACTACCAATGTGCCACCATTACAGATTGTTGAAAATATATCTACTACGCTCAAATCAAACCCAATACTTGGAAATTGAGAGCATCTACTGTTTTTTTTAATAACAAAATTATTAATCAACCAATTTATATAATGATACAAATTTCTCCTAGTTATGGGCACACCTTTGGGCTCACCTGTGGAGCCTGATGTAAAAATTATATAAGCTACTTCACAATCGCGTACTATTTTTTCATTTGAAAACTTTTTCAAATGTATTTTTTTCATATTTACTTTTTTAATTTTAAAACTTTTGTATTTTTTTTCTGAACATTTTGAAACTGAAAGTAGATCTATATTAGCTATTTTAATTATTTTTTTAATCTTTTGAATAGGCAAATCTTGGTTTATGGGAATATATGTTTTTCCTGATATCAAGGTTCCAAAAATTGATACATAACTTAAATATTCATAATTTCCAACTATTCCCACATTCTTAAAATTGTTAGTATTTACGTACCTTGAAAAAATTAAACAGTCTTCTAAGAATTGTTTGTAATCAATTGTTTGTTCATCGATTTTAAAAGCTATTGAAAGAGGATCTCTAAAACAAATTTTTTTTAAAATACTATAAATTAAATTATTTTGCATGTTTAACTAAAAAATATGGATTTTTCTTTAATTGTATAGATGTAAGTTTGTGTAATTCATCAATATCTATTATTGAGCTACTGTAATATTTGTTTTTAAATGAAATATATGTTTTAGATTTTTTTGAAATTAACTCTAGAGACTTGTTCAAGTTATGTCTAACTTTTTTTTTCTCAAAAAAATTGACACGCATCTTTTTAATTTTATTGTTTAAAATTATTTTCTTTTCAAAAGAAATCCATTTACCATAACTTGTGTTTTCCATGGCTTCTACTTGGTGAAAATATGTAGCCCCCTCCTGCGCAGAGCATCCCAACAAAAGTAACTTAAATTTATTAATTTTCATAAGTTGAAAATCTGATTTTCTACCATATGTATTTGAGGGATTGGATTGAAGCAGTATATCAGATTTCTTACCATATCCAATATGGCTATGAATTGGACAGTTACTTCTAATAACTTTTTTTTCTTTAAAAAAAATTTCAGAGAGTAAACTTGTATATTTATTTTTATATATTTTTTTCTTATCAAACACATGGGTTGTACTTCTTTCAAAAGTGTATAGTGGCATAATTATTGCACCACCAAACCCTACAGCTAGCTTTAAATTTCTAATTATAATTTTTGGCAGTTTTGGACTATTGAAACCAAACGTAAAAAGATTTGAGTGTACAACAATTTTATCTCCTTTTTTTATTTTAAGTTGTTTGAATAATTTTTCATAATAAGCGTTTAACTTTTTCATTATAATTAGGAAATTTAT
>TARA_B110000971_G_scaffold33765_2_pt1 | contig 27182 bp, 23 predicted proteins | sample TARA_B110000971 | Tara Oceans TARA_B110000971 (sample SAMEA4397842) | marine metagenome | biome: Polar Biome; feature: [SRF] surface water layer (ENVO:00010504); material: water (ENVO:00002006), including particulate matter (ENVO:01000060) such as... | depth 5 m | reverse complement strand
CGAAAATACTAAAGGAATCACCCGAGAGTCTCTTCGATTAGCGATGATAGAGAAGAATATAGAGTGCAGACCGCTTTGCAAACCAATGCACCAGCAGCCTATTTTTAAGCATCACCCGGCCTATATGAATGGCACCATTGACTTGTTATTTGAAAAAGGACTTTGTCTGCCGAGTGGTTCTAATCTGACAGATGAAGAATACAAGCGAATAGAAGAAGCACTGCATAACACATTATCCTAATATTTATTGAAGGTCCTCTATTTTTTAACAAATTATCCGTACTACTCGGAAACGTTTATTTCAGCAGAGATAGATCAATTGGGCGAGGCTGGACATGATGTTGTTATCTGTAATTTTACCTTCGCTAGTAAGGATCAAATTAAGGTAAAGACGAAAATTGTAAACAACACAATGAACCCGGCTGTATTGTTGATGGCACAATGCAAAAATGTCTTAAAGGGGCAATCTCTTTTTTTCAATGGTTCATTTTGGAGGGCAGTTTTTTCTAGCTGTGTCAGATATCCTGAGTATACTCTGAAATATATATTTATGCTCATTAGTGCAGATTATATGCTAGCTAGAGTAAGAGAAGAAAATGCAGATATTGCTGTAAATCATTTTCTTTTCAAATCAACTTTGGCGGGTAGCTTTATCTCTGATAAGCTGAAGCTCCCATACCATCTCAGGTTACATACCAAAAGGTACTTGTATACAGAGCGAGTATTGAAAATACTACTTCAAAAGGCATGTAGAGTTACAGCTATAGCAGAAGAAGTGAAGGATTATTATGAATCTAAAGTAAATACTGAGATACGTATAGGACTAGTAAGACAAAGTGTAGACATCTCCTACCTTACAAAACTAGAGGCTACTAAAAGAAAGACTGATCTATTCAAAATTGTGGCTATTGGTCGCTTGATCAAAAAGAAAGGTTTCGAACAGCTTATAGAAGCTTTTTCCCAAATAGATGAAAGCATTAAAAATAGGAGTTCGATAAGCATATACGGTGATGGGCCAGAACGAGAAAACATACAAAGGGCCATTGAACGGTTTGGCCTAGAAAGTCACATAAAACTCGAAGGTAAAAAAGAGCACAAGCCGCTTATGAATATATTACTTCAAGCCGAATTACTTGTAGTGCCGAGCATTGAACTAGAAAGAGACATAGACGGAATACCTACGGTAATTATTGAAGCTATGGTATTAAAAACTACTGTTTTGGCCTATGATACTGGAAGCATATCAGAAGTAGTGTTACCGTATAAGACTGGTTTTTTAGTACCTGCAAATGACGTGAGTCAACTTACTGAACAAATGAGCAACTTGATACTTAATAATACTAAACTTCTTAGTGTCATTGAAGAAGCCCATAACCAGGCTTTAGTTAAGTACAAGCATACACTGGCCACTGAATTAACTCTTGGTACAGATTAATAAAAAACTGGCATTGCTTTTTAGTGGAGACTTTCCTGAAGGGAATACTAAAAATGCCCGGTTAAAGGCAATCGCTTCGAGTCTCAGTGACCAAGATTGGGACAGTACATTCATCTCTGTGATGCCGGCTAGGTTCAGTAAAAATCTATCCTATTCTCAGCCAAAGCAATGGCACGGATTTACTATCAAGTTTAGTAGTATATCGCGAAAATATCCTCCCTTTTTTATTCTTCGCTTGTTCCAAGTGGCCGTAGGCCATTTGGGGATGATAGCGTTTATTCTTTTTCGAAGTAAAAAGTATGATTTGCTTTATTTTTATAATCCAAGATGGACAGATACGCTACCTAGCCTTATACTGAGTTCTTGGTTAGGGAGAAAAACAGTGGTAGACCAGACTGAGCTTTTTTCGACGGGTAAAAATAAGAACATTCATCTTTCTGAAGAAAGGTTAGTAAGTAAACACGCCACGAAAGTGTTTGCTATTTCCAATAGTATTCAAATGCATTTTCAGTCTTCTAGAAAAGATAAAGTGGAGTTATTTCCCATTTTAGTAGATTTTAATCGTTTTGACAGAAAGCGAGCAGAGCAGCAGTTTTTGATGGGGTATATTGGCTCTTTTGCTGCTAAAGACGGGGTATACATGCTGTTAGATGCCATTAGTCTACTTATACCTCAGTTACCTCAGATAAAATTGAGACTTATTGGCCACAACCCTAAGTTACAAGAGTTAGTAGCAGAGGTAGCGTCCAGAGGTTTAGCGGATTATGTGGAGGTTACTGGTACAGTTACTTTTCAGGATATTCCTTGCCTACTACAAGAATGTGATACCCTAATAATGAATAGAGACAGTAGTGTGTTTGCCAGTTTTGGTTATCCTATAAAATTAGGTGAGTATTTTGCCTGTAAAAAGCCTGTACTTATGAGCAACGGTAGAGGTTTTTCAGATGATTTCGAAGATAGAAATCAGGTATATAAGTACACAGTAGATAGTGCGGAAAGCTTATCAAATACACTGTTGTACAGATATGATAATGTAGAAGAGTCTGATGCTGTGGCTAAGCGAGGTTATCTATTCGCCAAGGATCACTTTGATAGTAGGACAATAGGTCCATTGGTGGCAAAAATGTTTAGGGAAATATGAAACACGTTCTAGTACTCGGAGCAGGAGGATTTATAGGTTCACATCTGGTAAAATTCTTGAAAAGCCAACATCATGTTGTGATGGGAGTGGATCTAAAATATCCTGATTTTGAAACGACTGAAGCAGATGAATTTATCATAGCCGACTTAAGGGAACAAGCGGTAGTTAGAAATATTTTCAAGGTTGTATATGATGAAGTATATCAGCTCGCTGCAGATATGGGAGGAGCTGGTTTTATTTTCACAGGTCAAAATGATGCAGATATAATGCATAACTCTGCACAGATTAACATGAACGTAGCGGAGTGCCTGAAAGGAACTAAAACGAAACTCTTTTATTCATCCTCCGCTTGTATTTACCCAGAAGAGAATCAGTCAGATGCTCAGAACCCTAACTGTGCTGAGCAATCTGCCTATCCGGCGAACCCAGATAGTGAGTATGGTTGGGAAAAACTTTTTAGTGAGCGACTCTATCTGAGTTATGCTCGTAACTATAATTTAAATGTACGAATAGCTCGGTTTCATAACATATTTGGTCCACTTGGGACGTTCAAAGGGGGGCGTGAAAAAGCACCTGCTGCTATTGTACGAAAAGTAGCCATGGCAGTTACTGGTGATACTATAGAAGTATGGGGTACAGGCCACCAGACACGTTCCTTTTTATACATAGATGAATGTATAAAAGGTATAATACGACTGATGGATTCTGAGCACACTACTCCTCTGAATATAGGCTCAGATGAGATGGTCACTATCAATGAACTTACTGCTATGGTCATCGCCATTAGTGGGAAGGAGTTGAAAATTAAAAATGTAGAAGGACCAGTAGGCGTAAATGGCCGGTGTTCTGACAATCTACTCATAGCTAGCACTCTAGGCTGGCAACCTAATTATCCACTCCAAGCAGGAATGGAAATTCTTTATAATTGGGTTCATTCTAAACTTTAGATTCCAATACTTCAAGACCGTTTATGGGTTTATATTTGACATCCATAAATGAAAGTATCATTCGATAATACTGAAGTAGCTTTTGCTCACAAGTCCAATAAAGATTTAAGAAAGGCGTATCGCCTTTTTCAGACTTTTTATTATCCCTTTATTGTAATTCAAGGACCTAAGATAGCTGCCTTTGCATTAAATCTGGGATTGCCTATTAAAGGTATTATAAAAAGAACACTCTTTGCTCAGTTTTGTGGCGGTGAGACTATCGCTGCGAGCTCATCATCTGCCAAGCTGCTGTATAAAAATGGGATTGGTGCTATTCTGGATTACAGTGTCGAAGGTGAGGGGACAGGAGAGGGTTTTGCAAAAGCTTTTGGAGAGTTACAGCGGGTAATTATAGAAGCCACAGATAAGCCTGAGTATCCTTTTGCCGTATTTAAATGTTCTGGAATAGGTAATTTTGAGATGTTAGAGCATGTCACTAAGGGATTAGTAGAGGGTACAGATACGACCTATCGAGATGACTTAGATTATCAGCATTTTCGTTCCAGATTTGAGGCCTTGTGTAAATTAGCTTATGAAAATAATACCAAGCTATTTGTAGACGCAGAAGAAACTTGGGTTCAAACTGCTATAGATGAAATTACGTATCAAAACATGGCCATTTACAATAGAGAGAAAACGATAGTTTACAATACGATTCAGCTCTATAGGAAAGATAGGCTTCCAGAAATGAAGCTAAGAATAGAAGAGGCTCGAATAGGAGGATATCAATTGGGGTTTAAGTTGGTACGAGGTGCTTATATGGAAAAAGAAGCCGCAAGAGCTGAAAAGCTTGGATATGAGAACCCTATACAAGATAGTAAGGAAGATACAGATGCTGAATACGATGCAGCTACACGTCTTTGTTTTGAAAATAGGGACATAGTGAGTATGTGCGCAGGTACGCACAATGAAGAAAGTTCTGCTTTATTAGCTTCACTGCTGGTTGAAAATAATATTGAAAAAAAAGATGATCGGTTTTGGTTTGCTCAACTCTATGGCATGAGCGACCATATCAGTTATAATCTGGCTGCTGCAGACTATAATGTAGCGAAGTATCTCCCTTATGGGCCTATCAAAGAAGTACTCCCATATCTGAGTAGACGTGCACAAGAAAATAGTAGTGTGAAAGGTCAGGCAGGTAGAGAGCTCAGACTAATAACTGCTGAAATAAAAAGACGTAAAAATTTATCTGATTAGTGTAATAGTGCCTTGATGCACTCTTCTCACTAAATCTACTCCTGTAGTTACTACTATCACTGCATAGGCATCTTGTTGTGCGGCCTCACCGAGATAGTTGCCATCCCAGTGTTTAGAGATATCTGTGGTTTGAAATACTTTCTCTCCCCATCTGTTATAGATACTGATTTCATAATCTTTGATATATTCACTCGGAGTTACGTAGAAATCATTTATTTTATCTGCATTTGGTGTGAATGCATTTGGATAATATATTTTAGACCTTACAGGAGAGCAATCTTCATTCGATACACTTATTATTTGCGGTTTATTGTTCACGATTTCCTTGTACGCTACTATTCTGTAGCAGTAATTTGGTCGTTGATTTAAGTTTGTGATGTAGTCCGTAAAGATGGTATCTTGGTATAGGAAGTTGGCGATTTCCATAAAGCTACCGTCTGGGTTTTTTATTTCTACTGCATAGTAGCTGATGTCTTCAGTCCATCCCATATAGTGGCTCCACTCGAGGTGAGGTCTTTGGTCTGCTGAGGTGTCAGCCTGCAGTAAGATAGTCTTTCCATAGTTCCATATATCTGAAGTATCATTACATTCGTCTATCGCATAAGTCTGATAGAAGTAGGATCGGTCATCTACTAATGCTTTTTTATCTACAAATTTAAATTCTGTGTTACTTCCCTCATACAAGAGCGTATAATCCTTTCCATTCCACGATTTCAGGAGGTTATACTGACTGATAGGTATTATGGATTTGGCTACAGAATCCCATTCTATGAGTATCTCAATATCTTGTTCCACAGTGGCTCTTACCAGCGTATTGCTTGGTGGAGTATAGAGCCATATTGGCGTTGCATTAGCCGTGTCACTCCAGCTTGTCTGAAGATTGCCATTTTCTTCTATCCCTTCTACTTTATAGCTGTAGTCTATATTACAGTAAAGTATACTGTCCACATACGAGTTAGAGTCTCCAGAGACAGTACCTATTTGCTGCATTACACTTGGATTATTTAACTCTTTGCGGTATATGTTATATACAGACACAGTATTCCATCCTTCATATCTATTCCAAGTTACAATATTCTTATTCGTATCACCTACTGCTTCTATTTCTATGGTGCAATGTCGCAGATCTGTAAACGTATCGCTCAGCAGTCCACAGGTATTTTTTTCTTCCAATTTGAAGCAGTAGCTCCTACCCAGTGTTTGGTTACCATTTGAGAAATAAGACGTCTTGCGATTATTTTTCTCTGCTGCGAGGAGATTAAAACCTGTAGTCCCTTCTCTATAGATAATATACTCTTTGAAGTCAAGGTTAGTACTCTGCTTATAGTCTAGCTGAATCTCATCATTCGTATTCACTGTCACACGCAGAATCTCCGGGTCTGTAGGTCGTATGCTGTCGCCTATTACTAAGGTGTAGCTGTCCAGTGTATCTTTACATCCAAGGACGTTTTCTTGTATTAGTAGTACCTGTACTGTGCCTACTTTGGTGGCAAAGAAGCTAGGTTCTTTATCAGTATAGGTGATACCATCTATGATCCATTTGGTATCTACGAGTGAGGTATCACTTATTGTTAAGTCTTTCAGTGTGATAGTAGTGCCTACACAGGTATTTGGATTTTCACTGGTAAACGCAGCGTCAAGTGAAATAAGTTCTATGGTTTTTAGAGTGGTGTTTTTACATCCGTTTCTAGAGGTAATAGTAAGCCTTATCTGAGGCCTTTTTTGGTCTAGAAAGGTGTACGTTACGGTCTCACCATAGAAAGTGTCTATGCTGCCTGGGTTAAACATTTCCCACATATATTCAGAGACTACAAGGGCATTTTGATTTTTAGCTCTGAAACTGATAGGGTAATTCACACATGTGGAGGTATACTCAAAGTCTGGTTCTGGATAAGGATCTACATAGATCGTATCAATAGGAGGGAGGGTATAGCTACAACCAAAGGTGTCATTAAGTATTAATAACGGTATAAATCTTCCCGGGATTTCATACGTGTGCGTATAGCTGGATTGATTTTCTATAACATTTCCGTCTCCCAAATCCCACTCATAAAAATTAGTACGTTCAGTAGTACTAGTGAAGTTTACTGTAAGTGGAACACAGCCTTTTTTCTTATCAAAATTATAGCTTCCTACAGGCCCATTTACGATCACAAACTCAGGATAAATTAATGAATCTTTACATCCGTAGTCGTCTTCTACAAAGAGTTTCACTGTAAATCTTCCAGCGGTTAGGTAAAGCTTACTTGGGTTTTCTTCTATGGATGTAGACCCGTCCCCAAACTCCCAATAAAATTTTACAATTTTACGTGATATGGCTGTACTTAGGTTTTTAAATTGTACAAATACGGGCGGACAATCGGTTTCTAAGCTATCGGCATCAAAATCAGCATTTACTCGCTCTTTATTGATGTCCATGACCTGCGTAAATGAGGACACACATCCATTTGTATCCGTAATACTGAGTGTTACATTATACACGCCTACATTAGCGTATGTGATGGGTGCATTTTTAGCGGTACTGGTATCCCCATTTCCAAAGTCCCAATAGTAGCTGAAATCATCCGCATCAAAACCGGGAACCTCACTATTTAAGATGAATCTTTGAGAACTACAGTCGATAAATCTTCGTATTTTTATAGTAGCACTGGCAGGCCCATCTACCTTTACAGGAAACTCTTGTATTCCTCTACATCCATTGGTATCGATTCCTACTAAACGAACTATAGTGAAGTTGTTGGTATCTCTACCGGGCATGAAAAGAGTATCATTTATCAAATTCGTACTGGAAACCATAATTTTTCTTCCCTCTATTTCCCAATAAAGTGAGTCGTATGCGGAGGGATCACTCGCAGTAGTTAGACGAATGGCCAATGGAGGACAACTGCCACTGCTGGACACCGCACCTTCTACACTAGGGCCTGTAACCTTAAATGGCTTAGTTACTTCTTTCACACAGCCTGTTGGTTCTTGAGTGACGGATAGTGTGGCAGTATAATCTCCAGGGATTACTATCTGCCTAAATACGGAAGTATGATCCTCAATATACTCCTTATTTATGGTCCAGTTGTACTTATAAGTGCCTGTTAGTGTGCGTAATCGAAAAGCATTGAATACGAGATTAGCTGGAGCACATGGGTCACCTTCTAGTGTGAAGTCAGGTTCAAATTTTTCTGAAAATACGACTTCAGATTTGTCCAAATCTATACAGCCAGATTTATAATTTGTTGCATATAATGTAAGTGTAGAATTACCGTGAACTTCCCTTGTTAAGGTTACGGTACTATCGCTTGTTTTGATTTCTCCAAGCGTGGAGGATCGAATCACCCACCAGATACTATCCGCTCCTTTGCTGATGTCTCTAAAAGTTATAGAATCTAGGGTACACGGATTGTATTTCGGAATTTTTATAAGTGCTAAAGGGTCTTTAATGTAAAATAACTCAGGCATTATAAGCGTGTCCAAGCACATATTGTGTTCGGTAATCAGTGCGGCAGTATAGTCTCCAGATTTTTTTTTAATATATTGTCTGTAATGCTCGTCTTTTTCAGGATCATACTGAGAGAATGGAATGGATTTTTTAAGTGAGTCGCCGTCAAAATTAGCAGAGTCAGACGCGAAAACATGCCAGGTCAATGATTCTATTTTTGGATAAAGCAGGTTAGTAGTATTGGTAAGTACTAGTTGATCTCTATTGCAGAAACTATCTTTATTTATAGTGAAAGTAGGATTGGTCTTTTGCCCTATTCTAATTAGAATGGTATCTGAATTTGTACATCCATTGTCTGTAGTGATAGTCAGAACAACCTCAAACCTACCCGTATCTGTGTATTGATGTGATACAGTGTCTAGTAGAGAGGTAGTTATATTACCATCACCAAAATTCCATTCCTTTGCAGTGATTGCTTCTGTTATTTGTGACTGATCGTAGAAGGCTATAGTCTTAGGCACACATCCACCAGCGAAGTCAGACTCTAATTTCACATCTAAAGGCTTTATGTTGATAGCTATAGACTGAGTATCCTTGCATCCATACTGATTTTTGGATACTAAATGTAAGTTATACTCTCCGAAAGTAATGAAAGAATTGGCGTAATAAAGAGATGTACCTACCTCTAGACTGTCTAGGTACCAGATATCTGAAAGGCTATTCTTTGATTTTGATGTACTAGTAAAGAGAAAAGGAATGCTACAACTAGTAGTATCCGTATAGGTGAAATCAGCTGTAGGGTAATCTATAACTGAAATGAAGTTAGGTTTTGAAATTTGATCTTTACAGGCAGCATCTTTTTCCACCTTAAGTGTTACAGTATATGATCCAGGAGTGGTATAGATATGTTTAACATTATATCCATTGGCCTGAGCAGTGCCGTCTCCAAAATCCCAAGATGATTTAAGTCCTGCTGGTTGAGTTGTATTCGTAAAGAATACCTCAGAAGGTGCACAGATATTCTTTTTATCTGAAGTAAAATTGACTGCTATATTTCCAATTTTTATATAGTTAGCTCTTTGAAATTCCGAGCTACAGCCATTACTAGTAGTGATAGTTAGCTTAATAGTATAAGCTCCAGTAGAAGTATAGGTATGACTTGGGTTTTGCTGTGTGCTGGTAGTGCCATCACCAAATTCCCATAAATACGTGTCTCCAGATTTAGTCTTAGAGCTTTGGTCTGTGAAATTTACAATAAATGGAGCGAGACAGTTAAAGGTTTCATCTGCTATAAATTTTATATCTGGTATCCTATCTACCTCTATGTAGTTGGTCTTGGATATTTTATCTGTACATCCATTTTGATCTGTTACTAGCAGCGATACATTAAATTTACCATCTGTACGGTAGGTGTGCGTAGGGCCTGAAGCAGTCACTGTGTTTCCATCACCAAAATCCCAAAGTGAGGAATATAAGGGAGCATCGCCAAGGATAGTGTTATTGGAGAAAGAAACAACAAGAGGGGCACATCCGAATAATGGTGTACCGCTTAGATTTGCCTTAGGATTTTTAAATACTGTGATGTAGCCTTGTACTTTTTTCTCATCCTTGTTACCGCTGAAATCAGTCACTTCCAGACTTACTTCATATACTCCTGGTTGGTAAAAGATTGCCTGTGGATTTTGCTTAGTACTCAGATTTCCATTATCAAACGACCAGCGATATCGTAGTCCGCTTCCAATGCTTTTATCTAAGAATTTTACAGTTACCGGTGAGCATCCAGAAATTATGTTAGAGCTAAAATCTGACGTAACTTGTCCTAGCACTGCTTGTATGCAGAAGATAAAAAGAGATAATGCAAGAATTAATCTGGTCTTCAAAATTTAAAGTAATCCTTACGAAAGTAATGAATAGACGTATCATATCACAATAAAGTTGCCCCAGGAGTAATAGATTTTATATATCCTTGGTCCACTTTTAAATCCTTCCCTTCTGCAGCACCTTTTGCTAGCTTATCACACACTTCATTCTCTGCCACTCCACTGTGCCCTTTTACCCAATGAAATTTAACATTAAATTTACCGTGTATATTCAGGTATCTTCTCCAGAGGTCTTCATTTGCCTTGTCTCTGAAGTTTTTTTTTACCCAGTTAAATACCCAGCCCTTTTCTATAGAGTTTATTACATACTTAGAGTCAGAGTAGATGTGTACTTCTTTATCTTTCGCAAAATCATTCAATAAACGCAGAGCCTCTATAACTGCCAGTAACTCCATTCTATTATTGGTCGTTTTTTGGAAACCTTCGCTTTTAGTTTTACGAATACTTTTATATTTAAGCACTACACCGTATCCACCTGGTCCTGGATTACCCAGTGAGCTGCCGTCTGTATATATGCTTATTTCTTCCATGGTAGTTTATGCTGTTGTTTTAAAAGGAGTAGGTCCGCTACGAGAAAGTTACTACCTCCTATGAATAGTAAACTTTTGTCTAAAGCTGCGTTCTTCTGTATCTGCCCGTAAGTAGTCTCTAAGGCATCCTGCAAGTTAGCGTAAGTAGATGTTTCTACTCCATGTTTTTGAAAGTATTTTTGAGCTTCTGTAGCTTGCATACCGCGTATTACTTCTGGTTTTACCAATGCTATGAAGCGTGCAGGAGGGAGCAAAGGGATAATAGAATCCAAGTCTTTGTCACTGACGAAACCAAGCACGAAATAAGCGTTTAATCGAAGCTTAGCTATCTCGGCAGCTAGGAGTCGTATTCCCTCTTCATTATGCCCTACATCACAGATTACTAATGGTTTATATGCAAGCTCTTGCCATCTTCCTTCAAAGGATGTGAGCTTACAAATAGTAAGTAGTGCTTCTTGAGTTTTAGTCTCATTAGTAGGGAGATAATCTTGATTTAAGGAGACACATTTCATAGCACATCCTATATTCCATTGTTGGTGTTTGCCTTTTAGATCAGTAGAATATACTGCAGTAGTATAGCTATATATAGGAGCATTCATCTCCTTCGCTTTTTGCTGGATTACAGATAGGGGAGAGGCAGCTATATTACCAGTCACTAAGGGTGCTCTTTCTTTTATGATTCCTGCTTTTTCACCAGCTATGAGTTCTAAAGTGTCACCGAGCATGTCCTTGTGATCATATCCTATCGAGGTAATGATACTCGTGAGTGGGGTGATGATATTAGTGCTATCTAGTCTTCCTCCTAATCCCGTTTCTATGATGGCAATATCCACATTTTGCTTAGCAAAGTAACTGAAGGCCATAGCCACAGTGATTTCAAAGAATGAAGGCTGTATTTCGTCTATCAGATGTGCAATAGATGCAGTAAATGAAATTACAAATTCTTTGCTACACAGCTCACCATTTAGCTTTATCCGCTCTCTAAAGTCTATCAGATGAGGAGAAGTGTAGAGTCCCACCTTATATCCGTTGTTTTGGTAAATGGCTGATAGTATGTGAGAGGTAGACCCTTTACCATTAGTACCAGCTATATGTATGGTCTTAAATTTATTCTGCGGATTGCCCAGTGCATCGCACAGTTGTATGATATTGGTAAGGTCTTTCTTAAATGCGGATGTGCCTATGCGTTGGTACATAGGTAGCTTAGCAAAGAGGTAGTCTAGCGTTTCCTCGTAGGTCAAGGTGAAGTGGGGTTAGTTAAGCTTAAAGGTAAAGTTGATATATCCACATCCACCAGAACTTCCACTGTTATTACTAAACCTAAATTTTTTCAGTGCTGTTATTGCATTTTGTCTAAGTGTAAGGTTTGTGGTTGTTTCCGGATTACGGTCAGGAGAATATTTAATACTATTGGGTATTACATTTCCCAGTTCATCTACACATACTTTCAGCCGTACTACGCCTTTCTCTTGCACTCCACCTTTAGGCTGGGCTACTGCAGCTATAGAGAATCCTCCTATACCTCCATATATGCCAGGACCTATTGCTGGGCCGTCTCCTGTGCCTCTTCCTGTTGTTCCTGTTCCTCCAGTGCCTTCAGGTCCTCCTGTTGGTTTGCCATCGGGTGTTCCTTGATATCCGCCTCTGTCAACGCTGCTACCATTTTTCCCAGCACCAGATTTGTCTTTACCAAAAAGATCTTTGGCATTCGGCTTTTTTACTTCTTTAGGCTTTTCGGTAGGTTTTTGCTGTTCAGTAGGCTTGACTGTTGGCTTAGTTACTTTGGGTTTAGGCTTAACAGTAGGTTCTGTCTTTTTTACTGCCGGGGCTTCATCTACGTCACTCGTCAGTTGATTTTCTGGAGTATATTCTTCCTCTATAGGTGGAGTGTAGGCTTCTTCTTGCTCAGCAGCACTATTGTCTGGACCGCCATTATCTGGATTTCCATAGCTTACTGCTATACCTCCGCTGGGTTCTAGTTCATCCTCAGTTTTACCACAAGAAAACATGGCCAGTAGAATAATAAATAGAAAAATTAAAGCATAGAAGGTAACGGTACCTATTAGCGCTCTTTTATCTTCTTCTCTATGTAAATCTACCATACCCTTATTGCTGTAAAATGTGAATACTACTTAGACCCATCTAGGGCTAAGACTACTTTGGCACCCAGTTTATCGGCAAGCATTACTACATTCATTACATCTTCATAACGAATATCTTTATCTCCTCGTATACTTACCGTAGCATCAGGTGCAGCGGTTAGTACTTCTTGTAGCACAGAAGGTAAACGTTCGTAGGTGGTTTTTTTATCATCTACCGCATAGTCTAGGTTTTTATCTACTGATACTACGATTACTTGATTGACTGGATTTACATTATTAACTCCTTTAGGCAGTACTAGTTTTAGTGCAGGATCTTTTACTACAGAGCTTATGATGATAAAGAAAATGAGCAGCAGGAATACAATATCTGTCATGCTTGACGCATTGAATTCCGTATTTACTTTGCTATTTTTTCTAAGATTCATGCTTATGCTGGTTCGTGCAGGATGTCTAAGAACTCTACTGAGGTAGCCTCCATTTTATAGACTACTTTATTAATCATACTACTAATTAAGTTATAGGATATATAAGCGAAAATACCCACTACTAAACCTGCTACTGTGGTCATCATAGCTTCACCAATACCACCACTCAGTAGATCTGCGGTGATTTGTTGTCCTGCGTCTTGCATTTGATTAAAGGTACGTATCATACCTGTGACAGTACCTAGGAAACCGAGCATAGGAGCAGCACCGGAGATAGTAGCTAGTAAAGCCATCCCTTTTTCCAGTTTGTATACTTCTAGTTTTCCTACGTTTTCTACAGCTACGCTGATATCTTTCAGTGGTTTACCTATTCTACTGAGACCTTTTTCTATCATCAGTCCCATAGGAGTTCCTTTATCATGGCATAGTCTCTGAGCTCCTTTTAAATCTCCATCTACTACCATTTCTTTGATACCACTCATAAACTTAGAGTCTAGTGATCCTGCTTTCTTGATAGTAAGGTATCGCTCTATGGTAAGGTATACTGCTATGACACTGAGTATACCTATAGGAATCATCACTATACCGCCTTTCCATATTAGACTTAGTACGTCTAATCCTCCGCCGCTTTCAGTAGTAGATAGTGTATCTGCTACTACATTGCCACCTTGTACAAGTTGAAGTAGTATGCTCATATTATTTCTGTTTGATAACTAATTTTTGGTTCAGTTTATTTTGCAAAAGAGTTTTATATTCATTTGCCAATGACTCATTGGCGAATGAAATAACGAATACTTCAGTAGTCCCGGAATTATTCACAGTCATCTCTGCGGTGCTATATTTTGCTAAAAGCTTCTCGGTAAGATCAATAGCTTCTTTTGTAGTACCTACTTCAGCATAGATTCCGTAAGATACTAGGTATGGGACACTGCTTTCTGTCTCTACTGTACGGGGAGAGTCCAAAAGGGAGGCTATTTCTAGGTTATTTGCTTGTGTCTGATTTACTCCTCGTTCAAAATTAAACATGGTTAAGACCATTGCTACTAAGAATAAACTTCCAAAAATATTTACGATACCTAGAGCAGTGATACCTTTTCTAGTTTTTGCATCCTGTGTATTTCGCTCTACTTTTTTATTCTGAAGAGCTATGTTTTTCACTTTACGTTCTACTTTTGGTTGGGATGGTACTGTTTCTTTTTTAGCTACTATCGGGAGTTCTACTTTTACAGGATTGTGCGCTAGAGTAGAAGCATACTGGGCTGCTGCTGGAGTATTAGCCGTAGCTGGAGTGGTATACTCTATAGTTTTAAGTCTCAGTTTTGGTAAACCAAATGATGCGGTATCAAAATTAACCGAGAGATACGGTACGAATACCAATTTTTTTTCTGCGGTGAAATAGAAAGTCCCTATTTCAGGTATTTCTACATTTCGTTTCACATTTAGTATATCCCACAGTGACTGTATATAGTCGTTGATATGAGTTACACCGGCATCATATGAGCAGCCATATGTTGTGCTTATATGATTGGCTAAAAGACCATCGTTATTTACTATTTGTCTATTGAAGGAAACTACTTTTTGACGTGGGGTAGCATATTTTGCAATTTCATTGCACTCAGCATCTTTCTCATTCACTAAAAAAGCACCAAAACCCGGTAGTATTACACAGCTGTGTTTGTAGAGTAAGAATGATATTTTATTTGCCAAATTCATTAGTGTGCAATATTACTAAATATGTACGTCAAATTAGATTCTAATTCATTAAAGTGAGAAGGTAACTCCAGCCAATACATTAAGCCCTTGTGCTCTGTAGTTATTCCATATCTCGTAGCGTTGATTTAAGATGTTATTTACATTTATAAATCCACTTATATTCTTCTTATATCTATACTCTGCTCCTATATTTATATCATTGATAGCCGCTAGATTAAACTCTTCACCTCTCAGGTTTCGTGATCTTCTGCTACTCGTAGCAAAATATCCACCATTCACGTACACCTTATCAGCTATCCGGATAGTAGTAAATAGTGACACATCGTACGTAGGCATATGCCACGCTTCATTTTCTTTATTAGGCTGATAGGAGTAAAAGTTTCCTCTAAATCCCAAGTCTACATGTTGATTAACATCAAACTTAACTTCACCAGATATGGTAGTTTTACTTAAGTCGTCATATACCGTGGTGAAATTTCTAAGTGTATTGGTATCGTTGATAAAGAAGTATTGATCTTGAATAATTTCGTGCTGTAGTTTCACACCAAATTCTATAAATCGCTTGAAACTTCCATTCATTCCACCATAAAACTGAAAACCTCTAGGACTAGAGTATTCTGTAGTATTACCAAGAAAAAGATTTTCATAACTAAGAGATCGAAGTGTATTCTTTTCTAGCTCACCTGTAATTCCGAGGTATGCACGGAGTTTCTTCGGCACTATATATGTTTCTGCTTTTATAAAAGGAGCGGGGTAAATCTCATTGATACTCCCAAAATCATTCAGATAATTCATAGTAATACCAATGTCGAAAGTATATTTTTTCAAATCAAACTCATAATGAGGACGAAAATCTATAAATAGTCTATCATAAATGGTAGTTTCTGTCAGAGTGGTGTACATTCCGCCTAGGTCTATGTGAAGTTTTCCTTTGCCAAGTTTGAAGGCACTCGTGTTGGTGGCAAGGATAGTATTCTCATTTTCACCTAATTTATCAAATAAATTGAAATCAAAAGCGAGTACATTTTCTACTTTTCTCTTTTTTACCGTCCACTCAGCTGTAGCGTTTATGTCATTGTAAATCTGATTGATATCTCCTAACTCATTGACATTAGCCGTATCCTCTAGATAGCCATAGTAATGCACTACATTTCGCTGATAGTCCAAATCAGCGTAAAGATCATTTCCTTTTTCTCGCAGACCAAATGCTTTTATTCTATTTTGACTAAATAGAGCTTGATTTGGATTATTAGAGGAACTAGCAGCGTGATGTTTTACCTGAAGTCCATAGGTATAGTATTTATCTTGCGTATTGTATATGTTAGCATCTAAGTAACTGGTCAGGTAGTTTCCTCCGCCTATTTCTATGTAATTATCAAATAGATTTTCAGCAGGTTCTTTTTTTATGAAAATAGGGTTGATGGCTGTATAGACTGATTTTGGCTTATAAGCTACATTAGGAAAAATGTAGTTATACGTTGGCGTTTCTACTTTTGGTTCCTCTAGAGTAGGCTGGATATCTATCTTTTTAGACTCTGCTACGTCAGGTATATAGGTGGTATATGACACTACGTCTTTTAGCGTGCTATCACTCATAGTCTGTGCAAAAGTGCAAACGGACGTAAATAAGAGTGTGATTATTAGTGGTGTTTGTCTCAAGATGATAGCTTTAAGCTTTAATTTATTTAAACGAAATTACGCACCTTATAGTACATCAGTGTAGGCTATGTGGCATTTATATCAACACCTTTTCCAATAGTTGCGTGGTTAATGTCATTAGTATATATTTGGTAAAATTAGTTTAGATAATAATAATGCCAAAGAACGAAAACGCAGATAAGTTAAAAGCTCTGAAGATGACCATCGATAAGCTCGAGAAGTCATACGGAAAAGGAGTAGTGATGAAAATGGACGATAACGTTGTAAAGATAGATTCTATCTCTACAGGTTCTCTAGGCCTAGATATAGGTTTAGGTATAGGTGGTTTTCCTAAAGGTAGAGTCGTAGAAATATACGGTCCTGAGTCTTCAGGTAAAACTACGCTGGCTATGCATTGTATAGCAGAAGCTCAAAAGAAAGGTGGTATCTGTGCATTTATAGATGCAGAACATGCTTTTGATAAGTTTTATGGAGAAAAAATAGGTATAGATACGAACGAGCTACTAATTTCTCAGCCAGATGATGGAGAGCAAGCCTTAGAAATAGCAGATAACTTGATACGATCAGGTGCTATCGATGTAATAGTTATAGATTCTGTAGCAGCTCTAGTACCACGTGCGGAGCTAGAAGGAGATATGGGAGATTCTAAAATGGGTCTTCACGCTAGATTAATGTCTCAAGCACTTCGTAAGCTTACAGGTACTATCAATAAGACAGGATGTATCTGTATTTTTATCAATCAGCTTAGAGAGAAAATAGGAGTGATGTTTGGTAATCCAGAGACTACTACGGGTGGTAATGCTCTTAAGTTTTATGCTTCTGTACGTATAGACATACGTAGAATAGGAAGTATAAAGGATGGAGTAGACATTATCGGAAATAGAGTAAAGGTAAAAGTAGCTAAAAACAAAGTAGCTCCACCATTTAGAGTGGTAGAGTTTGATATCATGTATGGCCAAGGGATCTCTAAAGCAGGAGAAGTGGTAGATCTAGGTGTAGAGAATAACGTAATTCAAAAAAGTGGTAGTTGGTTTAGCTATGGTGAAACAAGACTCGGTCAGGGTAGAGACTCTGTAAAGCAACTTCTTCTGGATAACCCAGAAATGATGGATGAGATAGAGGGTAAAATATTTGATATCATCAATGGAGTAGAACCTGTAGAAATAGAGCAGGCTGCTGCAAAGTAGAAGTATGTGTTTTATAAGGAATATTACTCCAGAATTATAAGCTTAAAATAAACCGTCTAAAAAAAGCCTCCTTCCAAATTATTGGAAGGAGGCTTTTTTTGGATCTGATACCAATTTAGTTTTTAAATGTCGTACAAATAGATTGAATTATTTCCAGGTTTATAGCATCCAAAAACATTATATATTCTTAAACACGAAATTTCTCTCTTAACAAATAGAAACTTGAAATGAAACATTTTAATATGCGACGGTGAAAATTATGTTGGTAGTATATTATCGATTGTCGGTATAGTTGCCTTTAAATTTTCTGTAAGGAGCTGCTATATACATCATCATAAGTCTACTCATCCTAAAAGACATAGGTGAGGTAACTAAGGTATATGCGATTACTGTACTTATATACCACGTTAGATTAACATCGTCACTTAGGGAAAAGAAGAAAAACCCAATTATAATGAATGACGCAACGCTGTATGCATAACTAAAATACATCGCTCCCCAAAAAAATCCTGGCTCACTTTCATACTTAACTCCACAACAACTGCAGCTTCCATTCATTTCTCTGAATTTTTTCAGATTGGTGCCACTGTGTGTGAATACATCACCCTTTCGACATTGAGGGCACTTACCTTTTAAGAAAGCAAGTATAGCAGTCATTATACTTTGACCTTACGCTTATAATACCAAGCCCCACCTATAGCAGCTATTGCCAGGTAAGGTGTCGCAAGAAGATAAATGATACCGTCATTTAGTCCTTTTCCTTTTGCATTATCGTTTTTCATATTACTTTCTACAGACGCCTTACACATAGGACACTGTGCAGTAGCTGTGAGAGTAACGGTCACGGTTAACACTAATAGAATTATATATTTTTTCATTGGTACAAAGGTAGACATCTATGATGGATTTAATCAAAATATGGCAATGAGCTGAGTCACTTTATAGTCTTTATAGTCTTTCTAATCTTAACCAAACCGATAGTATGGAGAGATCATAATGAAAACGATAACACCAGTCACCGCTACGTAGAGCCATACAGGATATGAGAATCTCACTATCTTCTTATGTTTTGCTATCTTATTGGTCAACGCATACCAAAACGAAAGCAAAATCAAAGGAAGTACTACTGCTGCTGCTGCGATGTGCGTAATTAAAATAAAGAAATAAATGTACTTTACCACACCGTCGCCACCGTAAGAAGTCTTTGGTCCTAAGTAATGGTAAACTACATAACTACCCAGAAATATGGCCGATAGCACAAAAGCAGACAGGTTAAATTTCTTATGTGTTTGTATTCTTCCAGACTTAATTGCTTTTAGTGAATAGATTAATAAAATAGCACACATGCCATTCAGCAATGCATGAAAGAATGGCTGATATCTAACGAAGTCAGGAATAGTATCTGGCTTAGGAAGGATACCGGAATATAGCAGTACCACAAGACCTAAGACCACTAAAGTAATAGTCATTGCTATCCTAAAAAAGGCTTTATCGCTTAATTTATTCATCTTCTTTTCGTTGGTTGTCTTTATAGGTTTTAAGCAAGAAACGTGCGTCTTTTATCAGTTCCATTACCTCAGTGATTTTAAGTCCATTATAAATTCCTCTTACTTGAAAATCCTTATCTATCAGCATTATTTTCTCACTGTGGATGAAGTTATTGGTGTCTGGTACCTCTTGTATTACAGCTTTGTAACTATCTCTGGCGAGGTGATAAATAGTACTTTTTTTTCCAGTAAGAAATTTCCATTGATTATCGTCTACTTCAAACATATCAGCATACTCTCGAAGTACAGCTACACTATCATTATAGGGATCTACCGTATGGGATATGAATAGGACATCCGTGCTATTCTCCAACTTTTGGGAGGCTATCTTCATATGTCCATTGATAATAGGACACACATCAGGACAACTTGCAAAGAAGAAGTTGCTAATAAATATTTTATCACCTATAGAATCTCGGGTGAATATTTCTCCGTTTTGATCTATGAGTGAAAAACTGTCGATGGTATATGGTACCTGTATACCTAACTCATCAGAGGAATAAACAGGAAGTTCGTGATAACCAAACTTAGAATTTTTCAATAGAATACCAAAGAGTACAGGAAGCCCTAATATAAGGCTTATTACGGACACTACTAGTATTCTGCGGCCAGTAGATTGTTGCATATAAATATAAGGATTAAGACCTTAAATTGTTCCCCAATTACTCCCTTCGAACATCATCCATACGAGAAAGAAAATGATAAAAAACATTGGAGCTATTATCATAGTTGCAAGACCTAGTTTTTCATGTTTCATGTGCATGAAAGTCCCTACTATATAGATTGCTTTCACAATACCCAGTAGGACGAACGCAAAAGCTCTTCCTAGCACATACTCTGTAGGGATAAGAAAGTAAAGTATAACATCCACTATCGTAAGAAATAGTAGAATCCAAAAGGTCTTTTTAATATCGGCTGTACCGTGAGTATCTGGTTCTGGTACCCACGTAGTCGGGTCATATTCTTTAGAAGGGATCTCAGTATTTGATTGTGAAGACATAATATTAATAGTTTATATTTTTTTAAAAAAACTAGACTTTATAGAAAAGTTAGATGAGGTAAAAGAAAGTGAACACAAAGACCCATACTAAATCTACAAAGTGCCAATATAGACCTGCTTTTTCTACCATTTCATAATGACCTCTTTTTGCATATGTTCCTTTTAAGTTATTTATATACACCACGATATTGAGTACTACACCTGAGAATACATGAAAACCGTGAAATCCAGTTACACCAAAGAAGAGTGCAGCAAATGCAGGAGGGCCATATGGGTTGGCATACATCCGAGAACCTGCAGTTATAAAATTAGTCCATTCCCAAGCTTGGCATCCTAAGAACATAAAACCTCCTATGATGGTATAAAGCATCCATTTACTGACTGCTTTCTCATCTCCTCGTTGACCAGCTTCTACACCAAGTACCATAGTCACACTGCTTAAAATGAGTATGAGTGTCATCAAACTGACAAATATCAGAGGTAAATGAAGACCATGAGCAAAAGGAAAGTGATTGAACACTAAATCAGGTGATGGCCATTGTAATTCGTTAAAAATACCCAAATCTCTCATCGCTGGAATAAAATGTTCTACGTGACCTGTGGCGTGTGCAGCTGCTTCACCAACAGTGTTTGTGACTTCCGGAGCAAATTTGCTTTGAACATCATCAGCAAAACCTATATCTAAGCTTTCTATTTTCTGTATATCGGGAGAAGGATAGCTATACCGTATTGCACCGTAGGCTATAAGTAAAGACGAGAATGTAAATGCATCTGATAGCAGAAACACCCACATCATGAGTTTTCCGTAACTTACATTGAAAGGTGAGTTTCCTCCACCCCAAGTGCTGGGTTTTGATATAGTTTGTGTAGACATTGGTTAAAAATCTGGTGCCAAATATAAAAAGAAATATAAGTAAACCCACAACAGTCCGATAAAGTGCCAATAAGTATTGCACATACTTAACTGAAGTGTATTTTTCTTGTGTACTTGTGAGTTTAAAGTCCTAAAAAGCATAACGATTAGGTAGATTAGTCCTGCTAAGATGTGTGCTAAGTGTATAGCAGCAATCGCAATCAGAAAAGAAGCTGATACTTTATCTCCTTCTTTGGGGTTGACAAAATGTAGACCATCACCTGACATTTCTAACCACCCCAAATACTGCGATATAACAAAGGCTACACCGAGTATAATGGTAAATAGTAAACCTATGATTACACCATTTATTTCATCTTTCTTCGCCGAACGATAAGCATATATCATAGTGATACTGCTAAGTAATATGAGACCAGTAGAGTATAGAAATACCGCTGGTAATTCAAAATTAAACCAATTACCATCGCCCTTACGCACTATATAAGCACTGGTAAGTCCAGAAAATAGCATAAGTATACCCAGCAATAAAAGCCAAAGGCTAAATTTTTTAGGATGTACTCTCCCTTCATATTCTAATTCTTTTGTTATACTCATTATATTTTGTCTATTAATAACACTACGAGCACCAAAGGGTTGTAAACTATGGAAGCAAACATTAATGTTTTAGCATCTTTTATAGAAAGTGATTTGTATAATCGGGCAGCAACTATCGTTAGTGCTATAGCACTAATAGCAAGTAAAACTACACTTAGTATTCCGCTCATACCTATGTAATAGGGTAATACACTCACAGGAATTAAAATGGCAGATGATACAAGTATTACTAAAGCAGTAGATTTAGATCTTCCAGATTTTAACGGAAGTAATCTATATCCTGCTTTGTTATAATCATCATCTAACACCCAAGCAATAGCCCAAAAATGTGGAAATTGCCATATAAACTGTATCAAGAATAGAATAGCTGCTACAGCGGAAAACCGTCCAGTAGCAGCCACCCATCCCAATAAGGGTGGAATAGCTCCTGGGATAGCACCAATATATACTGCTACACTAGAGACTCTCTTTAGTGGAGTATATATAAAAGCATAACTTATTAGTGATCCTACCCCTAACAAGGCAGCATATGTATTGAGATAGTGACCTAAAAGGTAAATACCTATAATTCCTGTCACTGTGCAGAATATAGAAGCTTCGAACGCTCCCATTCTGTTTTGAGCTAAAGGTCTGTTTTCTGTACGCGTCATCAAGATATCGTAATTCTTTTCTATTATCTGATTCAGCCCATTAGAAGATGCTACTACTAGAAAACCACCAATAATAAGTGCGAGTAATTCTGTCCAATTCAACGTATTTGAATAACCGATTAGGTAACCGAATATAGATGATAAGACTACAGTGAAAGTGAGCCTAAACTTAATCAGTTGACTGTAGTCTTGTAACTTGGCTTTTATGCCTATAGATTCAGTATGTATACTGGCTGATTTCAATGTGATATTAGTGCTCTTTTGTAGCGTTTATAAAAGTACTGCAAATATAAAACTGTAGTATGAATATACCTGCACCTAAACTTATATGGAACAGTTTTGATATAGATGCACTGAACTCTAAAAGTGCAAGAGGTCCCCATAGCATCTGCCCTATAGATAATAGCATAACCCATTTGACATAGGTACTTAATTCACTACTTTTTGGTAATTTTATGTATTGATAGATGCTGACTACCAGTACTAAAGCACCCAATATGGCGTGCCACTGAAAGGTAGGATACATTGCATCTATTCTCTGGACAGGAGTAGCTATAGGCACTACCATGTCATATAGTTCACGCACTTCTGCTCCTAATACCACCTGTACAGTACTTAGAATTAAAACTAAGATTCCAATTCGTTTTGTTGTTTGGTCTTTCTCGGTAAAGTCTTTTTGTACGGCGTATCTTCTTGCCAGTATAAAAAAAGAGATACTCGCAAAAGCAGCGATAAAATGTATGGTAACTATACCGCCTAACAAATTACTGTTAACCACTACGGCTCCGAGTAATGCATTGACAAAAACAAAAATAAAGCCTGCTAAGGTGAACCAAAACACCTTAGAATTCTTTTGTAGATATTTTATGCTCAATAGGAAACATATAAAGACAATAATACCGGTAAGAGCTCCCCAAAGTCGATTTATGTATTCTACGTACGCTTTTACTACATTAAATTGATGTGTTTCTTGAAGCTTGCCGTTTTCTCTAATTTCTAGTGCTTTTTTTTTCAAGCCTATGACATCTAGCAGTGCGGTAAACCTTTTAGTCTTAACTATACGCTGATTTTTAAAATACTCCTCATAATTACTAGGTAAATCTGATTCTGAGATAGGAGGGACGTACTCACCAAAGCATTTTGGCCAGTCGGGACAGCCCATCCCACTGCCTGAACTTCTAACTAGCCCGCCTATAACAAAAAGCATAAAGATCAAAAAGATCGAGAGCCAATTAATTTTTAGGTATGAATTACTCGTTTGCATTTTGTTTAAAATAATATCTGTGTGGCAAAAAAAAGCCGTAACCAAATCAGTTGGGTACGGCTTTTAGTCTGCACTACTTATGCAATGCGTGGTTTAAACCAATCTCGTATGAGTGTAAAAAAGGATGCCCTTTCTGTCACTGGTTCATCACTGGTAGATGGAGAAGTTATTTTCTTTGTTTCAAAGAGCTCGATTTCTTGATCTTCATCAGGTACATTCTGCATTTTGAAATCCTCCTCATATGCTGGATTACTATAATCATATGCCCATCTGTAAACTGTAGGGATCTCTCCTGGCCAGTTACCGTGTATTCTTTCTACAGGTGTAGTCCATTCCAAAGTATTCGCCTGCCAAGGATTTTGACTAGCTTTCTTTCCAATAAAGATACTGGAAAAGAAATTATATATAAAGACCAATTGTGCTAAGCCACTTAAAATTGCAGCTAATGTCATTAATACATTGACATCTGCCCAAACACCATACTCAGGAAGCAGTGTGAATGCATAATACCTTCGTGGTACACCCGCTAATCCCATAAAGTGCATCGGAAAGAACACTAAATATGCAGAGACAAATGTTAACCAGAAGTGTATGTAACCTAAAGGCTTATTCATTAACCTCCCAAACATTTTTGGGAACCAATGATAAATACCAGCTAGCATACCAAATATGGCTGCACAACCCATAACTATATGGAAGTGACCCACGACAAAATAAGTATCATGTAGTTGAATATCTAGGGTAGCATTTCCTAAGAAAATACCAGTTAAACCTCCAGAAATAAAGAACGATACAAGTCCAATAGCGAACATCATAGCATTGGTAAACCTGATGTTTCCTCTCCACAATGTAGCAAGGTAATTAAATGTCTTGACTGCTGATGGAACGGCTATAATAAGTGTAGTGACCAAGAATACCGCTCCTAGTAGCGGATTCATTCCGGTAATAAACATATGATGTCCCCATACGACAAATGATAGGAATGCAATACCAAGTAATGATATAACCATAGCGGTGTAACCGAAGATAGGCTTTCGTGAGTTTATTGCGATTACTTCTGAGGTAATACCAAGTGCTGGCATAATAATAATATAAACCTCTGGGTGACCAAGGAACCAAAACAAATGTTGGAATAAAACTGGACTACCACCGGTATGTTCTAAAGCTCCAGCAGAACCTAAGTATATATCAGAAAGATAAAAACTCGTGCCAAAACCACGATCAAACACTAAAAGTAGTGCTCCACCTAGCAATACTGGGAAAGCTAACAGTCCGAGAACTGCAGTAAGAAATAATGCCCAGACCGTGAGTGGAAGTCTAGTCATAGACATTCCTTTAGTTCTCATATTTAAAACGGTGCTTATGTAATTGATACCACCTAATAGCGATGAAGCTATGAAAAGTATAATAGCTGATAACCATAATGTCATACCCATACCAGATCCTGGCATAGCTTTCGGCAATGCACTCAAGGGAGGGTAAATAGTCCACCCGCCAGACGCTGGTCCAGTCTCCACAAATAAAGATGAAAGTAAAACGATACTACTTATGAAAAAGAACCAATAAGAGAGCATGTTCATCATGGGTGATGCCATATCTCTGGCACCTATCTGTAGCGGTAGCAGTAAATTAGCAAAAGTACCACTCAAACCAGCTGTAAGTACGTAGAATACCATTATAGTGCCGTGCATAGTCACTAAAGCCATGTAGTATCCGGCATCCAGTTTACCATCCGGAGCCCATTTACTACCGAATAGCCATTCCAGTATAGGGAATGACATGTCAGGATAAGCTAACTGTAGACGAAAGGCAATTGACATTCCCATTCCAATAAGGCCCATTATGATGCCTGTAATTAAAAATTGTTTGGAGATCATCTTATGATCCATACTAAAGACATACTTCGATATGAAGCTCTCCTTATGATGGTGATGTTCTTCGGTGTGTGCGTGTGCTACTGCTGTACTCATTTTTTTAATTTGCTCTTATAAATTAATTTAATGCTACTGTTTCAATACCTTCTTCAGTACTTTCTGTTTCCGCGTTTTCAGTTTCTTCTTTATTAACAAACAAACCTGCTTGTTCGTTCATCCACTTGTCATAAGATTTTTGATCTTCTACTACAATCTTCATTCTCATGTTGAAGTGAGCATTACCACATATCTTATTACATACTAAATAGTAATCAAATTCAGGATCTCCTTTTATAGCTCTCATTTCTTCCGTACTCCTTATTGGTTTGAATGTAAATTCAGTAGGGAGTCCCGGCACTACATTCATCTGAGCACGAAAATGAGCTAGGAACGCTGAGTGTATAACATCTCGCGCTCTGAATTTTAAAGTTACCAACTTATTATTTACAAGATGAATTTCTCCGACTACCTGGTCGTCATCACCTTCTCCAGTGAACATACTTCCTTCCTCTACCTTGAGAGCTCCATTAAGCCGTTCTATCTGAGTATTTCTTGCTCTTATAGTCAGTCTCAGATCATCTTCTACTTCTCCATCTTCATACGTAGCTATTTTCCTGAGTTGAGACTTTCTGTCATCATCTACAAGTCCACCTAGTCCAGATTTTAAAACTGCTAGTTCCTTGGGTATCCTTGCTATACCTGCTTCCATTGCTACTATATCTTCTTGTAGCTCTGTGATAAGACCTGATGCGTGTTCTTTATTGGCAACACCTAATGGATTCATACCGTTGATGAGATTGTAATTAGCTTTACCTAATTTACCATCCTCTCCTGGATATCTTGCATTCCAGCCAAATTGATAAGCGAATACCTCGATGTGTTGTGAATCTTCACTTGCATTATTTCGCAGGATTTCATTCCACATTTTAAATCCTCCAGATACTAAAACAGTTAAGACTACAGCAGGTACTAACGTCCACACATATTCCAGGTTGTTGTTATGAGATAGAAAGTAAGCTTTTCTTCCTGGTTTTTGTCTGTACTTGAACGAAAAGAAAAATAGAAGGAACTGTGTAATAAAAAATACCGGTAAGGTAGCTATCCAAGTCCATCCCATCATTCGGTCAAGTTCTATTCCGTGTTCAGATGCTGATCCTAACTCAAATAATGAATATTGGTTATGTATGGAATACTCATAAATAGATAATCCAAAGAAACCGACTAGGAAGACTAGCATCATATATGCATTTATGTTATTCCAATTAACGATTTCTTTTCCAGTAATGTTAGAGACAAGCTCTAATATACCAAAAATCATCAAAATGATAACGAATACTATAAGCACCATCAAGGCTATAGCCCAGTTAATATTATTGAATAAAGAATCACTAACAGGAGCTACTGCTTCTGTACCGGTGGGTTCAGAAACTATAACGGGATCTCCGTCTCCTCCATTGTCTATCCACATCACTATAGAGGTGATTTCTTTATCACTTAGGTTTTCGAAGATGTTCATAGCAGCACCATTATACTCGTCGTATATTGCTTTTGCTCTTGTATCTCCGGATTTAATAAGTTTCTGATTGTTTTTTATCCAGGCATTTAACCAAGTGTAATCTTCTTCGTACTTATCTACTACTCCAGCTAAAGCAGGC
>TARA_B110000971_G_C20040176_1_pt1 | contig 28837 bp, 30 predicted proteins | sample TARA_B110000971 | Tara Oceans TARA_B110000971 (sample SAMEA4397842) | marine metagenome | biome: Polar Biome; feature: [SRF] surface water layer (ENVO:00010504); material: water (ENVO:00002006), including particulate matter (ENVO:01000060) such as... | depth 5 m | reverse complement strand
CAAGCAAATAATTTTGAAGTAGCATAAGGACTTTTTGGATAAAAAGGTGTGTTTTCGTCTTGAAATTTTTTTTTACTATGGCCAAATAATTCTGATGTAGAGGCTTGGTATAATTTAATTTTCTTTTTCTTAATTAAGCCTTTAATTGATTCAAGAATATTTAAAACACCGATTGCATTAACTTGAGATGTATAAACTGGTAAATCAAAACTTACAGCAACATGAGATTGAGCAGCTAAATTATATATTTCATCTGGTAAAATTTTTATGATTAATTGATTAATTGAAGTACTGTCAAGCAAATCTCCGTAATGTAGAATTAAATTCTTATTCTTTTTGAATGGGCTTTGGTATAAATGCTCTATTCTATTAGTATTAAACGAAGATGATCTTCTAATTACACCATGTACTATATATTTTTTTTTTAAAAGAAATTCAGCAAGATAAGATCCATCTTGACCTGTAATGCCAGTAATAAGAGCAATTTTTATTTTATTAACCATAATAGATTTAATGTAAATATTAAATTAAATAAATAAACAAAATCTTTAAGAAAAAAGAGGAATAATCTTATTAATTAAATAAATGATGTGTAAGAGACCTCAATTTACATTCTACTATATGTTGAATAAACAACTTATTGGTAGTTATATTGTTGTTAAGACCAATTCTATGAAAAATATCCTGATATCTAGAATTAAAAGTAATAGGGTTAGCAGAAAATATGGCATTAGTGTTAAGATTTTTTATAATTTCATTAGTTCTAAGATTATAACTCTGGTTTTTTTGACCAAAAGGATAGCTAAAATAAGAATTATAGTTTTCAAGTCGCTTTAAAAAAAGATCATTTTTATTATACTCACTTATAAGTTCATTATCTTTGAGATTTACAGCATTAAGATGTCTAAATAAATGATTACCCCAAAAAAAAATATTTTTATCGTCTAATTCCTTAATTTGATTATGATTCATAAAAGAACCGTAATATTTTTTTGAATCTTTAATAATTTTAATCAGTTTTTGTTTTGAAATTTTATTTAACAAACTTAAATTAAAATTTTGAATATTTGTAATGGAAATTAATTCAGCTATTTCTTTTTCATACTTAATTATATAACCAATTAAACCAGGAATAAAAGTTTTACCATTAATTTGTCCATAATTTAAAAAATGTATTGAAGGAATATTATAATCTAATAAAATTTTAGCAGCATTTGAATAAAAAGAAGTAGCGCCATCATCAAAACTAATTATTGCCGTTGGATCAGAACCATCATAGCTATAAAGAGAATTAGGATTTAAAATTTTAAAGTTAGAATTAATAAAATTAAGCTGTTTTTCAAAATTAAAAGAGGAGTGATTAAGATTATTATCGATGAAAAATTCTTTTGGATTATTACTAACATCATGAAACATAAAAATAAGGTTTTTATTAGTAATAGAATTTTTAAATATAAATTTAGATACATTCAAAAAATCTAAAGTGTTTAAGACTGTATATTTGATGATTTTTTTCATTAATAATGTATTAATAACACATTATTATATCTAAATTAAAAATAAAAAAATGATTTCAGTGGTAATTCCAACAATAGGTGAAAAAATACTACATAAGGTTATTCATAAGTTACAACAGGGCGCAACTAAGCCAAATGAAATAATCTTAGTATTTCCTGAAGAGAATAAAAATAAAGCTTCTGAATATCAAAATTATAAAAATACTAAGATAATAATTTCTTTAATTAAAGGGCAAGTTGATCAAAGAATACTTGGTTTTAAAAATGCAAAGTATGAATATGTACTTCAACTTGACTCAGATATACTGGTAAATAAAAAAACACTAAGTTTATTGTTAGAACAGTATAATGGTAATAAAAATATATGCCTATCACCTAAAATAATTAATAAAGATCTCATACAAAGTAAAAATCATAACAGTTATAAAAGAAAATATTCAGGCAAAATAACTTTATGGGGTTCTAGCATATGGTATGGTAAAAACAACCATCCTAAAAATAATACAGAAGTAGAATGGCTACAAGGTGGATGTGTTTTACACCTTAATAAAAACTTAATTACAGAAAACTATTATCCATATAAAGGTAAAGCGTATGGAGAAGATGTGATTCATTCTTGCATATTAAGAAATATTAAAAAAATTAGGTTGATGTATTGCCCAACAATTAAAGTTATTGAAATTGCTAATAATCAAAATATTAATAATTTTAACTTTAAAAATATTATAGAATTTATTAAAAATAATTATTTATCAAAAAAAAAAATAATAGAAATTAATAATGGAAATTATTTTATGTTTTATATATGGTTTATTTTATTCATCTTAAAAAGAGTAATGGTATTTAGTGTAAGTAAGATAATAAAATGAACAGTAAATTTGCAATTTTTATAAACTCATCAGACAATACTAATGATATAGCTAATTTATTTGTTATATTTTTTGAAAAGTTTATTAAAAATAATAATATTAAAATATTTTATGGAACTAATAATTTAGTACCAAATTTTAAAAAAAATAAAGTAATTCCAATTAAAACTAATAAAAGTAATTGGAAACAAGAAACTATTGATCAAATATCAATAATTAAAAAAAATTATAAAGAGATAAAATATATAATTCCTATACTTGATGATTTTGCATTTATTAAAGAATTTGATTTTAAAAATATAAATAATTTATTTAAACTCATTTATGAGGAAAAGTTATTTTATTTAAGGTTAAAAAAAATAGAAGAATCTGTGTTTACGATTAAAAAAAAAGTTAAATTTAATAACCAAGAAGAGGAATTAATTGAAATAAGAAATGATCATCCTTATTATTCATCATTACAGATAGCTATATGGGATATTAATCATTATGAAAAAACATTATTAAAATGTAAAAGTATTTGGAAATTTGAAAAATTAAATCTTGATATTACGCATTACTCTGTATGTAAAAGTATAATAAAATATATACATATCGTAGAGAAAGGAGAATGGGACTACGAAGCAAAGGTTATATGTAAGAAATATATTAATTTAGATCTAAATAATTCAAATAAAAGACCTTTTAAAAAAGGGGTTTTAAAAAGTATTATATTTAAAATAAAAAAAATAATTTTTCCAATAATAGGTTATTGTTTAACAAAAAATAAATGAAAAAATTAATTAAAAAAATCGTGAATTATTTAGGATATGATATTATTAAAAAGGGAAAGACAGTTTCGTTTGATGATATAATTAAAATTAATACTACTAAAAATAATCCCACAATAATAGATGTAGGCGCAAATGAAGGTCAATCAATTATTCGTTTTAGAAAAAAATTTCCAAACTCAATTATACATTCATTTGAACCAAATTTAGATGCTTTTAAAATATTAAAAAAGAATTTTGAAAATGACAGTAAAATAATTATAAATAATAAAGCTGTTGGTGATATTAATGAAAAGAAAACTTTTTATGAAACAAAGAAAACAACTCATTCAAGCTTTTATAAAATAAATAATAAATCAGAATGGATTAAGATTAGATCTAAAGAACATAACACTACAATAAGTGGGTATACCAAAAAAGAAAGAGAAGTTGAAGTGATTACATTAGATAAATATTGTAATGAAAATAATATTGATAAAGTTGATTTGTTAAAAATAGATACCCAAGGTTATGAAGAGGAAGTTGTAAAAGGATGTAAATTTTTGATTAAAGAAAATAAGATAAACTTAATTGAAACAGAAATAATGTTAGATGATGTATATAAAAGAAATATAAGTATATATGATATAGAAAAAAATTTACAAAATATTTATAAGTTAATAGGAATAAAAAAGAAAAAATTTAACAATATTTATGAAGGACATGTATTTAGTTTAGATTTAATGTATTTAAAAAAATGAGTATAATATTTAGAAAAAAAAGAATGTATTATGATAAAGTTTTTATATTTAATAAATTTAAATTATTTATTAAAAAAATCATGAATCAATTTGGTATTAATATAGTAAGATTATCATCAATTGAAGATGATGTAAAAAAAATTTTTGAAGATAATATTAATGATAAAGTAATTATATTTGATATTGGTGCTTATACTGGAAATTCTGTTTATGATTATAGAAAAATATTTAAAAATTCATATATATATTCATTTGAGCCATCAAGTAAAAATTTTTTAACATTAGTTAAAAATACAAGTAATCTCGAAAATGTTTATACATACAATATGGCAGTGTCATCTGGTGAAGGTAAATCCCAATTTTATGAAAATGAATGGGAGTTTACATCAAGTTTATTAAAAATTAATGAAGGTCAATATAAAAAAAAATTAGATGATAATTTTAAATATAGAGGAATAAATCAATCAAATAAAATTTATGATGTAAAAACTATAAGTGTAGATAAATTTAAAGAGAATAATCGAATTGAAAATATTGATATAATTAAAATTGACACACAAGGCAATGAAGAAGAAGTATTAAAAGGAATGAAAAAAACATTAAAAAGTAATAATGTTAAAATTATAATTATTGAGATGATATTTGCTAATTATTATAAAGACTCAGATGTATCATTCATGAAATTAGAAAAATATTTACTAATTCATGGCTATAAACTTTTTGGAATATATGGAATAAATAAAATATCAGGCAAACCAATATATCAACTTGATGTAATGTATTATTGTTAATAAGTATAATTAATAAAGTAATCTCTAACTAATTTAAAAAAATTTATATTTCCGTTATTATAAATAACATCAGTGTCCAGAATTTTTGATTTAATATCGACACCAACAACATTTGTATTTTGATAAATTTTAAATTTTTTAATTAGATTAAAATCGCGATCAATTTTGATAACAAGAATATCTAAATTTTTAAGTTTTTTAAGAGTAATGTTATTCATGTAAACAGTAGAAGAAATTGAAAAAATATTTGACATATGACATAGTTTACAAAGACCATAAATTCTATTCAACTGAATTAATCGGTCTGATAAATTATAATTTAAATCAGTGCTTATATATTTTCTAACCATATCACCATCAATAATTAAAGATTTTTTGAAATTATTTTTTTTTAAATATTTAGATACAGTTGTTTTACCAGAACCAGATAAACCATAAAACCAAACACCATTAATAACTTTTTTATTACTTTTCATTATTGTGATTAAAATAAACCTGATTTTCAAATTTAGCTATATCAACTACATCTTTTAAATTCAAATATTCAAAAGTAATATCTTTCTTAAATTTGTATTTAGGATTAACATTTTCAAAAGTGAAATCATGAGATTTAATATTTAAAAAATTAGTTAATTCATCCATCAAAATTTTATTATCAAAATTAGAATCATATAATTTTTCATGATGAAATAATTGATATTGATTTTTAAAGTATTTTTCACAATGATAAATTGCAATACTGTTAATCATAAACCAATGCAACCCTATATCGGGATTATTATTCTTAAAAGTTTTAGAATAAGCTGAATTTCTTGACCATTTATCATAATTACTTTTTGTAAAATCTTTATAGGAGCGTATATTCAATATAATTTTAGCATTAGGAAATAACTTTTTTATTAATTTAAGCCTAAGAGAGAAAAAAGAGTGTTTAACAAATGGAATTTTTTTTGATTTTGTTTTATATATTTCGTAAATTAAACTATTTTTTAGCCAAAATTTTTCAACAAAAAAGTCTCTTAGATATTTAGGATGTCCCCATAAATAACCCTCGTTTTTTTCACAATGATGGTCACCATAAAAATTTTCTAAATATTGCCAAATAAAATCTTCAGAAAAACCAATAGTATGGTCTCTTCTTTTTTTAATATCAAAATTGATAACTTCATCAGATAAAGATCTTAAATCTGGATGTTGTCTTAAAATTGAAGATATTAATGATGATCCCGATCTATTAGTTCCAATTAAGAAAACAGGTTGATTATTTTCATCATAATAATTCTTTCTATAATTATAACTTAACATTTTTAAAAATAAAAAAATATTCTTAAAAAAAATATAGATTTTAAATTTTTTAATATTAAACATTTTACTAAGTCTTAATTATAATTCGAGATATATGCGGAACTTCATTATCATGAATAGCAAATCTATAACTTTCTTTAGAATAAACTATATTTAATTTAAGGCTAATAAGCATTTGTTTAAATTCCAGTACATCGATAAATCTTCTATAATGACCATAAAATCTTTCATTATCACTAATTTTTCTCCCTTTATTAATCAGAGGGTCTTTAGTAGTTCTAAATTCTAAAAAAATATAACTATTTTTTTTAAATAATAATTTTTTACAATTATTAAAGAAAATAGTTTGTTGATTCTCAGTAATTGCGTGAATGAAAAACCTCGCATATAAGAAATTATAATTAGATTCAAATTTAATATCTTTACATATATTTTTATGCACAAAATTAATTTTATTATTATGTTTTAAATTATTATTAATTACAGTTTTTGATAGATCAAAACCTGTAACTTTAAAATTTTTTTTATAAAAATAATTAGAATCCCTCCCATTTCCACAACCTACATCAATAATATTTTTATTTTCAAATTTAATACTATTATTAATTAACCATTTGATAATAAATTTTGAAAAATTACTAGGTTGATTATATGTAATGTTCTTATAAAAAGTATTCCAATGTTTATTAATACCATTACTCATGAGAATTTAATTATAAATTAATTGATAACCATAAAGATTTAATAAGATTAGTCATTCATTATTTTTGTAATCAAATTAATTTTAAGTGGTTCATAATAATATCTCATTTTACTATATATATTTAATAATTCATTTCTATAATTAATCTTTTCATGGTTACTTAAATGCCTTTTAAAATCTTCATTATTATTAATATTAAAGAATTTAGAAACAAACATACTAATAGGGCTGACGTTTAAATCACTATTATTATTAAAGTAAATTGGTATACATCCATATTGGATAGCTTCTAAAATTGAAGTAGAACCTCTGAAAATAACAAAATTAGAATATTTATAAATATTCTGATTTACCGAAATATCAATATTAGAATAATTATTAATTTTATTTTTTATAAAATCAGGGTTTGTTAGTGGATGTACTTTTATAATAATTTTAAGATTTTTATTTAATTTGGCTAATACTTTACCAAAATTAATTAAAATATTTATTTCATCATTTAAAGCTTCTAATAAAATTAATATATTATTAGAATTCCTTATTTTATAATTTTTTTTAGTAATTTTTTTAGATCTATTTGATCCAATATTAAAAATACGCTTATCATCTATATCTAATCTATGACAAAGGTAATTATTAATTAGACTTCCACAGGTTAAAAAATAATTAGGGTAAATATTTTTTTTTATTTTTTCGTAAATACTTATTTGATATTTAAATACGCCAGAATTAATATATCCATAAGTATTTATAGAATAATTTAATTCATTAATTTTTTTTAATAATAGCCTCTCCCAAGCAAATCCCTCAAAAGGAAAAAAAATCTTTTTACAATCAGTTTTTTTTATAATTTCTATAATGTTTTCAATATCTGCAATATTTTGAAGAGTAGTTTCATTAGATATTGAAATTGCCAATTTTCTATAGAACCACTTATCATATAAGTTATTTTTAAAAATTGATTTTAATATTAGTTTTATTGATTTTAAAAAGGATATAATTATTTTTAAAATCTCTTTGTCTGGATTTTCTTTTCTGGGAATAATAATGATTAAATTTTTATTTTTATCTAAATTTTTTTTTAAATTATTACTTATTTTTTTTATATTATGAGGTATATAAATTATTAATTTTTTTGTTTTCCCTTCATTTATATCAAAGATTTTACCAAAATAATTATCATTAAATGATCCTGAGAAGTTATTATTTAAACTTAAATGTGACACAAAAATTGTACTTATTTTGTTTATTTTTTTATAATTACTAAAATTACTATATTTATCTTTTGGTTTTAATCTCTTACAGATATTGCTTACAAAAATAAATGAAAAATTTATTAAAGTTAATATTAAACTGATTTTTTCAGGCTTAACTTCTTTTGAATTTCTAATTTTTGATTTGAATAAGAATGGATTAGCAATAATGTAATCATCATTTAAATTATTTGATATAGTAAATTTACTTTTTTTTTTATATTTTCTTAAATTTGCTTCAAACATTTATATTTTTAAATGCAATTTTTAATGCTTCTTTACCTTGAAGATTTATCATTCTCATACCATTTATATATTTGATAGATCTAGATAGAGCTAATTTTGATAGTTCTGTTTTTTTTGGTTCATACACTACATCAAATATGAATGATTTTTTATTAATTTGTTGAAATAAATTTTCTTTTATTGGTGATTTAGTAAGAAATTCATCTTTTAAATTACTACCTAAAGGTGTGCAATTTATAATTAATGATTTTTTTTTTAATATATTACTACTTAATTTTTTATAAATTTTATTTTTTTTTGAAGTTTTAATATTTTTTTGAGTGATTAAATTAAAGTTAATTTTAGGCAATAAATAACTTAAATAATTATGAATACAAGTACCTACTCCGCCTAATCCAATTATAGTAATAACTTTATACTCATCAATATTTTTACTTATTGATTTGTAAGCCCCTATAACATCCGTGTTAAATCCTACTATTTCAGAAGTTTTTTTATTTTTTACTATTAAATTAACTGTTTTTGCCAGTTCAGCACTTTTATCCAGTCTATCACAGTACTTAATAACACTAATTTTATAAGGCATGGTTATTGCAAAAGCATAATAAGTTTTATCTTTTTTTATTTTTTTAATAAACGTATCAAATTGATTTGGATTAACCTCATATGATTTCATTATTGCTTTTATATTTTTTTTTGAAAAATAATCATTCCAAATTACAATTGATCTAGGGTTATTTAATGGGTATCCAATAATACCACACTTCATAATAGTTTTTTACCTTCTATTTTTGCTAAATGTCTTAATTTTTTTATTAAATTTGTAAACTCTAAAAAGTTTAAAGGCTGTAATGGATCTACTTTTGATTTAGAAGGATTGGGATGTGTTTCAATAATTAAACCGTCTGCTCCACACGAAATAGAGGCTTTTGCTAATGGAGGAACCCATGGTGCCCAAAAAGAGGCGTGACTAGGATCAGATATGACAGGAAGAGAAGTTAGTTCTTGCAATGCAACAATTGCTTGCAAATCTAGTAAAAATCTAGATGTGGGTCTATGCGTATGTGGCGCAGAGATACCTCTTTCACATAGAATAATATCATTATTACCTTCCAATAAAATATGTTCAGCAGAACCCAAAAGATCTCTTAAGCTACTACCATGATGTCTTTTAAGAATTATTGGTTTTTTACATTTACTTACTTCTCTAATTAATTCAAAATTTTGCATATTCCTAGTACCAACTTGTAAAATATCAATTACATCAAGCATAGGTTCTAAATATCTAAGTTCTGTTACTTCAGACACAAAAATAAAATTATAATATTTTTTTAGCTCTCTTATCCAATCAAGAGCGACTAGTCCTGACTCCGAGTATTGACTTGATCGATAAGGAAAGGTTAATGGTTTAAACATATGGACTCTAAAAAAATTAAGATTATTTTTTTTGAGTAATTTCGCTGTTTTAAAAAGTAACTCTTTAGATTCAACACCATTAGGACCTGCAATAATTGGTATTATTTTATCTGAAAAAATAATTTTTTTTTTATATATAATTTTTTTTAATCTTTTTTTTGTCGCCAAAGGAATAGAGTTCTTAATATCTTGAGGTGAAATATCCTTAGTGGGATTTTTATTATTAATTTTCATTTTTTTTTCCTAATAAACTATCAGAAGGTAGCAACTTATGATAATATTTTTGATTTATAAGTTTATTATAAACAGAATTAATTAATTTAATAACATTTAAATTATACTTAATGTTTAAGAAATTTTCATCATTATTATAATTAATAAATGAATTTATAACATCTTGGTGATGAACTCCAAAACCAGTTTTAAAATTTTCAGAAGAATTTTTAATAAGCTTATTATTGACATATATTTTATTAAGAGCAATACCTGCAATTTTAATCATTCCTTTTGAACCATAGATATCTATAGACATTTCATGGTCCTTATCTGCCCTAGTAGTTGCGTTAAAAGAAATAGGGAGATTAGTATCATTCATCATATTTAGAGATATTAAATCTTCTGCTTCTAGTTTTAATTTATCAAAAAATAGCACTCCATTAAATTTAGTTATCTTACCAAAAAGATATTCAATCATATCAATAAGATGAATGGATTGATTTGTTAAAACTCCCCCATCAGAGGCGTATTTACCTCTCCATCCGTTGTTATAATAATCAAAGTCTCTATTCCAAAATAATGAACTATTTATAAATTTTATTTCACCTATATCTTTTTTTAAGAGCATCTTTTTAGCTAAAATAATAGACTTGTTAAATCTATTTTGAAAACATACCCAACATTTTGTATTATTTTTTTTTGCATAAGAAATTAATTTTTTTGCTTGCGAGTACTTTAAAACAAATGGTTTCTCTATAAGAACTGAAATTTTTTTATTTAAAAAATATTTAGCTATTTCAAAATGATCCGATGAAGGTGTACATATAAAAACATGCGACACATTATAAGAATTGATTTTAAATGTTTCAAAATTTAAATAAATAACATTTTTAAAAACTTTGATTTTAGTAAAGTTAATGTCAACAACGTAGATAAATTGGTATTTATTTTTTTTAATTATTTTAAGGTACTCTTTACCAATTGAACCATAACCAAATATTACATAATTCATTAATAAAATAATTCTACTTTCTTATTTAATAAACTTGAATGTTGATTATCAATTTTTTTTATTTCATTAATATTGTTGATGTTCAATTTTTTTGGTTTTTTTTCCTTGGTATTAAATTCAATAGATGGATGTGAATTAATTCCTGTACCATCGAAACCTATATTTTTAACTAAATTTAAAGTAGGGGATAAAAAATTTAAGTTATTAGTATAATTAAAATCAATAAAATTTTTACTCCAAATATCTTGATTTTTTGAATATTTATTTAAGTATTTAGGAGAAAATAATTTTTTTTCATCGGTATTTCTAAATTTGAGCCATACACTACTCATAGTACCCCATCCCCAAGGAATAAAATGCGAAACTTTTAAAGATGAGAGATGATTATATTTACTTTCTATTTCATTAAATTGAAAACCACATATAGCACCTAATTTATTTTTCGAAAAAATATTTTTTTTTAAATTGTATTTCATAAATCTAAAAAAATTTTCATAAATCACACAATCGTCTTCAATCACAATAAAACTGTCATATTTTTTACTAAGATAATCGCATCCGGTGACTATGGATTTTTTTAAACCACTATTTAAAGAGTGATTTTTAATAATAATTCTTGAACCAGATTTGTTCATTTCTTTAGCTATGAAATTAATTGTTTTATTATTAACTTTATCAATTGGATTTTTTGGCCCATCAATAAAAAGTGTAAAGTCTCTTATTTTTAAAGAATTTAATGAAAATAATACTCTTTTTAAATGTGAAGGTCTGTTATATGCAAATACACCAATTCCAATCATGTTAGCCATTTTATATTGATATTCTTGTTATATTAAAATCTTCAATTTTTTTAAAACCACCATTATTGCAATTGTTATAAAATTCAGAACTTAATATACTATATATGTTTTGAACGCCTAAACTACCATAGCTGATTAAACCATACAAAAAAGGACGACCAACAGCGATGATATCCGCACCCATACATAAATATTTTATTATATCAGAACCACGCCTAACACCACCATCAACAATTATAATTTTTTTATTTTTAATTTTTTTTAACTCTTTTTGAATTGAATTTAAAAAACTAACTGTAGAAATACCTGAATTAAAAAATCTTCCTCCATGATTCGATATCCACAAGCCATCAGCTCCATTTTTAAGTGCACTATTTAAGTCTTCTTTGGACATAATACCTTTTGGAATAACAGGAAGAAGAGTCATTTTTTTGATTTTTTTAATTAATGACCAATCGTAATTAAAGAAATAATTGGGATTATTTTTAATTTTATTATAATTTTTTCCAAATTTTCGAGCATCATATCCAGTTTCTCTATCATCATATCTATGAGATCTTGATGGAGCATCTAAGCAAATTGATATAGCAATTGCATTATTTTTTTCAGCTAATTTAATTTGTCTTTCAATCCAATCTAAATCTCCAAATGGAAATATTTGCCATATAGCATTTATATTTTTGTATTTATTTTTGATTTGATCAAAGCTATGTCTACCCTGAGTGGTAAATGCACCAATTATATTGGCACTATTCATTCCCTTTGCCACTTCTAATTCTCCTTTTGGATGAAATTGGGTTTGATGACCCATAGGAGCTATAATAAATGGATTTTCAATTTTTTTATTAAAGAATTTAAAATTAAATTTATTAGAACCTATTGAATTAAAATTTTTTGGAATAATTTTTATTTTATTGAGGTCACTAAGGTTTAACTCTGAAGTAAAATTATCTTCCGCTCCAGATTCTAACCATTGAAATGTTCCATTTCTAATTTTTTTTTGTGCTAAATTTCTAGCTTCTCTAAGAGTTACGAAACTATTTCGCATTTTTTTTATTCAAATATCTCATAGCCATTTCCGCCATATACAAATCTTCATCAGAATGAATGTCTATGCCTGAAAAGCTATCTTCATTAATAATTAATTCAACATTTTTGCCAATTCTTTTTTCTTTCCTCCAAAATTTAGATCTAGTTGCACAAGCAAGACTTGTATCTTCTCTGAATAATTTAGGGGCTATTTGTCTTGAAGTATAACTTTTCATCCAAGGTAAAACTTTTTTTAATTTTCCATTTTTATCGTAATGCCAAAAGTGCTTATATAATTGATGTACTGAGAAGGCGCTATCAACTTCAGGTTTCTTTTTTAAAATTTTAACTGCCTTTGTAATCCATTCAGATTTTCTGAAGATGTTATTAGCAGTCAAAAAGACACAAATATCAAAATTAAAACCATAATAGTCTTCTGATTGTATTAAGGCTTCTTTAAGAGTTTTTTCAGTTGTAGTTCTATCTTGAGCAAAATCTGAATGGCGAAAAAATGGAACTTCAGCACCGTACTTAATTGCTTGTTTTGCAATTTGTATTGAATCGGTGCTTACTATTATTTTATCACAAACTTTACTTTCAATAGCTGCTATTATTGGATAATAAATTAAGGGCATACCACAGATTTTTTTTAAATTTTTGTTGATAATACCTTTAGATCCACCACGAGCAGGAATAATACAGATTGTTTTCATTTAATATATTTATCCATGAAAAATATCAAAATAGCTAGTATATTCCTTTAAAATTATAGGCCTGCACAATAGAATTTTAGAATTTAAATTTAGGCTTGTTATATTGATTTTATTTAAATCAACTTTTTTAGTGCCAAAGGGTTTAATATTATAATTATAATTATTTACCAATTTATTACCTTCGTATAAAGAAATACTAAAATTTAATTTATTTTTTAGGGGATTATTAAGAATAACTGAAAAATTCGAGCAATCATCAAATCTAACTTGAGGGCAGTAGGAGTTATATTTGAAACTTTTGGCGATTAAACATTGTATATTTTGTTTGCTATTAATAGCACAAGCATTGTGATTGCCATGCATATAACTCCAAACACCATTATTTCTTTTGTATCCAACATAACCTCTATCCACCGCAAAAGATTTTTTGTCTTTTAAATCCTTACTATAAAAATCATGAAAAACAAAAAAAGATCCATAACCTTCCAAATCATCAAATTCGACTTCTTTTAATTCAAAGGGGTTAATGATGAAATCTTTTTGTTTAATTTTAATGCCTTCACTATTATAAATCCAGATACTAACTTTTTCTATAACTGCATTTTCAGGACTTATGTTGCTAGATAGATTAACAAGTTGAAATTTAGTATTAAAATTCTTTTCGTTAATCCAGAAAAAAAAATCGCTTACTTTTAGAAAATTTTCTTTTGGATGATAATAAGGAGTTGGAAGAATTGAAAAAAAATTTCTAATTTTTCTAATATAATTATTAGATATAATTTTCTTAATCATTTAAGTAAAAGTTTTTTTTAAGTTTCTGAAAATAAAATCTATTACCTAAAAATAGATATTCTGTTGGGGGGTGAGTGTGTTCCAGAGACATTGAAGTATTATCTTTAGTTTTTGATAAATAAATTGGTATTCCGCCATATTCTTTGGAGGTAGTGATTAGGAAGTTAGATTTACTATCTTTTATTAAATCTGATAAATTTATTATATTTATAGAATTAGTTTTAAAATTAAAACTGACGCTGGTATTAAATTGATTTTTTGATTTTAATGTGAAATTTTTTTTTGTTGGGTCAGACGTAAAATTAATTAAATAAAAATAGTTTTCAATATTTTTGTCAAATTGTAGCATAGGAGAACAACTAACAAGTGATAAATTTTTTGTTAAAAAATTTGGAGGCAAATCTCCCTGATAAGAAGTAGATGTATTTAAGCTAATAATTTTAATATTACAACGCCATGAGGGGGTAGATTTAACTTTATTTTGAATATAAGGAAATTGTAAATTATAATCTTTTTCAGGATATAAAGAGAAAATCACAGATTTATCATGAAAATCAAAAGGGAGTTCTTTTTTTTTAAGAGTTAAGGATTCATCTTTAGCTATTTTAGTAATGATCTTTGAATGCCACTTTATGCCATCAGAGTAATAAGCGATAACTAACCTATCAATACTATCATAAACAGAAAGATGTTTAGCTGCAGGAAAATTAAATATATCACATTGTGAACTTAAATCAGTATCATCGTGATCAAGAAAAAAGAAAAAATTCATGTTTTTTATTTTTTAGTCCATATTTGATTACTTTGATTACTGTCACTTTTATAAAATTTGTTTGTTAAAGTAAAACCATGACTTATCAGTAATTCATTAGAGATAAATTTTTGATCTTTAAAAGAATCTGATAGTTCAATTAAAATACTTTTACAATTTTTAAGAGCATTAGAAGCACCTTTTAAAATCATGTGCTCATGTCCGTCTACATCAATTTTAATATAATCAGGAAGTTTTAAACTATAAATTTTTATTAAATCATCAGCAGACATACCGACTGTATTATAACTAAATAAGGAATTAAGTTTATTACCATTCTGATCAATTTCCTCTTTGAAAGAAGATAAAGCTCCTGATTTTTCTAAACTTGTACAATAGAACTCTGATATAGAATTATCATGAGATAAACAAAGAGGTATCAATGAAATATTTTTATTCTGTGAATTTAAGTTAATATTTCTTGTTAATAATTCTAAATTAAAAACAGAAGGCTCGAAGGAGAAAACTTTACTATTAGAATTAATAGAAGCGTACAAAGAATATAAGCCAATATTGGCACCAATATCCCAAAAAATTTTATTAGTTTCAAATTTATTTATCCAATCAATTGTTTCAGGCTCTTTTGTAATAAAAGTCTTAATTCTATATTCATTTAATTTTCCCGATTTAGCAAAAAAATAGTTTTTACCATTAGCAGGGATTTTATAAAAATCATTATCAACTATTCTAGTAATTAAAAATAAAAGTTCTTTAAAAAAAAATATTCTAAATATATTTTTAATTAAATTTTTTATAATATTTTTAATTTTATTCATAATATAACAAATTAATTAATAATTTTTAAAATCCATTTTTCTAAATCTGATATTCTATTGATTGTACTAACACCAAAATTAATTTGTTTATTTATATCAATACTAGCTGTCGGGTCATAGTAAATAGATGGAATATTTTTATCATTAAAATAAGCAGCAGAAGTAAAAGGATAAGAAATAATAGCATTTACCTCTTTATTTATTAACTTGGGTGATTTGTTTTGAGATGTAATAAAAATCATATTTGATGATTTAGCAATTTTTTTTATGAAAAAAGCATAGTTTTTATCTGTTTTATAACCATGATTTTTTTTTGTCTTAATTAAAATATTAAATTTATATTTAATCTGAAGACTTAAAATATCTGTATAAAATTTGATAACATTTTTAGAACTATTAATATACGAGCTTCTTTTTGTCCAAGGATAATTAAGAGATTTTCTTACGGGAGAAACATCATAAAGTGCAATAGTAATTAAACCATTACTTTTGAAAGATAAGTCCATTTCATCAGAAGAATCTCTATACCATACCGGTTCATCAAATATATTATAAGTAAAAGGTTTAGTGAATGATTTGTGTAGGTAATTAGTAAAAGATTTATTCCAAGAAACATATGAAGGCCAATTCATTAAGTCCCATCCAACATTGTTTAATGTATTTTTACTGTTGTAAAAAGAAATGGGAAATTCATTCAATCCATAGAAAATAAAATTAACTTTATTATTGATTTTATTATTAAATGTCCAGATGGGTCTATAATTTCTACTCACATTATTAAAAAAATATTTATCTGCTAATTTGGAGTCCGAACAAAGATCTATTAATTTGTCTTTAAATATATCTTTTAGAAAGAAGTTATCTATATCATTAATATGAAATATTTTGAAAAAACAAACAATTATATTTTTTAAATAAAAAATTAAAAAGCTTAAAAAACAACTAATACCTATAGGACTTGGGAATATGTAATTGTGATATTGAATATTGAAATCTTTGTTAGTTTGTAATTTAAAATTATTTTGGATTATTTTTTTATTATCAGATAAATAATATTTGATCCAATTTAGATAATTAAAATCTTTTTCATTGTTTGGAATTGCGTCTTTATTAATATTGAATACATAAACATAAGGCACATTAGAAATACTACTATTTGAATTTGCTAGAGATGTAACTAAAATTTTTAATCCAAAAAAAAAGGCTCTAATAAAGTATTTAAATTTAATTAGAAAAAATTTAGAAATAGAAAAGAAATAATTTACTCGAATGTTTTTTGAATTTATATATTTTAAGATGTTAAAAGGTGCTGGTAATACAACTTTATAATTATTATTAGATTTGAATTCTGCAACTTGCCAATAAAAATCCCAAGTAGAAAGTTGTCCAAAAATATTTGAAATAGTGAATTGCTTTACTAAAGTATCTACGTCACTTGAAGAAAAATTTTTTGGTTTATTGATTTTAAAATTAAAATTTTTATAATTTTGGAAATCTATTAATAGCTCATGTATAAAGTCAAAGTTTTGATTATTTTGCTTATATTTTTTATGTATTTTATATTTTTTATATTTTTTTTTAATAAATTGCTTAAACATTATTTTCATGTCAAATTACTTTTTAAAAGAATTTTGTAAACCATAATTAACAAATGATTAGTAAACTACATATAATTAACAAAAATAAGAAGATAATAGACGCTTTAAAGAAATTAAATAAACTAAAAATTAAAACATTGTTTATTGTTGATAATGAGAACCATCTTGTTGGATCCCTTTCAGAAGGAGATATTAGAAGAGCATTAATTGAAGGAAAAGTTGTGCATGATAGTATAATGCCATTATCAAATAAAAAACCACAGAGTATTAATTATAAAGAATTAGAAATTGATAATTATGATAAAACAAAAATTAAAAAACAACTTTGTTATCCAGTTATTAATGAAAAAAATATAATACTTGATATCGTCTATTACGAAGATTTAATTGAAAACAATAAAATACTAGATAATTATTTTTTTATTCTAGCCGGAGGTAAAGGAAATAGATTACAACCATTGACTAAAGATATACCTAAACCAATGGTAAAGATTGCAGGTCAACCAATATTAGAAATATTACTGGATAACATTAAAAAACAAAATTTTATTAATATTTTAATATCAGTTAATTATAAAAAAGAAATTATTATTAATCATTTTAAAAAAGAATATAAACAACCATTAAAAATTACTTATGTAAAAGAAAATAAACCATTAGGCACAGCGGGTTCTATTGGTTTAATAAAAGAAAAAATCACTAAACCCTTTTTTATAATGAATGCAGATTTAATTTATAAGATTAATTATAGAGAAATTCTTAAATTTTTTTTTAAATCCGAATCTGATTTTGTAATAGTTTGTCATTATCATCATTATCAACTGCCATTTGGAGAAGTTGTATGTGAAAAAAATAAATTATTGTCCATAAAGGAAAAACCAGTTAAGAAATACCTCGTATCATCAGGGATATATTTAGCATCTCCCAAGATTCAAAAATTAGTTAAGCATAACGAATATCTCGATATGCCGGAATTAATAACACTGTTAATGAAAAAAAAATATAATATTAATGTAATGATAAATGATAATTATTGGCAAGATATTGCTAACTTAAATGATCTTAAAGAAGTAAATGCGGATCTAACATAACTTTATGATTAGAGTACTTGCTTATTCAGCTGGAAGATCTGATATTTCCAGATGGACTCCGTTTATAGAAAATTTAAAAAATAATAATAAAATATATTTAAAATTTATACTTAGTGATAGCCACTTTGATAAAGAATTTGGATATACTTATAAGATTTTTAAAAAGATATTTGCTAATTTTAAAAAAAAAAAACATATTACTCAAGAAACTACAATACAGAGGATAAACAAAGACGCATTAGAATTTGATAAAATTACTTCAAATCAAAAATATGATTTTGTAATTTTATTAGGTGATAGATTTGAGATTTTAAATATTGCATATATGGCGACTTTAAAGAATATACCTATAATTCATATATATGGTGGAGCTATTACAACAGGTGCAATTGACAATCAAATAAGAAATGCTGTAACAAAATTAAGTCACTTCCACTTAGTGGCATGCAATCTTTATAGAAACAGATTGATTAAAATGGGTGAAAAAGGAAATAGAATAAAAACAATAGGCATCAGCTCATTAAATAAAATGGTAAAGCTAAAAAAGAATTATACCAAAGTTCAATTGGAAAAAATACTAAATATTAAATTTGAAAATAAAACATCAATAATAACTATTCATCCCGTCACATTACATCCAAATGAAAGTATAGATATGGTTAAGAATATTTTTGGAGTAATTAAAGATCTAAATCTAACAGCTATATTTACTTATCCAAATAAAGATCAAGGCAATAAAGAAATAATAAAAGAAATTAATAAATTTTGTTTAAATAACCCAAAAAATACAAAATTTATTAAAATATTTAAAGATGAGGTTTTTCCTTCATTACTTAATAATATAGATATAATGATTGGAAATAGCTCTAGTGGAATTGTCGAAAGTGCTTCTTTTAAATTACCAGTAATAAATATTGGTAATAGACAAAGCGGTAAACTAATTCCTAAGAACGTAATAAATTCTGACAACAAATATAATAATATTAAAACTAAAGTAAAATATGGATTAAGTAATGTTTTTAAAAATAAAATAAGATTAATTGAAAATCCATATCAAATTAATACCAAAACAGATATATCTAAAATATTAATAAAATTAAATAAAATAGATAATATATTAATAAAATCATAATGAAATTTGATAAAATAATTAAAAATTCAATTAGTTTAGAGTTTTCCAGTCTAGCCAAAAAGAAAAATTTAAAAAAAGAAAATATAATATCATTTGGGTTAGGTGAGCCGTATTTTAAACCGCCAAAAAAATTAAATACATTAATAAATAATGCAATAAATAATGGTTATAATAGATACTCACATCCAAATGGACTGGTAGAATTAAGGAAATTTTTATCAAAAAGATATGAAACTAATTTAAATAACTTTGTAATCACAGCTGGAGCTAAGCCTGCATTATCAATAATTTTAAACGCAATTCTTGATAAAAAGGATGAGGCAATTATTTTTAATCCCAACTATCCAAGTTATAAGTCGCAAATTAAGATAGCTGAAATAACTACTAAAATTCATGAAATAAATCTAGACCAAGATTTTAAAATAAACTTTGATGTTATGGAAAGTATAATAAATCAAAAAACTAAAGTGATAATTATAAATAGTCCACACAATCCAACTGGAAATGTATTAAATAAACAAGAATTAAATAAACTACTTAAATTGGCTAATAAATTTAATTTTTATATTATTTATGATGGGGTTTATAATGAATTAAAATATAAAGAAGATTTAAATAAAATGATTATAAAATCTAAAAAAATCATTTACTTATCTAGCTTTAGTAAAACACTAGGTATAACTGGATGGAGAATAGGATACCTTCATTCGAAAGATAAGAAGATCATAGATATGATAAGTTTTATACAAAAACAAACCAATACAAACACAAATACTTTTTTACAAAAAGCAATAGCTGATTATTTTGAGAAACCCAATCTATTTATTAAAAATTTTAAAAATCAATTAGAAAAAAGATCTGAGTATATGGAGAAATCTTTTAAAAGTGTTAAAAAAATTAAATACATAAAGCCAAGAGGAGGATTTTTTGCATTTATTAATATCAATAAAATGAAAATAAAATCTGATAAATTCGCTTTTTTACTTTTAAAAGATAAAAATGTAGCGGTAACGCCGGGTATAGTATTTGGAAAGAATTGGGATAATTATATTAGAATTTGTTTTGCAGTTTCAAATAAAGAATTTATTAAAGGTATAAAAAAGTTAAAAGAATTTATTGATGAAAATTAAAAAAAAAATATTAATTGCAAAAGAATTAAGTCACCAAAATATAAATAAAATTAATAAGAAACTTAGTAATTATTATGAGATATTAGTTCCTAATAATTACACTAATGCAGAAATAATTAAAAATGCAAAAGATATAAGTATTTGTATAGGAACATATTTAGAAAGTTACATAATAGATTATGCACCTAATCTTTTAATTTTTCAAAATATTGGTTCTGGGATTGAAGGATTTGATTTAAATAAACTAATAAAGAAAAAAATATTACTCACAAACTCACATGAAAACTCAATTTATGTAGCAGAATATGCAGTTACAGTTGCATTAAGTATGTCTAAAAATATGAATTATTACTATTCAATGTTAAGAGAGAAAAACTATTTAAAATATAGTAAAAATAATATGCATAAGATTCCAACAAATTTAGTCAGTAATAAAATAATAGGAATTATTGGATATGGATGTATAGGTAAAAAAATAAAAAAAATGCTATCAGGATTTAGTAATAAATTTTATGTCATGAGTAATAAATCTAAGATTTCAAATTCAATTAACCTATATAAAAAAAGTTTAAACCAAATATTAAGTAAATCCGATATAATATTTATTAATGTGCCACTAACTAAAAAAACTATTAATATGATTAATTTAGATAACTATAAAATATTAAGTAATGATTGTATCCTTATAAATACTTCCAGAGCAGAGGTTATAAGCTACGATGCATTTAAATTAATTTTAAAAGAAAAAAAAGGTATTTCTTATGATACTTTTTATAAAAATAAAATTTCTAATGATAATTTAAAATCTGAATTATTAAAAAAAAACCACAATTTGATTATAACACCTTACATCGCTTCAATTAATGAAAATAAATCATTTCCTGTAAATGATATAATTTTAAATCTAATAAGTTATTATAAAAATAATAAATTAAAAAATTTAATTAATTTTAAAGAAGGATATTGACATTAATATACTATTTACAAATATCGGAAGAAGAACTTATATAATCGATTATGCATTAGAACTATCATTAAAAAGTAAATTAAATTTTTTTATATGCGATCAAACTAAATATATATCAAGTAATTTCATATCTAAAGAAATTAAATTTATTAAAACACCCAAAGTTTTAATAAATAATGATATTTATATAAAAAAAATACTTTATATATGCATTAAAAATAAAATTGATTTAGTAGTCCCATTTATGGATTTTGAATTAGAAATATTTTCAAAAAATAAAAAATTATTTAAAAAAAATAATATAGAAATTTTAGTCTCAGATTTAGATTTTATTACAAATTGTTTGGATAAAGAAAAATTTAGAAATTTTTGCAATAAAAATAATATAAATACACCTAAATTAATAAAAAAATTAAACAATAAAAATATAAGTTATCCTATTATCAAGAAAGAAAAACAGGGAAGTGGCAGTGTAAATCAAAGTATGATTTATAAGAAAATTGATTTAAAAATAGACAAGAATACAATTTTACAAGAATATATTGATGGAACTGAATATGGAATGGACATCCTAAATTCTTATAAAGGTGAATACGTACACTCCTTTGTAAGAAAAAAAGTTTCAATGAAAAATGGTGAAACTGACCAAGCAATTGGGATATATTCAAAAAAATTTAATAAAATTGCTAAATATATTAGTGAAAAAACAAGACATATTGGTAATTTAGATATTGATTTTATTATTTCAAAAAAAAATAAAATGATTTACTTTTTAGATTTTAATCCTAGATTTGGAGGCGGCTATCCATTAACGCACCTATCGGGATATAATTATTTAAAATATATAATATATTCTTATATAAATCCTAAATATAAATTTATAATACCTAAAAAAATAAGTAAGATATTTATGTCTAAAGGTATTAGTATATATACAAAAAAAATATGAAAACATATATTATTGCTGAGGTTGGTCCAAACCATAATGGTGATTTAAATATTGCGATAAAATTTATAAATGAATTAGCTAAGATTAAGTGTAATGCTGTAAAGTTTCAGCATGGAATACCTAAAAATATTTATTCTAATCAGTCAATATTTCCTGATTATCAATCTAATTTAAAAAAAAAATATAAAAGTCCAATTGTAGCTGCAAAAAAAAGATTATTAAAAAATGAAGATCATATAAGATTAAATAAAGAGTGCATTAAAAACAAAATTGATTATCTATGTTCAGCTTTTGATCTGGAATCAATAGTTTTTTTAAATGAAAATACAAATATGAGTTATTTCAAAATACCATCTGGAGAGATATTATCTTTGGATATTTTAAATTATATAAGAAATTTTGATAAAAAAATAATACTTTCAACGGGAATGGCTACTAAAGAAGAAATTGATTTTTCAATTAGCTATTTAAATAAAAATTTTACAAAAGATATAACATTATTACACTGCATAAGTTCATATCCAACAAAAAATAAAGATATAAACTTAATACAAATAAAAGAAATTCAAGAAAGATATAATTTAAAGGTTGGTTTATCAGATCATACTGTTACTACATTTATACCAGCACATTCAATATACTTAGGAGCATGTATAATAGAAAAGCATGTAACATTTGACAACCAAGATTTTGGTCCAGATCACAAAACTTCATTAGAAATTAATGAATTTAAAAAGATGATAAAATTAATAAGAGAAGCAGAAATTATTTACGGAAAACATAAAAGAAAATTTAATAAATCCGAAAGAAATGTAAAAGAAACATCAAGAAAAAGCATCACAGCAAAAACAAATATTAGAAAAAATGAAATTATAACAATGTCAAAGATAACATTTAAAAGACCGGGAAATGGCATTTCTCCATTAGAAATAGATAAAATAATTCATAAAAAATCAAAAAAAAATATTTTAAAAAATAATCTATTAAAATGGGAAGATATAAATTGAAAACAGTAATTTATATACCAGCTAGATCTGGATCAAAACGAATAAAAAATAAAAATTTTAAAATTTTTTTTGGTAAACCATTGATTTTTTGGACTATAGAATTTGCATTAAAACTTAAAGATATTGAAAAAATTATAATATCAACGGATAGTAATAAATGGGGTAATATAATAAAAAAAAAATTTCTAAAAAAGGATTCTATAATAGATGTCTCAATAAGACCATCCCATCTTTCTAAAGATAAATCAAATATTATTGATGCAATTAAATATGATATTAAAAAAGTAGATCAAAAATTAAATATATTATTATTACAACCTACTTCACCATTTAGAAGCTATAGTAAAATCATCAATGCAATTAAATATTATAGGAAAAATAAAATTAGTTCTTTAGCAAGTTTCCAATGTTTTAATAATGATAAAAATATTTTTATTGTTAATAATAATAAATTATATAAAGAAAGAAAATACTATATAGCAAATGGAAATTTTTATCTAATATCATATAAAAAACTTTTAGAGCTTAAAACATTTATATCAAAAGAAACAAAATTAATAATAACTAATAATGTTTATGAAAATATAGATATTGATTACGATTATCAGTGGAAAGCTGCAGAATTAATTGTAGAAAATAAAAATTTACCAGCTCATATTCTTAATAGATTTAGATTTTAAATTTAATATTTTTTCCATTTTTTTTGAACTTAAAGACATATTCTTTGGTCTCTTAGCTTTTAAATTAATATTTTGTGAAACTTTTGATTTTAGAATTAGATTTTGATTTAGCTTATATCTTAAGGCAATAATTTTACATAAAGTATATTTAGAAATTGTCTTATTAGAGGATACATTATAAATACCATAAATATTTTTTAATTTAATAAATTTTAAAATAATCATAGATATATAATTTAAAGATACTGGTGTAAAATTTACATCTTCAAAACCTAAAATTTTGTTTTTAAGTATAAGATTATTTTTTATAAAATTAAGAAGATTGTTTGAACTATTGAAGCTGCTTCCTATAAAACTCATTCTTAAAATGAGAGATAATGGATTTGAATGAATTATAAGTTTTTCAGCTAATGCTTTTGATTTAGCATAATTATTTATTGGAGTTAATTTATCCTTTTCATTATAAATTAGTTTCCTACCATTGTAGAGCTGATCTGTAGATATATATATAAATTTACTACCTAATATTCTAGCAACTTTCGCTAGTTTATTTGAAAAGAAAGAATTTATTAAATAACATTTTTTTTCATTCATTTCACATTTTTCAATATTTGTTAAAGCAGCACAATGTATAATGTAATCAGGTCTTATATTTATAATTGCTAATATTTTATTTACTGAGAAATAATGTTTAATTATTACATATTTATTATCTTTTGTTAGATTTTTTTTTTGATTAACTGATCCGTAAATTTTATAATTTTTTTTAAATTCTTTTTTTAAGTAGTTACCTAAATTTCCCGATATTCCTGTTATAAATATTTTTTGCAATTCTAATTTAAATCAATTATTTTTTTTAAATCAACAGATTTCATCCAATCTTTGTTATTATTAGAATTATAATTGAAACTAGAGTTTACTAATTTTCCACCTTTAATATAAGGTTTTTTATTTATCGTTGTAGAGGGAATTATTTTATAATAATTTTTAAATTCTACTGTATTCATATACTCTTCATTTGAAATCATTTGTTCATGTAATTTTTCGCCAGGCCTAATTCCTATATATTTTTTTCTTATTTTAGGATTAATTGCATTTGCTATATCTATAATACTCATAGAAGGTAATTTTTTTACAAAAATTTCCCCACCAATCATTTTTTCAAATGCAAGCCATACAAAATTAACTGCTTGATTTAAATCAATCATAAATCTTGTCATTTTTTTATCAGTAATAGTAAAGTAACCTTTTTTTTGTTGTTCTTTAAAAAATGGTATTACTGAACCTCTTGATCCAATTACATTACCATATCTAACAATTGCAAATTTTGTTTTTGAATTTGATACTGACTGCGATTCTGCTGAAAAAAGTTTGTCTGCAGCTAGCTTAGTTGCACCATATAAATTTATTGGATTAGATGCTTTATCAGTGGATAAACTAACTACTTTTTTTATTTTATGTGACCTGCATGCTGATATTAAATTAGCAGATCCTAATATATTTGTTTTAATACATTCCAAAGGGTTAGATTCTGATAAAGTTACAATTTTAGTAGCGGCAGCATGTACTACATAATCAATTCCCTCCAACGACTCTAGAATTCTTTTATGATCTCTAACATCACCAATGATAAATTTTAATTTATTAGAATTAAAATATTGTTGCATTTCCCATTGCTTCATTTCATCTCTTGAATATATAACAATTGATTTAGGATTATATTTTTTTAGAGTTAATTCTATAAATTTTTTTCCAAAAGAGCCGGTTCCACCAGTTATTAGTATATTTGCATTTTTAAAATTCATTTTTAGATATTATATATATTATACTTATATGATTTTAAATTATCAGTATCACTAAACCATGCAATTGTTTTATCAATAGCAATATTAAATCCTTTAGTTCCTACAAACTTTGGTTTCCATTTTAATTCTTTTATAGCTAATCTATTATTAGAAAGGAGTCTATTTACCTCACTCTTAATTGGCCTTAATCTTTGCTGATCTTTAGATATTAAAGGTTTATAATTTAATTTTTTTGAGATTATATTTAAAATATCTTTCATAGAAAAATCATAGTTAGTGCCAAGATTGTATATTTTTCCATTAATTTTTTTTAATTTAATAGATTGCATATACGCCGATATAGTATCATCAATATAAGTAAAATCTCTTCTGGGAAATAGAGATCCTAATTTTAATTTTTTATTTTTATTTAATATTTGTGTAATAATTGTTGGAATAATAGCCCTTGCAGATTGTCTAGGTCCAAAGGTATTAAAAGGTCTTAATATTGTTAAGGGCAAATTAAAACTATTATAAAATGAAATTGCCAATTGATCGGCGGCTATTTTTGAAGCAGAATAAGGTGATTGAGCTTGAAGTGGGTGTTTTTCATCAATGGGGGTATAGATAGCAGAACCATAAACTTCACTTGTTGAAGTATGAACAAATTTAGAAACATTTTTTTTTAAAGCAATATTTAGCATATTTGACGTACCTAGAACATTAGTTTTAATGTAACTATCTGGAGAGTGATAAGAGTAAGGAATGGAAATAAGTGAAGCTAAATGAATAATGGTATCATAATTATTAATATTTCTATTAATGAGTTCGTAATCTCTTATATCAGCAGATATAATTTCTATTTCTTTTAGAATTTTTTTATCAATTGAGTCAAGCCATCCATTTGATCCAAAAGAGTTATACATAGATAAGGCTTTAACATTATAACCACTTTTTACACAATGTTCTACTAGGTGAGAACCTATAAAACCATCAGCTCCTGTTATGAAAATATTCATATTATGTTATTTTAAAATTTGAAATATCAAATTTATTTTTTGTTATTTTATAAAGAGAATTTAAGAAAATAGTATCGGAATGAGTGCAACTAGCCAAAGTGGGTAATTTAGAGAAATCCCTATCTAATATAGATTGGAAAAAAATATTTGTTAAATCACTTTGTAATTCAGTTTTAAAATTATTTTTTGTAATTTTTTTTTGGTCTTTATTATATATTTTCATAAGTCCATTTTTTTCAAAAATATTAATACAATATTTTTTTGTATTTATAGTCAATTTTTGGTCACTATATTTAAAAGTATCTTGTAAGTATAGCTTTTGTTTAACATCATTGCAAAAAACTAAAGATCCTTTTAGCTCATAGAATGAATTTCTTTTAGATTTAAAATATCTATTCAAAATTCTATGATGAACCATATTAATTGAGTCAGTATTTGTTAGAAAATTAAAAAGGTTAATATAATGAAGAGAATTTGAACAAAGATTCCATGAGAATGAGCTGAAATTCATATCAATAATAACATCATTCTTAATTATTTTTTTTAAATTAATATAAGACTTCCACATTGGTCGAGGATAATTAACAAAAATTTTTGTTCTATAATATATGGCTTTTTGATTTATCGCATTATAATGACTTATCTTAATAAAACTAATTTTTTCCAAAAGTAGATTTTTGAATTTATTTAATTTAAATAATTTATTAGTTATATCAAAACGTACATCACTATTTGTGGATATAATCACTAGGTCAAAATTAATATTAAAATTAGAAACTTCAGAAAATTTAAAAATTTTTGTACTAGAAGAATTTAATAACAATGATTGATTATTAGAATTATATTTTGGATCGATTAAATATATGTTTTTTATCTTTTTTATTTTTAAAATGCTTTCTAAATGTCTACTACCTATTGAGCCTAAGCCAATAATCATAATGTTAATCATTTTTGAGATTAAAATTTTCAATTAAAGTATAAGAATCAATTAAAGAACTAATTGTAACATCAGGCCATGAATTTTTTTTTGTTCTCATAAGTTTTAAAAAATTTAAACTTTGAAGATAAAAACCTGGCTTATAGATCGTATCTTCTTTGATTGGATTAATAACTTTTTTCAAAAATTTTTTGTCTAGGGAATAACCTTCTTCCAAAGGACCAAATATAACTGTTTTATTATTTCCAAATATTTTTAAAGACCATTGGCCTGGGGAGGACCAAAAGGAATTATAAGAACCCAAAACACCATTTTTGAATTTCATAATAGCTGATATATTATTTTCAGAATAATTTTTCTTAAGATTTAAAATAGATATTTTTTTTATTTTAGAATTAGAAATATAAGACAGTAAATCAATAGTATGTATGCTATTTGCAAATAACCAATTATTTTTGATATCAATATGTTTTTTTGAATTTTTAATACGCCAAAAACTCTCATGTCCCTCAATAGCAACTGAAGAAATGTTATTTTTACCAATTAAACTAATGCCCTTTTGTATAATTGAGTAATACCTTCTATTTAAACCTATCATATTTGGTGTTTTATATTTTTTGTTGAGAGTTATTAATTCACGTAACTGCATAAGACTTAAAGCAGGAGGCTTTTCTATTAATAGAGGTATTTGATAAGGAATAATTTTTTTAATAATTTGAAACATTTTATTAGAACTAATTAAAATTAGTAAACCATCATAATTTGAAAAATTAATAAAAGTATC
>TARA_B110000971_G_scaffold31121_1_pt1 | contig 28912 bp, 18 predicted proteins | sample TARA_B110000971 | Tara Oceans TARA_B110000971 (sample SAMEA4397842) | marine metagenome | biome: Polar Biome; feature: [SRF] surface water layer (ENVO:00010504); material: water (ENVO:00002006), including particulate matter (ENVO:01000060) such as... | depth 5 m | reverse complement strand
GTCGAGGAGCGAGAGCGAAAACAAGAGATGGCGAAAGTGGAAAAAGGCAAAGGCAACAGAGCTTTCTCAGAGAAGCGCTACGAGGATGCGATTCGAAGCTTCACGCGATGCATCGAGCTTGACCATGACGACAAGGTGTTCTACTCGAACAGGTCGGCGGCGCACGCGGCGTTGAAAGACTTCGACGAGGCGCTCGAAGACGGTCACGCCGCGGTACGTCTGGCGAAGGATTGGGTCAAGGGACACATTCGGGTCGGGGCTGCGAGCATGGGGCTCAAGCGATACACGGATGCGCGCGAGAGTTACGAACGTGCTTTGAAGTTGGACGGAGATAACGACCAAATAAAAACGAGCTTGAAGGAGGCGGCTGACGCGGAAGAACAGAGCATCAAGTCGGGAACGATTGTGTTTGCTGCGAAACGAAAACGAGAGAACGAGGGGAAAAGGGGGTCCGCCGTCGCCGCGGGGAAGAAAGTGAAGAACAAAGCGTTGCTGTCCTTCAACGAAGAAGAGGACGAGTGAATTCGTTATTTCAATCTAAATCCGCGATCGAGCCCTTCGCGACGTCGCTCGTCGGCAGCGCCAACTTCGAAGCTTTGTCCTCCGCTTGAAACCTCTTGCGCATCTCGTCGAGTTTGTTCTTTTTCTTCCTGCGCTCTTGTTCGCGCTGGAGTCGCTGAAGCCGGGGGATCTTATACAGATCTTCAAGGTTCGAGATGATGGGCACGTCTGGGTGTTCGCGCTGCGTTTTTTCGTTATCCGTTTCCTTGTCCGAATCCTCGCTCGCCCACCCGCCGTCGTCGCCGTCAAACGCGTACTCTTGCTGTGCGATGTCTTCCCACTGTGCGATGACGTCTCCAGGCAGTGCCGCGATTGTATCGTCCAGCTTTCTCGCGTTTTGCTCTCCTGGCGTGTCACCTTCATAGACGTGCAGAGAATACGGACTCTGCGCGATTGGTGTTCCACCGGACGAGATTTCGACGCGGTAAAAGCCTTTGCGCGAAGGCGTGAAGGACACTTGACATTGTCCGTGGCCGTCGTCGGCAATTTCTACCGCGTCGATGGTGGTGTCCCCGGAGGCGATGGAAACGTCGAGAGGAAAGTGCGTTGAGAGGTTTCCCTGGGCGGCGTTTCCGTGCCTATCAACACCCCGCACGCAAAACACGGCGTCTTCGCCAACCTTCGAGCTGCGAACGCCGTCACCGGTGACCTCGCAGAGTTTCGGGAAAGGTCGCGCTGGAAGAATCCTCACTGGGTACGGCGAGTCAGCGACGTGTTCGTCGGCGCCGATCAGTACGGAGCACGCATATGCCCCCGCGACCGTGGTTTGAAATTTTACCGCGTACGTGCCGTCGTCGCGGTCGACGACGTCGGCGAAAGCGACGTCGCCAGTTTGACTGTTTTCGAAGCGCACGTAGAAATCGTCCCCGCCGTTCAAACGTTTGTTCTTAACTTCGTCGCGCGCCTCGATGGTGAACACGGTTTGTTCTCCCGCGACCCCGCGACTTAACCCGGGACCGGAAACTTTCGTGAAGGTTGGATCCGCGGTGCTCTGCAGCCAGAAATCTTCTTCCCATTCACCGCGAAACACCGAGCCGTCCGCGTACGTACAGGCGCCGTATCCGTGCCTCGCGTCCTTCGCCCAGTCGCCTTGATACACCTCGTGGTTGGTCGCGTTCGTCATCCGCCCTTTCCCGTGACGCTTGCCGTTAACCCACTGTCCTTCATACACGGAGCCGTCGGGATACATGCGTTTACCGATGCCCTCGGGCTCGTTCTGGCGCCAGTCGCCTTGGTACCGCCCGCCGTCGGCGTATTTCGCGCTGCCGCCGCCGTGTTTGAGATTTTCGCTCCACCCGCCTTCGTACGTCTCCTCCGCGGATTCGTACTTCCCCTCGCCGTTGTACGCGTTCTCGTGCCACGTGCCGTCGTAGTACGTGCCGTCTGCGTACACGCACTTGCCTTGGCCGTGACGCGCGTCGTCTTTCCACGCGCCGTCGTACTTGTACACGCCGGAGAGGTGAAAAGTGCCGACGCCGTGCCTGAAGTCGTCTTTCCACTGCCCGTCGTATTCCAACCCTCCATCGCCGGACGAGAACTTGCCTTTCTCCCTCAGTCCGCGTGCGAACGTACCTTGGTAGAAGCTTTTGTCCGCATACGAGTATCGACCGCGGCCGTCCACGACGTCGTCCACCCACTCGCCCTCGTACACGTCGCCGCTGGCGAACCACAGCGTTCCCCAGCCCCAGCGGTGGTCGTTGCGCCACTCGCCTTCATACTTGTCTCCGTTGGGATAACGGCACACGCCTTTGCCTTCGGTTTTGTTAGCCGCCCAAGACCCTTCATACCGCAACCCGCTGATGTACGTCATGGTGCCCTCTCCGTGTCGTTTATCTTCCTTCCACCCGCCGTCGTAAAAGTCGCCGTTCGAGCACTGATGCAGACCTCGGCCGTGTCGGATGCTCTCCACCCCCTCGCCCTTGTACTCGTCACCGTTTGAGTACGTCAGGGTTACTTCAGGGGTGTAATCAGGAGGAAGCATCGGAGTTGAATGGTCGAAGCCACGGTGTGCGAGGTGGTTGAACTGGTCGTCGTCGCCGCTGTCAACGTCGTCCAGGGCGGTCGCGACGGTTGGCCTCCCTTGGACGGGTGAGATGACATCGTAGCTTTCTTCGTTGGAATCGTCGTCGTCCACGTCCGCATCCAAGAGCGACTTCAGGCGGGCAACCTCTTTTCGCAACGCCTCGGTGGAGAGGTCACCAACAACATCGTGCGTTTCCTCGGTTAACTCGACCATTGGATGAGTATCACGCAAGCTGCCGCAGCGTTCGTGCGTCCTCACAACTGACACAATGTTTGCGTTTTCAACCGAGGTGACTTGCTTTGCGTGACGAGATTTTTTTGCCCTGGCCGGAATCGACCAAGCCCGTTTTCAAGCACGCCCCATTCTCAGAGGGTTGTGCACGACCTCTATGGGTGCTCCGGATCGTACGGAGTGCGTGACGTGTAAAGCAACGGGAAGCAAGTACAAGTGCCCAGCTTGCCGCTTGCCTTACTGCTCGGTCGCCTGTTGCCGGGAGCACAAAGGTGCGCCTCCGATCTCGTACTCGCGTAATTCTCAATTTAGGGCACCCAGGACTCTTCCTAACCTCCGCCTCGTCCCTCTCTCTCCTCTGCAGAGAAATCTTGCGCGTCGAAGAAGGAGCCCGAAGAAAAGCCACCGAAGGAAGAACCGTCGGCGGCAACCGAGGCCCCGCCTCCACGACCGAAACGCTCGTTCGAAGAGGACGCGGAGGACGAAGACGGCGCGAGACTCCGTCGAAAGCACCTGCTCGCGGTTGCTTCGAGCGAAGAGATTAGGGAGTGCCTGAGAGACGAGAGGCTCGTCAATACCGTCGCACGCATCGACAGTACCGCACGCGCTGAGCAAGCTTTAGACGCCGCGTGCGAGGATCCCGCGTTTCGCGAGTTCACCGAGAAGATATTGAACAAGTTGGAAGAGGTGGAAGCGGCGTCGAAGAGGTGATCTTCCTCTTCAGTGACCTGACCGGTGCTGAGAAGGATGTTCAAGGCACTCAGAGAGAAGACGAAGCAGAGGCTCAGCGAGGCGTCAGAGCGGGCGTCGGAGCTGAAGGATAAAGCAAAGCAAAGGTTCAGCGATGCATCGGAAAAAGGAAGGAAGATCCGAGAGAACGTAGAGGTGTTCACCGGTGTTGACAAAGCTCGTGAAAGTTTCGCGCAAGCGGTGAGTCCCGCCGGCGCGAGCAGCACGGCGGCGCGACTCGGCGCCTTCTCAGGAGCAGCCTTGGACGCTGAGGCATTGCGCCAGGCTTTTGCGAAAATTGGATCCGAGCCATACCAGCTCATAGCCGATGACGTCGATGTTTCTGATGCGTTCAGACGCGATTCCACGGACGCCGGGCCGCGCGAAGACGTCGCTGCGATACGTCGGCGGGAACAAGGGAGCGACGCCGCGTCTGCGGAGGAAATCGTCAAGACCCTTCACGAAAACTTTTTCCTTCCTGAGGGAGACTTCGATCCACTTAGGCATGTGTTGGAGGCTATGTCAGAGGCAGACCGAGACATCACTGTAGACGTGCTTCACGAACAAGAGGAGCGCTTGTCAAACCAGGTGGAAGCTGTATCGACAAAACTCGCAAAGGATGTTAACGCGCACTACGAAGACTTCGTGCAGGGCATGAGGAACATTTCCGAGCTCACTGATGGTCTAGAGCAGAGCTTCGTGATTGTTAAGAATGGGCGGAGAAACATTGCCTCGGCGCGAGAAAGCGTGGGCCGTGCTATGAGAGTCGCAGAGTCACACACGCGGAAAAAGTCCCTCATGGCCGCTCTTGACATGCTGGTTCGCGTGCGAGAATGCCAAAGTTTGTTGGCGCGAATATGCTCCAGCCTCGAGGCATCGCGCTTCGTTGACGCGGTGGTAGAGTATGCGCAAGCTATGAACATCTTGAAATCGTTGAATGGGTTGACATGCGCGGCGACGCTGGGCCAAGACCTACGTGCGCTACTATGGGATCTGATGAACAGCGTCGAGTCAGTTTTGTTCAACGTGTGTGGAGATTTCAAGCCAGAAGAGTACAGCCCTCTTTTCGACGCTTACATGCAAGTCGGAAACGAGGTCAAGCCTCTCGGCGACAAAGTGCAAGAGCTTTTCTTACGCTCGGTTGAAACCCAGACGGAAGGTATGCTTCGTCTACACGCGTTTACAACCGTGCCGCGTATTGGTATACCCAGTGTTACCGAGGTTGATGATGACGTTGCGGCGCGTAAGGCTCGGATGCCGTACAAAGAGTTGTGCCAGCAGCTCTTGCCGACGCAGTTCTTTCCGTGCTTCCAGAAAACACTAGAAGTTCTCTTTACACTCCTCACGAGCCACCATAGAATGCTTCGCTGGCATGAGGCACAGGTTGAAGCCATGGAGGCGAAGGGTGATGACGAGAGCGGAAACCGAACGCGTGTGGAAGCGTACAAAGCAGTCATCGGTGCGCTTGCGCGGAGCCGCCGTGCGATCGCGGATATGGCGGGCGCGCGCATCGCCGCTCTTCTACAGGCATCCTCTGCTCCATCATCTGGGCAATTCAAGCAAGTTTTAGATTGGGCAAAGGCATTTATCGAGACTACCGAAGCGTTCTGTGGCACGCAGGCCTCGACGTTGCGAGGACATCTCGAACGAGCTGGTGACCGCTACTTTCAACAGCTGCACTTGCAAAGGCTTGAAGCGATGCGCGAGATGCTGGAGAGCGAGATGTGGACGCGACTCCCTCAAGCTGCCGCTGAACAGGCGCGTAGCGATATCAGGGCGGCAGCACGTGGTGGACGGGGCGTATCATCCGGGTTTGGGGTTGCTGCTTTCGACGGTGCTGCTGCGGACGGGAGCGCATTCGAGGCTTTGATTGCTAAGGGAAATCCCTTTACACAAAGTTTAGGAACGAGTGCGAGTACGGATTTTTTGACAGCCGACGTGGACGAAGAAGGTTCGGAGTTGAACGGTGCTGGCGAAACAGCCACGGCGACCAGGGAGGAGGATGACGATGAGGACGCCGCGGTATCAGCCGCGTTTATCGACGAAGATGATGATGACGACGAAACGCTCAGCCCTGAGATGAGAAGAGCGCGCCGCGAAGCGCGCACAGCCGTCGCCGTTGCGGATGCTGCCTGCAGACAAGGGGATTCCAAGGGACTCGATGCTCGCAACGCGACGCTCACGGCGTCATCGCTTTACATGCTCCAGGGCGTTTCCGAGTACCTTCGCTTGATGCGAGTGCTGACCCCTTCGATGCCTGTTATTTTCCAAGGTCTTTGCTCTCTCTTCGAGACGACACTCGTCCGCATCTTCGCCGCGTTTGGCCAGCACGAAGCGCTGCATTCACGATCCCATCTTATCACTCTGAGACTTCGAAACACTCTCGTCCGTTTGCTGAATGGCACGTCGCTGAGCACCATTGTGAACCAGAGCAGTGGAATGGGTTCAAGTGCGCCAACAATGGTAAACTCATCAGGGAATATGTATGGATTGCGTGAGCGTGTTGTTGCGCTCGAATCCCTCTCGTGTCTCGCGGAAGAGTTCAAGCGCCTGAAAGTGGGACTCAAGCAAACCTTGCCGTCCAGCGAAGATGCCAAGTTGGAGAGATTCTTCGGACAGACAATCGTCAGTGTGGAGGATCTTCGCGAGCACGTGTACGGGCATGTTGCCAGATTGCTTCTTGATCTTTCCTGGATTCCTGAAGTTATTGGCGATAGTGAAAAGCTGGCTGATGCGCTCAAGACGGGCAAGTACGCGAAGTCCAACCCCAGCACGGAGCATAACAAGTGGGTAAATGATCTGTCCACGGAACTCACGCAGTTCGGCGCGAAGCTCGCGATAGCAGACGTCACCGCCGAGGCACTTGTGATGCTTTGGAACTACGCTATTGCACAGACCGCATCCATGATTGTGGCAGGATTCGCGCGTGTCAAGAAGTGTTCGTCCGAAGGTCGCGCACTCATGGCTCTGGATGTGCAGGTACTTTATGGAAACATCAGACACCTAGCCCCTAAGGGCTCGAAACTCGAATTCGGTTTCGCGCTCGAGTACGTAAAGGCGTTTTACATCGCCGCGGACAAACTCGAGTATTGGTGCATGACACACGCTGAGTACTCTCACGCACAGAGAGTGGCGTTGGTCAATCAGATTGCCGGTGCGTTTGGGTGGTCCTCTTCAGCGAAAAGCGAGTTCCTCGCGAAGATTGGGTCCAACGAGATGATGTAGGAGTCCTCCTGATTTGTGATTTCAAAGACCGGTTTTTTAGTAAAACTCAACTCCTTTCCTAAAAAGATTTCTAGTTTTCGCTCCGACGAAAACCAAAAAAAATCAAACCTCTCATTTACTCTTTTTTTTCTTACGAACTTCAAGCTAACTGTGCGGCTAGATCCTAAACTCTCATGCACTCGGTATGCTCTCGCGATCGAGCTGCACCCAGCCTTTAAATGGCTTCCCACGGAGTACCGCCAAACGGGTCTGTCGGTTGCGTCTTCTGAGGTCATCCTGCTCAGAATCTCTGTCTCGACTCTTCGTTTCGTTCCACTCGAGATGGCGACGTTGTTGGTCTTCAGCTGAGCTCACACGATGGTCTCTCATGACCGGCGCGGGTAGGTCAGAATAATCCTTCGAGGTGTCATCGAATTTAATCTCATACCCGTCGTCGCGAAATAAGCGTTTCCATTCCGAGTTCGAGTGTTCGTGGGGAGACGCGTAGAGCGCTAAATTTGTTTTGTGCAGAAACAAGGTGACGACACCATCCTCGTCCACGTCCCAAGCACACATATCGGGCACTACACGATCATCCAAGTCCCCGGAAAGGTACACTCGGTCCCGATTTTTGTCCCGCACGCACACGTGAGTCGCCGAGATGTCGACGTCGAGAGCAGAACCAGCAGTGCCAGGCTGAATGCCAAGAACGAGAACGGTTATTTCAGAAGCACTCTGTCGCCATCTGCACCGACCGTGTGATGGAGAGAACCAAACGTCCTGGTCTATTTCAGAGCGGTCGTAGTGCACGCGAGCCATGCAAAACGCGTGTTTGTCAATACGCTCAACTGGATCACCATTGGCGCGAGTGAGCGAGTACGACTGGTAAGGCAAGTTCATCGCAAGAGACGGACGGGAGACCTCGACCAGCGCGGTGGAACTTTCTTCGGCGATCATGCGCTCCTGAAAAGTTACCTTTGTGTCTGTAAGATCGACTTCTTCAACGAAACACTCGTGCGCAATCAGTGGGCCGAGCGCGTTGACGAGAGATGGATCATCACCGATGTTCTTCAAAATCGCGACGCAGGCCTGCGAGTACAATAAAAAAGTGAGCTTCGGAATAATTCAAAAGTAGATTGATAATCACGTACCTCACCGCGCTGTTTGTTTTCAACTTGGAACTGGTAATCAATCTGCGCGTACAAGAGAAATTCAATACGGGAAATGCATGAAACAACAAATCAACCGAGAACTTACCTTCAGTTTTCGTTCGGAGCAAAGTGACACGCGCTCGATGAGCACATCCTTGAAACTGATGTCGATACTTGTTGCAAACATGTCCTTCATCAACCGCCGAGCTTCAGCCCCGAAACGGCCAAGCTTGTCGCAATCGTATCGAAGCGTGCCCTTCACAAAGAAAATGTTCTCAGCAACTTTGTCCGTGTCGATTGTGAGTCCGTGCTCAACCGCGAGTTGTTGCTCGTTAACCACGCTCAGGACTGCACTGGACTGCGCGTGCGTGAGCTTCTTGCATAACTCCTCGCACTCGGTCGAGTAGTCTTCGTTGTCGGGGTCCTGCGGGTTTCATTAATTGGGATGTAATGTAAGCACGTGAAAATCGTGTCGTTTTCGAACAGAAAGGGATTAACAGCGTACCAGTTGCTTTGCAATTTGAAAGCAGCTTGCCGCCTTCACGACGTCACCGCCTTCGCTCTTGTCTGACGCTTTGAACCCCTCGCCTTGAAGGAACCACGCCCACGGCTCGAGAGGGTACTCCTTTTGTCTACACGAGTTGATTGTCAGTAACTTACATCGAAACAGAATTGATTAGGGGTCGCGCACAATACTTACTCCCACGGTTTTGGCGTGCCAGGCGCCTTTAGTACGGTCTTGATCATGATCTCGTTGTTGGCCGCGTCATCGGAAATCAGTCTCAGCGCTGCTCGAGCGTCCGCGACGACCTGTTTGAAACACAGCGCAAATTTGTACATGCACGCGCGCTATAATTTGCTCGTAAAGTTAGTTAGCGCGTTGCAATCGCATTGAATTATTCACGTTTCGCACCGGGAAGAATTTACGCACCTGTACGTACGCCATCGTCGCGGTCATCGGCGTCAGGGTCCAGTTTGCGACGCAGTTTTGGTAGTCTGTTTGGGTTTTTTTCGTGTTGCTTTGCCACGTCTTGATTTGAAGGAACATTGATTCTCGCTTTTCCTGCGGGGAAACGTTCTGTTTCGTCGGCTTTGCGATGATTCCTCTGCTCTCGTAGTCGTGCAAGGCAGCGATGATGAAATCCGCGAGCTGTTCTCGCGTCATTCGACCTGCAATCTCAGAAACAGCGCGTTGGTACTCGTTGCGCGACTTTGCTTTGTCCTCAACCAGCTTGTATGACTGGCTGAAAGCGTCAAGAGCCTGGCTGTATTGCTGCAAACTTCGGAGAGCTGTGGCTTTTCTCCACCAAGCCTTCGCCCACCCGCTGTTCAACTCGCAAGCGCGCTCAGCATCTTGCAGTGCCTCGGCAAACTTGTTCGCCTGCGGTGACATGTCGCGTCGCACAAAAAAAAACAAATGGATGTCAGTCGATGAAATCGTTGTCTACCGCACCTCTTGGCGTGAACATGACATGGAGAGATACGCACCTTAGCATAGGCTAACGAACGGTTCGTGTACAGCGCAACAGACTCCTTGTGGCCTTCTGGAAGGATGTTCAAACAATCAGAGTACCTGTGCGCAAACTCGGGAACAGAGATCTGTCAGATTTGTTTTTTTTTTACTTTTTTTGCCACAGGAACCGTGCGGACGCCGAGTTGGGAGAGGAGCTTGCGGTTGCTGAAGGAGTGTGACGCACTTGGTGTATGCATCCTTGTAGTTGCCAGCCTTTAGAGCGGCGTCTGCTTGAGTCTTGACGTAACCCATCTTCATAAGCCTGCGTTGTTGGGAACAGAAACATGGTTAGTTGCGCTTTGCTGGTCCGCTCAGATGTTCGTTCACAGATGCCACACCAACTCGTACACACACGCCACGAGAAGAAGAAGCGCGTGCATACCAGAAGTCTTCATCTCCCGAAAAGCGACTTTCGGACGACATGTTGATACTTGCAGCGGAAGGTGCGACAATACAGTGAGCGTGACAACACGCAGAACCAACCCTTTGAAGGGAGACAGACGCGAGATTTCCTGGGACCGCTTGGGAGGAGGCGAAACGGCGCCGCTCGTTTGATTTTTTTTTTTGCGAAATCTGCTTTTGTGGTTTTCCTTTTCTTGGCATCGGCCCTCCTCACTTTCGCTTCCGCCGCCCGAGCCGCCAACGAGGATGGGCGCGGAGGAAGGATCAGTGGGCATCGAGTGCAATGCCAACACAGCACAGGGCTTTCGGGCTATTCTTAAAGAGAGATTCACCGACTTTGTGGTGAATGAGATCGACCAGGATGGAGAGGTGGTGCACCTGACGACCCTCGACGCTTCAATCGACGACGAAATCGACGCGAGGGAGCAAAAGCGACAAAAGTTTGATGCGCCCCCTGCGCCCGAGAAGGCTGAGGGCACCAGTGAGCCTACCCTCGCTGCGGCGCCCGCTGACACGCCCGCACCTGAGATCAGCTCGGCTGAGGCCACGGCTCTGCAAAACGAAAAGATAGAGGCTGCGGTTACCGAATTTACCAAGCTCGCCGGGGCTGAAGAAGCAGCCCGATTGAAAACGTTTCTGGAGCAGCCCGGCGTGCTTTCGCCGGCGCCGGAAGGATCCGAAACACCTTCACCTCTTCTTCTTGGTGCGAGCAACGACAAAGCATATCGAACAGGTCTACACGTATTCTTTAATGCGCATTTTCAGCTCGCCACGGACTCGGTCGAGATGGCTGCTGGAGCCGAAGCAAGCGGTCCGACGAAGAAGGATTCGAAGAAACCACCTTTGAGCATTCGCGTACACCCGAAACACGCGAAAGGGAAGAAAGGCGGAGGTGATAAGAAACGTGATCGAGACGACGACGGGGGAAATGGCAGCTGGAAGAAGGGGCATAACCGATGGCCCACTGATGTCCCGGAATACCTCGAGTTTACCTTGTGTAAGTCGAACAAGGAGACTCAAGACGCTATGGGAGTGATATCGCGCATCCTTCACACCAAGCCCAGGGATTTCGGCTTTGCCGGAACAAAGGACAGACGAGGTGTCACCAGTCAACGAATGACACTGCACAAAGTGCGGGCCTCGCGATTGGCGAAGCTGAACCTGCATCAAATGAAAGTGGGAAACTTCAAATACGTGCATCGCGAGCTTGGCCTCGGCGATCTCAGGGGTAACCTTTTCACGCTTACTCTTCGCGGCATCGAAGGAGGAACTGAAGAGACTGTCACGCGCGCGGTAAACGAGCTCAAGTTGAGCGGCGCCATTAATTATTTTGGGCTTCAGAGGTTTGGAACGCATTCCATCGGCACGCATGAGATTGGTTCTGCTTTGTTACGTGGAGCTTGGGCGGAAGTGCACGATCTTATCCTCAAACCGCGAGACGGCGACAACGACGACGCCGCCGCTGCTCGCAAAATCTACGCGGAAACGGGTGACACAGCCGCCGCTTTAAAACGTATGCCGCGGTTCTGTATGGCTGAGCGTGGACTTCTCGAACTCTTGGGCAAATGCGACAAAAACGATCTAGTCAACCCGCTATATGGTATTCCTCGAACCACACGGAAGATGTACGTGCACGCGTATCAGAGCTACATGTGGAATCAGGCTGCGAGCGAGCGCGTCAAGCGCCACGGTTTGAGCCGCGCCGTGGCTGGAGATTTAATCGTCGACGAAAGCATGGGGATGCAATACGCTGAAGAGGACGATGGCGACGTCTTTTCAAAAGTCCGCGAAGTCACAGAGAAAGAGGCAGCATCCGGGACATTTAACATCACGGATGTCGTGTTACCTCTTCCAGGGAGCAGAGTGATATATTCCGAAAGTCTTAAGTCGCTGTACGAAGAAATTTGCAAGAAGGACGGGGTGCAGCTCACTGGGTACGCGCACACGGTGAGGGAATATTCCTTCGGGTACCTTGCTGGCGCGTACAGGAAGCTAGTTGTCAAGCCGGATAAAATCGAATACTCTTTCGCGAGGTATTCCGATCCTAGCGCTGAATTGACAGCGACAGACTTGATGCGCGTAGAGGCTGGCGACGATTCAGTGCAAGCCTCGGGCGAAGACAAGGATGGTGCGCTTCTCGCGCTTCGTCTCAGTTTTGCGCTCCCCACCAGTTCTTACGCGACTATGGTCATCAGAGAGCTCATGAAGTCAACGTCATCGCAGGCGGCACATAGGGCGATGACGCTTGCCGACCAGGAGGTTGCGAAGTAGATAATAGCATTTGTTTAGGTATCTTATCTGTAGGCTGCAGAAATAAACTCGAAGTCGCCTTGTCCCACCTATTTCCGAGCCTGTCGAAAGTGCATGCATCAAATCCCTTTCAGAACGCGAAGCGCGCGCTTTGGGGCCACCCCCAGCCAGCTCTTGCGCAACCGGCAACGCGTCGCCGAGGGCTGGGTGATTTGCGCGCACCGTTTCATGAGTGCTCACTCGGTTCATGTCCACCCGGCCCTGACGAACTTGAGAGCTACGCACTCAAAAAGGGTCGGCGGGCGTTTTGGGGTTCAAGCTGCTCGGGCACAACGGAGCAAGGATGCTTCATGGTGCGCGGCTGCACAGGGCGATGGGAACATAGGACAGATCGAAGAGCTGCATGCGACATTCCCCTTCGATAACGAAGAGTTGGGGTACTTCATGAAAAAATACTGGCAGAAGCGACCCGTAGTCATCCGTGGGGCGCTTCAGCCCGGGGAGGCCATGCCAATCGATTCCGGCGAACTGGCTGGGTTGGCGTGCGAATCCGACTTTCAGCCTCGCATCCTCAAGAAAGGGTCTAACGGCCCGTCTGACTGGTCCAATGAACTCGGGCCTTTTACGGAAGAGGAACTCCAGTCCCTTCCAACGGACGGGTCGTGGTGTGTCGTGGTCAACGACTTGGAGAAACATATCCCCGCGGCGGCGAAACTCCTCGACAACTTTGACCGTTTTCCGCGCTGGCGCGTGGCTGACATGCAGGCTAGCCTGTGTGCAGAGGGTGGAGGTGTCGGAGCGCACTCTGACCAGTTCGACGTATTTCTGATGCAAGGTGAAGGTCGGAAACGGTGGTCTATATCGGATGATCCAAAGTACGCACCCGAGAAGGAGGAGTCTTTCTTTGAGAATATCGACGTGCGAGTGCTGAAGGACTTTCAGCCGAAGGCGTGCAGTCTTCTGGAGCCGGGAGACGTGCTGTACTTACCACCGAAAGTGGCACACCACGGTATCGCGGAGGGCTGTGATGCAGTTTGCGTGACGTACAGTATCGGTTTCCTCGCCCCGACACATGACGACTTGATATTATCGTACGCACAGTCGGCGGTTGACACACGGAACGCCGTTACAGAACGCTGGAGTGATCCGTGGCTCGAGCCTCAGGCAGAAGCGGGACAAATATCGCAAACTGCCGTGACGCGCGCCGGAGACATTATCCGTGACGCAATGCCAAAAACAGAGGCAGATATTGCTAGGTGGTTCGGGTGTCACGTGACTGGTAGCGTGGGATTTGACGGAGAGCAGGCGATGCCCGAAGAAAAACTCAATCCCGACGAGGTACAAGAAGTCTGGGCGGAAGAGGGTGCGCTGATTCGTCGCGCAGACGTCAAGTTTGCTTTCATAGACGAGGTTGCTGACGGCAGTCTTGAAGGATGCTTATTTTTCGCAGGCGGTGAGGTATGGGAGCTAAAGTCTCCTGGAAGTGCTGAGCTTGCTCGACACATCGCGAACAACGAAGAAATTCCTGCTGAGGAATGGCAAGGTGACATTGATGGCGAAAGTGTCGCGCTCGTGCACGATCTGTTTTCAAATGGTTTCCTATATCCAGACGGTGACTGTGACTAGCACTCGTTGTGAGCGGTTTCACTCAATCTGCCTCACCAATGCCGTTCTTCTGCAAGTCAAACGACTCTGACGGCTGCTCAGCTTGCGCGTTCTGACGCAACACGTCACCAGGGCTCGGAAGTGGCCGTCCACTCGCTCCACCCGCCTCTTTCGTCGAATTGAGCCCGGCACCCCAATTCCCAACGGGTGCATCGCTGTAACTCGCTGGATCCATGGGATCGATGCCTCCTTGTGCCGCACGTTGTCTTTTCCTCCCAGCAGCTACTGGCGCTGCCCGCACGGGAACAGCATTATGAACTGGAATGATCACCTTCACGGGAGGTTCCCAGGTTCTCACGTTCATGGCCTGATTACAATAATACGTCCTCTTCGTCGCCGGGTCGATCGCCGCCTTCCATCCCGGCGGAAGTGTCACCGGGGCCGCAGCTGCCACCGTCACCCCAATCACGTGTGCATCTTTCTTCGTAGGTCGTACCCAGGAGCTCTTCCCTAAGTTAGCGTTGTAATAATACGTGTGTCCATGCTTCATGTCCACCGCCTCTAGCCAACCGGGCGGAAGAGGCGACGAATTGATCTCCGCCGCACCGCCCCTGTTGTTCGCTTCCGGCGTCTCATCGCCCTCACCGTCAACGTTGATGCCCCGCGCCTTCAGCCGCGCCTTTAGGAAGGCTGGAAGTTCCTGTGGCATAGCTCCAGCCGACCCGGAGGTCGCTTTAGGTCGGAAGCGCCCGAAGTTTTGAAAGTCCTCGTTGAGTCTGGCTCGTCTTGAAAAAAGTCAGAGGACTTTTTTGTCCGTCCTAGGATATACAAGTCTCGAAGCGTCCCAGGAAAAGGAGCGGCCATCGCGTCGGATGAACACACCCAGAGCGCGCAGCACACGAGGGCAGCTTCTCGAGTCATTAAACGACGCGTGGTGCTCTGGAACCACACTCGAATGAAGTCTCTCTCCGCCCTCGCGGTGGCGGTCTTAGTTACAGCTCTTAGCTGCAGCCAGGGAGCAACCAAAACCGACACACAACGAGTTGTGAACGCAGTGTGCGAAACAGAATCGTGGCAGCTTGTGGATACCTTGGTTTCTCTCCCCGTGCTAGGCGAGGATGCTCTAAGGGCGTCGAGCTTCCCCGTGCTTCGGCGCGTCTCGCCCGAGATCGGGAATCTCTCCGTAAGTTCCACCCTGGAGCCTGAGGACCCCTAAACTTTTTGTCCACCCTGAAGCCTGAATCCCTAAAACCTTTTCTGACCCGCAACAAATAATTCCCCAGTACTCCTGTGACCTGTCCTCGTTCGCCGAGACCCAAGGAATAATGTTGAACGCCACAGTAAAAGCGTTTCTTGGGGGGCAGAATATTACCACTGAGAACAACGTCTCTTCTACGTTATCGTACGAAGCTGCGGCGACTTTTAATTTCACCGACAGTGAACAGTGGACAGTCACGCACTACGTTACGTCGGCTAATCGAGACGATTACGTGGGAAAAACCCTGATCCGAGGAGTGAAGTACGACGATGAGGGAGATCTAGTGCTAGCACCCAGGGAGAAGGTGATGGGCGTTTCGTTTTCCTTGCTCTGGAGACCGAGCCGCGTTGTAAACGAATGAAACTGCCAGTTTGGCCACAATTTTTCGTCTTTTCCATTCTCTCTTGTGCCGAAGTTTACGTCATTGCGTGGAGAGCGGTGGCCCAGCAGCATGCGGGTTACGATCTTGGCGACATGTGCGCTCAACCAGTGGGCACTGGACTTTGAAGGGAACCTCGCTCGAGTCAAGGAGTCGATTGCGCAGGCAAAGGCGAAAGGAGCTCGGTACCGTGTCGGTCCTGAATTGGAGCTTCCCGGGTACGGGTGCGAGGATCATTTCCTGGAGTTGGACACGATTGAGCACTCGTGGGAGTGCCTCTCGCAGCTCCTCGCCGGGGATGATACCGATGATATCGTGTGTGATATCGGCATGCCGGTAATTCACGGTGGGGTTCGATACAACTGCAGGGTGTTCGTCCTGAACCGGGAAATCCTCCTCATCAGGCCGAAATTGTGTTTGGCGAATGATGGCAACTACCGGGAAACGCGCTGGTTCACGGCGTGGCAGCACCCAAAGAAAGTGGAAAAATTCAGGCTTCCTTTGCTTGTGTCCGACGTGACGAATCAAACGCACGTGCCGTTTGGTGACGCCGCTCTGGAGTTCATCGACGGAAGTCTCGGCAGCGAGACATGCGAAGAGTTGTTTACTCCGAACGCTCCGCACATTCAGCTCGCGCTGAGCGGCGTCGAGGTCATCAGTAACGGCAGCGGTAGCCATCATCAGCTTCGAAAACTCAACCAGCGCGTGGAGCTCATCCAGTCCGCGACTGCAAAAGGTGGTGGGGTGTATTTGTATGCCAATCAGCGAGGATGCGACGGTGGTCGAATGTATTACGACGGCTGCGCGTGCATCGCCGTGAATGGGGAAATCGTGGCGCAGGGCGAACAGTTCGCGGTTCAAGAAGTTGAAGTCGTGACCGCAACCGTGGACTTGGATACGGTAGTGGGTTTCAGAGGTGCGTTTCAAAGCATGTCCGTCCAAGCGGCCGCGAGTGAAAAGCAACCTTTGATTGAGGTGGGTTTCTTGTTGTGCGTACCGGACCCACTCGGAGCCGCGGTTTCCAAACCTGTGTCGGTTCGGTATCACACGCCAGAAGAGGAGATCGCGATGGGACCCGCGTGTTGGCTTTGGGATTACCTCCGACGATCGGGTGCGAGTGGATATTTACTGCCTCTCTCGGGTGGTGCTGACAGCTCTTCCACCGCCGCGCTGGTGGGTTCAATGTGCCAACTCGCCACGAAGGCTGCCGCGGCGGGCGACGAATGCGCGTTGGCGGACATTAGGCGCATAGCACAGCTGGACGACAACGCGCCCGTGCCGTCGGCGAAGGAATTCGCGGCACGTGTACTGACCACGGTATACCTCGGCTCGGAGAACAGCAGTAACGAAACCCGCAGTCGCTCAAAAGCCTTAGCCGATGAGGTTGGATCTTCGCACCTCGACGTCAAAATCGACACCGTAGTCGCCGCAATCATCGCGTTCTTCGTGGCAATTACACGCAGGACACCAAAGTTCAAGGTGGATGGCGGGAGCAACGTGGAGAATTTGGCGCTGCAAAACATCCAAGCGCGCGTTCGGATGATTCTTTCGTTTGTGTTGGCGCAACTCATGCCGTGGGTAAACGGGAGAAACGGTTTCTTTCTCGTGCTTGGAAGCGCGAACGTCGACGAGGGTCTGCGTGGGTACATGACTAAATACGACTGCTCTTCCGCGGATATCAACCCCATCGGGGGTATTAGTAAAGCGGATCTGCGATCGTTTCTCCGCTGGGGCGCGCAAAACCTGGGGTTTCCCACGCTGGCGAGCGTCGAAGAAGCGCCGCCCACCGCGGAGCTCGAGCCCATTCGTGAAGATCACGTGCAAACTGACGAGGAGGATATGGGCATGACGTACGAGGAGCTAGGGGTTTACGGCCGGCTACGTAAAATCACCAGGCTCGGTCCTGTGGAAATGTACAAGCGACTGCTGCACGAGTGGAAAGATCGAGGAACGCCCGCGGAGATTGCGGCAAAGGTTAAGAAATTCTTCTTTTTCTACGCCGCGAATCGGCACAAAATGACGACCCTCACGCCGTCGTATCACGCCGAGAATTACTCACCAGAGGACAACCGGTTTGACCTTCGTCCATTCCTGTATAATGTGCGATGGCCTTGGCAATTCAGGAAAATCGACGAGCTCGCGGAAAAGGCGATGAAGGATAGGTAGTTAGTTGTAGTGTTTACGTCGCAGCGCAGTCCTCTTTTTTAGACAGAAAAACACACTCGATTCGTCATCCGTGGGCCAGCAGACGCGCGTTCAAAAGCCCGTTGAAGAAGTCACCTCGCCGCGATCGCGCTCGTCATACACGTCTAGCGCGTCCTCGACGCGGCGGTCGTCGGTTGGAACGGAGACGAGCGCCTGTTACTAATCCAGGCGAGGCTTCGGCGACGAACGACAGGAGGCGAGGCCAGGAACAGTCGAACCAGCGGACGTCATGGCAGCCGAGAAAGCAGCCCCCAAGGAGGATGGAAAGAAAGGCGAACCGTCGAAGGATGACGCCAAAGGCAAGAAGAAGGAGGAGAAGAAAGAGGCTGAGCTTTCGGATGAGGACCTCGCGTTGAAAGAGAACCTTGAGCTCATGGTGACCCGGAGCTCGGATTCCAAAGCCGGCGTCGCTAAGCTGGCCATGGAGACGATGAGGAGCGAGATCAAGTCTTCCACCAGGTCAGTGCCTAAACGAAACCGAGATCTAACGTCGTCGATCGACGCGTGTCACGATCTGACGCGTGCGGAGTTTTTCTCGCATCGAATGCGCGCGCGGTCCTTCCAAGCGTTCGAGAATAACGTCGCTGACATATCCCCACTTCTTTCACCCTTCGCAGCTCCATGACAAGCGTCCCTAAGCCGCTCAAGTTCCTTCGCCCGCATCTGCAAACCCTGAAGGACACGTTTGCCAAGATGAAAAAGCCTGAGGAAAACAAGAAACTATTGGCGGACATCATCTCTCTACTCGCCATGACCGACGCCCCCGTCGAAAACGTCATGCCTGAGTCGCTGAAGTATCGCCTCTTGGGCTCCGACGAGGATATCGGAACCTGGGGACACGAGGTAAGTCACAACGCGGCTGCGCGTCACTGTTTTGACGCCAGATCTAGCGCGCAAACCTTGACTCCACCGAGATCTCGTGACGTTTTCTATTGCCCGTCGCACCAAACTGACCACCCGTTCCTCGCTCCGATCCCCCAGTACGTTCGTAACCTCGCGTCCGAGATCGGTACGGAGTTTCACCGTCGCCAGGAAGAAGCGGGTACTGACAGCATGCAGGTGGACAACGAAGATCTGATGGGGCTCATCAACGTCATCGTGCCCTTCCACATGAAGCACAACGCCGAGCCCGAAGCGGTGGATCTACTTATTGAGGTTGAGAGACTGGACATTCTGGCCGACCATGTCACCACAGCGAACCACGCACGTACGTGTCTGTATCTGTTCAGCTGCTCGAGTTATTTGCCCGAGCCCGAGGATGCCGAGGTGCTAAAAGTCGCGCACGCTATTTTCATGAAGGTTGAAAAGTACACCGAAGCCATGCGCGTGGCGTGTCGTCTGGGTGTGCAGGAGACGATGGAACAGACGTTCAACGCTGCGGATGACAAGCTCGTAAAGCGCCAGATGTGCTACATGCTCGCGAGACACGGCCACCCGCTTAAACTCGACGAGGGTCCTTGTGAAGTGACGGATGGCGATGAACTAGAGGAGCTGCAGCAAATCATGAGCAACTCCAACCTCAGCGCTAATTATCTCACCCTCGCGCGCGATCTCGACGTGATGGAAGCCAAGCTTCCTGAAGACATCTACAAGACGCACTTGATTGAGGGTCGCGCACCGGCTGGTGCCGCCGTCGACAGTGCCCGCGCGAACTTGGCGTCGACGTTTGTCAACGCCTTTGTCAACGCCGGTTTCGGTCAAGACAAGCTGCTCACGACGTCTGAGGGCGCCGAAGGCGGTGAGGGTGACGCCGGCGCCGGGTCTAACGTGAGCTGGATTTTCAAGAACAAGGATCACGGAAAGATGTCTGCGGCCGCGAGTCTTGGTTCGATCCTACTTTGGGATGTGGATGACGGTTTGCCTCGCGTGGACAACTACTTGTACAGTATGGAACAGCAGGTTGTCGCGGGTGGCTTGCTCGCCGTCGGCCTTATCAACGTCAACGTGCGCAACGACTGCGACCCGGCGTACGGTCTGCTGTACGAGAGCGTGAACAAGGAAGACTCCTCTGTACGCATCGGTGCTATCATGGGTCTTGGACTTGCGTACGCCGGTTGCCAAAAAGAAGAGGTGCAAGAGCTCCTCGTCCCCATCATCACCGACGAGTCCGTCCCCATGGACGTCGTGGCGTTCGCCGCGCTTTCCCTCGGCCTGGTCTTCGTCGGTACCTGCCACGAAGAGTGCGTGCAGGCCATCGTTCAGGCGCTGATGCTCCGCCCGGAAAAGGATTTGGAGCACCCCTTCACTAAGTTCCTCTGCCTCGGCCTTGGCCTGCTGTTCCTGCAACGACAGGCTGAGGTGGAGGCGACGCTGGAGGTTGCCAAAACGTTGTGCCCCCGCGTAAGCGAGTTCCTTCAGGTGACGCTCGAGGTGTGCGCGTACGCCGGCAGCGGCAACGTGCTCAAGGTGCAGGCGATGCTCGCGAGGTGCGGTGCGCACCCCGATCTTGACGGTGATGAGACAGCCGAGGGTGAGGAACCCGCCGCGGGTGAATCGGGTGAAGTTGAGTCCAAGGAATGGCTCGCCGACCCGCAGTCAATCGCCGCCCTCGGCGTGGCGTTGATTGCTTCGGGAGAAGAGCTCGGGTCGGACATGGCGGTGCGCGCGTACGATCACCTGATCCAGTACGGTGACGCCGCCGTGCGCAAGGCGTGTCCTGTTGGTCTTGCTATGTTGCACATCTCCAACCCCAAATTGCAGGTCACGGATGTGCTCGGACGCCTTAGCCACGACAGCAACGAGGACGTCGCGCAGGCGGCCACCCTCGCTCTCGGTATCGTCGGCGCCGGCACCAACAACGCTCGCCTCGCTACGCAGCTTCGTCAGCTGTCGAGCTACTACTACAAGGACCCTTCGCTGCTGTTCCTCGTGCGCATTTCGCAGGGTCTCGTGCACCTCGGAAAGGGTCTGCTCACCCTGTCCCCGTCGCACTCCGACCGTTCGCTGCACTCCAACGTTGCCCTCGCCGGCCTCGTTATCAACGCGTTCTGCATGCTGGACATGAAGCAGACGATTCTCGCGAAGTACCACTTCATGCTGTACTACCTGTTCGTCGCGGCGCAGCCTCGCATGCTGATGACCGTGGACGAAGACGGCAAGCCGATTCCGTGCGCGGTGCGCGTCGGGCAGGCTGTTGACGTCGTGGGTCAGGCTGGTAAGCCCAAGACTATTACTGGGATGGCGCAGCATACCAGCCCCGTGCTGCTTGCGTCAGGTGATCGGGCGGAGCTGGCGACGGATGAGTACATCCCGGTGACGTCGATGCTCGAAGGCGTCGTGATTGTGAAAAAGAACCCGGCGTTCATGGCGGAAGATAAAGATTAGGCGAGGCGTGTAATGAGAATGACGCAATCTTAAACCAAGGTATTCACAACACAACACGAGACTACGATGACTTGTACTCTCGTCGCACCCCTTCAGAACTTCACACTCATGTTTTAGATCGTAAACACCAACATTCTGTGGAGCACAGTCCGCGCGTCGTCCGCGGGACGACGACGGTTAGTGTCATGGCGTCCACGTGTCGAAGTATTCGACCATCTTCACGATGGAGCATGAAGCTCTCAAGGTCAAGCACGGTTCGGACGAGAAGCACGGTTCGGCCGATGCGTGCGCTGTTGTTTGCTGAGGAGGACGAGACTGTGGTGCAATTCTTGACGGCCGGCGATGCGGCTTTGCCCCCTCTCATCGAGGTGGCGGTGAAGGTGGGAAACGGGGAAATAATCAGGGTCGTGAAGCCTCCTGACATGGACGAGTTATGGACATGGTACGTGCAGACTGGGAACATGGAAGCTGATCCATCGTGGGGGAAACTTTGGGAGACATCGAAAGCGCTCGCAGCAAACATCGTCGACGGAACCAACGCACTTGTTTCCGTCAATGGCAAAAGAGTCGCCGAGCTTGGATGCGGTCTGGGACTCGTGGGGCTGGCCGCTGCAAAGAGTGGCGCCGCTTCCGTGATTTTCTGCGACAGAGAGCCAGTCGCAATTCACTGCGCTTTAAGCTCCGCCGCTGTGTCGGGATTAATCGTCGTCGCCGTACAAGACCTCGCCGACGCCGAAGCCGGCGCGTGCTCGGGCTCTCTCCTCGATTGGGCTGACCCGCAAGCGCTGGGGCAGGGAATCGATCTCATCGTAGCTGCCGATTGCTTGTATGATCCAGCTACCGCAGCGCTTTTAGCTGGCTGCTGCGCTGGCTTGGTGCAAGGAAAGGGTACCGTGGTCATCGCCGAGCCTGAAAAAGAGCGAGCGATCGGATGCAGGGCCGCGTTTCTCAACGCTGCAAAAGCAGCGGGGGCGACCAAAACGGAAATTCTGCCCCTGCCCGCGAGTTCCATCGGACACCCACCAAGCGTGCTGGTGGTCGCTTCGTGGGAGTAGTAGTAGGATGAAGTAGGGAGATGTCGTAGAAGTCCGTCTCGCAAAAAAAAAACGAAATTTTGGGCTGTTGCATGATTTTGAATTCTACGTCTCCGTTGTGACGATAGCATTAGCGCATGTACCTAGTGCGTATTAATAGTCTAATAGTGCTATGCAAGTGACACTTTCGGTTCACGGTGTTTCATTCTCCTGCTCGGACGTTTTTTCCTCTTCGCGAAGCTTGCTCTTTTGATTCTTCTTTGCAAAGAAAATCTCCGCGAGCCGATCTTCGTGCGCGAGAATGGTTTTCGCGTACTTGGACCGAATGGCGTACGACGCCGCGGTCTGGCCCTCCAGATCCCCGCACATCACAAGCGCGACTTGTTTCCACTTGCGCTGTTCCGTCACAGCTTCCGAGCCCCCGCGTGATTGAACCTCACAGAACAGTTTGTGCAAATCGAGCTTCTCGCCGCAAAACGTGGGGACTCGCAGTTTCCCGCCAGCCTTGCGATGCAACTTTTCCAGGAGGGACGTGAACGACGCCTTCGAGCCTATGGGCGCGTCTTCCGCGTCGTCCGCGTCGGAGGTTGGATCTTCCGAGTCGAGTCGTTCGCCCTTGCGTTTCCTCGATTTCTCAACAGAGCCGCGCGGCGTTTTCGTCTCACCGTCGTCCCCAGACTCCCCGGCGTTGTCGTCGCCGTCGTCGCGCTCCGACGAACGTCTCTCCTTTTTCGTACCTTTCCGTCGCACGGGCGCCGGCTTCGCCTCCGGGAACGGCGCGCCGTCCACCAAGCCCCACCCGGCGATGCCCTCGCGGTCGTTCGGGCGCACGCAGAACATCTCTTCATCGTCGTCTTCCTCCGAAGCGTCGCTCTCGCTCTCCTCGGACGAGGGCTCCGCCGCGGCGAGGTCGACCCAGTGTAACCCGCCGTACTTTCGCTGAAACTTGCGTGTGGCTCTGCTGTCGGGATCGCCGCCGGGGGGCGCGTCGTCCAAAAGGCGCTCGCCACCGCGCAACGCGACGAGGGCGCGCAACGCCGTGCGTTGCGCTCGAAGCCGCGTGATTTGATTTTTAACACACGTCAATTTGTTTGACGTGAGGCTGATGGATCGCGCGTCCACAGCGGCGCCCAGCTTCCCCGCGCTCTGATACGCCGCGTGCGCGATGTCGTCGAATCGAGACGACGCCGACGACGCGCCGCCGCCGCCTTGCGGGAAATAGTTCCCGACAGCCACGAGCGCAGCGATCGCGGCGTTGGCGCCGTGAAGCGCCTCTGCTACCTTCGCAGCAGTGAGCGAAGTCCGGGAAACGCTCCCATCTCCAAATCCGTTACGTTTCACCGTCGCCGTTACGGCGTCCAAAGTCTGGCACACGAGTCGGCCCAGCCGGAGCGTCCCGGGCACGTCCACGGCGACGCGCGCGCCTTTCAGTGGGGTTCCAGGAACGGGCGACTGCGCGAACACGGCGGCTCGTGCGCCGTCCACGGCGCGGTGCGCGTGCGCGGCGAGAAGAGTAAGTACCACAGCCGCGTTCGTCACAGCAGCGGCAGCAGGCACCGGGTTCGCGGTGGAACAGAGCACGTGCACTACGTCAGCGAGCGTGGAAACCGCGGCGGCGGCGCCGTTGTGCGCGAGCGCAAGATGATGCGCCGCTTCCAAGACGGACGCGCGGCGCACTCGATCCGCCACGTCGTCATCGCCATCGACGACATTGGTGACGACGACATTTTTGACGAAAAAACGCTCTTCCGCGGTGCCTGACAACAACCTCCCCCCCAAACTCGAAACACCGACGCGGCGTCGTTCGAACTCGTCGGGATCGGCATCCGCGCCGCCCCACAGCGCGGCGGAGGCGTGCGCGGTGACCACCATCGACGCACACGCGCCCGCGGTCTCTTCGGATAAGCCGGAGAGAAGCGTCGCGGCGAGCTGCAGTGCGGGCGCGGCAGCTCGAAGCGCACCGCACTCAGTGGCGCGCGCCGTGACCCAGTGTAACAACACGAGCCTGCTGTTTGGAGCGTCGGGATCGTCGTGAATCTCCTCAGACGTCTCCAGATGAAGCGCCGGCGCCGCGAGCGCGGAGATGACAGACGCCTCAAGGGGTGGGGGCGACGGTGCTTGCGCGGCGGCAAAACACAATTCGAAGCAACCCGCGACGACGGACGCGCGCGTTGACACCGGTGCCAACGCCCAACGTTCGACACCGGTCGCTTCGGTTCGTCCGGTCCTTCCGGTCCCGGACGCGGAGGTTCCTACCAGGGGCGATCCGATGCGGTCGGCGAGTAACCGGCGCTTCTCGCCCGCGTCCTCGGAGTCTGCGACACTCGGCGCCAGACGCTCAGCGAGTTTCATCGCTCTTCGCAACACGTCCCGAGTAACGAGCGCGCGAAGTGCGACGCTCGGGTCGTGCGCCCCAGCAGAAACACGCCCACTTGTCTCCAACCCGAAAACCACGGAAACGGCTTCAGCGGCGCGCTTCAACACCCCAGCTTGCGCGCGCGGGTCCACGCCTCGCGTCTCTTCTTCGTCTTCAGACAACACGCTCTCCACCACGGAAATCCACGCGCTGACTTGCACTCGCGTTGTGCAGGGCGTCGGCGTGGTGGGAAGTTCGTTTCTTTCAACGCCAGGGCCGGGTCCGCGTTGCAGCTCCAACAAACTCGACACCCGGCGCAGCAGCGCGTTTCGCGTCTCCGCCGCCGGCGCTCCGAGTTCGATGCCATCGGTGTCGAGGCAGGATTGCAACGCGTTTGCTAAAGTCGCCATCACCGCCGAAGCCGTCGCGTTTTCCAGTCGCGTCGTATCGATGTCCGCAGCGTCGGAATTCCTCCGGTCCTTCAGGTCCGTCACCCCGCGAGTCACGCGCGCTTTGAACGTCGCGGGGTCGACGCGCGCCGTGAGCACCAACTCCGCGTAGAACAGCGCGGAGACGGCATCTAGAGGCAGGCGCTGGTTGCAAGGCACGCGCGCGTGGCTTTGTACGGTGCACACTGGTGCGTCTGTGTCGCCATCGGAGCGCCACACCAGCGCCTGCGAGCGTAAGCGAGGCGCGAGCCAACCGTCCCGAATCGCCGCGAGGTCGGCGGGGGCGAGGTACCGCGCTGCCGCGACGAGCGTCGCCGCCGCCGATATCAAGAGCCCGTGTGTCGCCACAATTGTTTCATCCTGTGCTTCTGTCGTCGTTGCCTCGTCAACCGTGCTCGCGGCGTGCAACGCCCATCGCACGGATAACGCGACGTGCGACAACGGAAACGGTCGTTCCGGGGCGCTCAACACCGCTCGTAGCAAATCCAAACCGGTGCCTCGCGCGCGCGCGCTGCCGCCGTTCAACTTGCTTTCGATCATCCCGCACAGCTCATCGCGTCTTTCCTCGTTGGCCTTCGAGACGCGCGCGAGCGCGCGCCCGACAGCGGACATCAACGGCGTCGGGGCGCAAGCGTCGGGCGGGCCTCGCTGGCGCGCCGGCGCGGCGTCGACGAGAGCGCGCCACATGCGAGGCAACGCAAGCGTCGACGACGGAACCGCAGAGAGCGCCGCGTTCAACGCACGCGCGGCCGCCGCGGCGCCAGCTACGCGGTCACCATCGCCATTCTCTGCGCCCCCCATGTCATTCGCTCGCGACGCGCGAACAAGCGTCTCGAGCAGAGGCATAAGCGAGTCGGCGTCGCGTTGACGTGAAAGCGCCGCGACGAGCGGGGCACTCTCCTCGGCGAGCGCCCACGCCCGAGGCGAGTCGGAACGCAACAGCGCGGCGAGAAGCGCGGGAACGGCGTTGCGAAGCCAAGGATGCGCGTCATCACAGCCTTGGTCTTTTCCAGTGGACGACGCGACTTCAACCTCCTCGGCGAGTTTCCCGGCGTCACGCACCACGTTCGATCCGAGCGTTCGGCGCGCTACCGCGCGTCCCAGCGTGGCTTCAGCCGCGCGCGTCGTCTCGCCACGACCGGTGGTGGAGCATCGAGCCAGTAACACCCCGAGGGTGAGCGCGTCGCTGGGAGACAGCGCGCGAGCGCGCGTCCCGTCGTGCACCGCGGTCACCCATAGTTGGGCTCGTACGTCGTCAAAAAGGAGCCCACTGAGATGTCTGGGCACAGCGGACGGACCGAGGTCTTGCATGGTGGTGACAGTCTCCGGCGTCGGTTTCTCTCTTGGCGAACGTTAACGGAGTCGCATAGTCTCTGGAGTCGGCGTATATTCTTCGAACGCGGCAAGAACGTCACAACCAACGTGCCTCTCTCCGCCGGCGCGTTCGAATGTGAGAGCAGATCCTGTTGTCGTGGTTTGAAAGAGGACGCGCAAAAAAGATTTGTTTGCCAAATTGCAGGATTGCGTCAACGCTTGTTAATGAATGGCTACAATCGCTTCCGACGTTCAACACCCCCTACCGCTCTGCCGCTAATCGTTCCAAAATCGTTTCCGGGGTGAGGTTGGTGACGTACCCGTCGCGAGCGTTCCAATCGAAATCGCACTCGCCGTCGCTTGTTTCAAGGGCGCACAGACGTTTTATTTCCATCTGCACCGCCTGCGGGCCGGCTCGTTTGGAGTCCAACAGGTTGCACGCGATCTCCACAATCACACCAAATTGGTCGTGCCCATGAGGCAGCGCCATGGCCTGCACTCCCGGAAGGCCGCCGCCTCGCTCGCTTAATTTCTTCGCCAACCGGCGACCCGCGCGCACGGCGCGCGACGTGGAAGTCGCGTCGTCGCCGTCGCCGTTTGTAGTTAGTTTTCCAAATCGCTCGACGGCGCAAATCGGGACGTTGTAGTTACACACCCACGGTGTCGCGCCGACCATGACGATTCCCGCCGCTGGCGGTACTTGCTTCGGGCCGTACTCGGGGTCCACGAAACCACCCTCAACGAAATGCGCGCCGGCCCACCCCCCCGCGCCCGCGGTTTCCCTGAAATACCCGTGCGCCCGCCGCAGATCCGCCAGCCCCTTTTTTTTTGCGCTCGCCGCGCCGTACAAAAGCACGGGCACGCTGAGGTGTTCGCCGATATGCGCGCCAATGCGATGTGCGAGTGCGACCGCAACCCCCGCGTCGGTGTCACCCACGACATGACAGCTGATGTGGTCCACGACCCCGCAACGAGGGTGCGTCGCGGCGTGCTCGCGCAGATCCACAAGTGACAGCGCGCGCTCGGCGAGAATCGTGGCGACCGCACCGAGAGGTCCCGCCGCGTCCACCTCGCCAACGTCGAGACGCACGCCGAGAGTAAACCCCGTCCGGTTGTACTCGACGTCGCGAAACACGTTCACCACGCGCGCGCCGTGCTTGGCGCACGCGCGCTCCGCGGTCGACTCCAGTTCGTCCATCACCACCGCATCCTTTCCCTCGGAGATGTACACAACAGCCACACACCCGCCCGCAGCCTTGGTCGCCTTGCCGCGCGCCGCCGCGGAGGATGTCGACATCCGCATCTTGGCGAGACCCCGTATCGCGCGCGTGGCCAGCGCGCTGGCCGCCATGCGCCTGCGAGGGCGACACACGCGCCCGAAAAAGTGTGAAAGCGTGACGTGTCGTAGTGTTTTAAAAGAGGATTTCGGAGTGTCCAACTTATCATGGAGTTCGCTAAAGTTACCATGGTACAGTTACACAAGTTACAAGCCTACTAGCCATATGGCACGATGCACGTGCGCGTCAAGCACCACGCCTTGTTCCGCCGCGCTCTGCACGGCTCGGCCGTTCGCGGTGAACGTCTTCGCGACGCAGGTTTCGCCGAGTTCAAACGCGTCGAGTTGATGGTTCGCGATTCTTTCCAGGGCTCGCACTTGCGTTTTTCGCGCCGCCGCGCGCGAGTCGAGCTCAAGCGGAACCTCGAGAACCTCCACCCTCGCGCGCCACAGCGTTTCCCACCGTTCTCGCTCCCTCGGGCCGCCACTGGTGCGCAGAATCTTTGCGAACCGAATGAGCACGGACGGGTGCGCGACGAGCCGTTTGTACCGCGCCAGCGCCTGGTCCAAGCGCGTCGGATCCGCCAATTCGGCGGAGAGACACGCGGCGTGCTGCGGTTTTTTCAAAGACCACTCCTTTATGGCTTTGTGTTCGGTAAACGTTTCGAAGTCGTCGCTCGCGGTGGCAGCAGCGACTTCGGAAACAAGCGCGAACAACGCGGTGATGTCGAGGTTCGCCGTGGTGACCGGCGCCGGTTCCGGCGGCAACGCGGATTCAGGATCAAGCGCCGCGCCCCCGCCGTCTCGCGCGCCGCGCAAAAGCGTCACAATTCCCGCGTCACCCAAAACCCGCGCGTCGTGCTCCCCCAACGCACCGGTGAGAAACACGCACACCTTCGGTGCGACTCCAAACGGACGCGCATTGCACGGCGCCCGCGCGTACCTTTGCAGCGCCAGCGCTTGTTGCACCAACCCGCTCGCGACGCGCCCTTTCTCGGCTTTGCACTCGATCCAATACGCCCCGCCCCGCGCCACGACGTCCACCTCGCACACCTCGTCGTCCGTTAGCTTGGCGTGGGCAGAAGGGGGCCGCGTTGCGAAGCGCTTGCGCACCGCGGTGACCTCCGGGAAAAAGCTCGCGCAATCCAACTCGAGTTGAAACCCGCGAAGGTTGTTTTCCAACCCGGTGACGCTTTTTTCTCGCGCCGCATCTTGCGCGGTTTGTAAGCGCAACGCGACTTCGCGTTCTCGAAGCACCGCGCGACGAAGCTTGTCAACGCCCTCGACGTGTGGTTTCGACACCTGGAAAGAAACGATAAGTGCGTCAAGGGACTCGCAATCGCGCAACAGCGTAACACACCGAGCCGTGGTGTCGGGGGTGTGGACGCTTTTCGCCATTGAAGGTGCCTTTTTGGTGTTGTTTTTATTCATGTCCATCCTCAAGGAGTCCTCCGCCGTGAGCGTACACTCGGAACACCGCACAGACGCACGACGAACACGCGGGAGCGCGGTGCGAAACGCCCACCGAGGCAAAATCGAACCCGCGTGCATGCGATGACGGTCACGCGCCCATTCAACCGAATACTCGGGTGCTGCGCGGCTCCTTGTGGCGGTGCAAAAAAAAGAAAAAGCGAGCCCTGTTTGGCCT
>TARA_B110000971_G_scaffold185636_1_pt1 | contig 29070 bp, 51 predicted proteins | sample TARA_B110000971 | Tara Oceans TARA_B110000971 (sample SAMEA4397842) | marine metagenome | biome: Polar Biome; feature: [SRF] surface water layer (ENVO:00010504); material: water (ENVO:00002006), including particulate matter (ENVO:01000060) such as... | depth 5 m | reverse complement strand
GTCTTACAATTATTAGTTATACATAATATTTAACGCCCTTACAAGAAAGAATGACGAAATTACCAACAGAATTAAGCGAAGACACACAATTAACTTTAAATATTAAAACAATCGCAATTATAATAGCTGGAGTGGTAGCTCTTGCAATGGGCTATTTTACTCTAAAAAATGACATCAAATCAGCATCTGAGAAATCTGAGGAAACATTAACTAAAATAGAGTTTAATATTAGCCAAGAAGCAGTAAAGCAAATCGTTAGGGAAACACAAGAGCATATTAGAGGCGGTCACACGACAATGTATCAAATGCTTGTAAAGGATTTTAGAGAAGAAGTAATAGAAGCTAAGAAAGAAATTATACAAGAAATAAGAAGATAATGAGGTATATCCTGGAAATTTATCAGCACATCAATTTTACGGATTTGCTAGAAATGCAGAAGTGCCAAAAATATAAGACTAATATAAAAAAAAATGAATTTAGGAGATATAAAAATGTATGCTTTAAATATTAGCAGCTTAGTTATAAGTATAAGCAATGTAGACGTAGTTTTAAAAATATTTCTACTATTACTAAGTATAGGGTATACTATAAATAAATGGGTTTTATTAAGAAATGAGAAAAATAAATAAGATTATAATTCATTGCACAGCTACACCCGAGGGTAGAAATGTAAGCGTAGATACTATACGAAAATGGCACGTAGAGGGTAACGGGTGGCAAGACGTAGGTTATCACTTTGTAATAGCTTTAGACGGCGAAGTAGAAGAGGGCAGACCTTTAGAAAAAACAGGGGCGCATACAAAAGGTTCAAATTGGGACAGTATAGGTATAGCGTACGTGGGGGGTATGAATAAAGAAATGGACGCCTCAAAAGATACACGTACCGACGAGCAAAAAGAGAGTTTAATAGACTTAATTTGTGAATTAAAGGACAGCTACGGCGGTACAGTTTACGGACATAGAGACTTTAGTAATAAAGATTGCCCTAGTTTTGACGCTAAAAAAGAATACGAAAACATAAGCAATAGATACTAATGAATATAAATATAATTATACTAGCACCTACAGCTTTTATGTTAGGGTTTCAATATTTTGAGCCTAGTAAAACGCAAGCAAAATTTGATTTTAACGAATTAAATATATATCTAGCTTTTTTTCAATTACAAATACAATGGAATGAATAAGATTTTAAAGTGGTTTAGCGGCAACGTAATTAGTGAGATAGGTAAAGTTATAGATAATTTATTTACTAGCGAAGAAGAGCGCTTAAAAGCCAAAAACGAGATATTTAAAGTACTTAAAGAACAACAACTAGAATTACAAAAGCTACAGACTAATATAATTTTAGCAGAGGCTAACGGTAATTGGCTGCAAAGAAGTTGGCGACCTATTTTAATGTTAGCTTTCGGTTTTATAGTAATTTATGTTAAATTTATAGCCCCTTTATTTGACTTACCAATACCGGAGTTAGAAAATGAGTTTTGGAATCTACTACAAATAGGTATAGGAGGCTATGTAGTGGGTCGTAGTGGCGAGAAAATGATAAAGACATACTCTAGCATAAAAGAAAAATAAAAACCTCTTAAAACGCCTTAAAACGAATATAGTATAAAAAGCGTTATAGTAGTATACTAGTATATAGTAGTATATATATACAGTAGTATATATGCTATATAGTAGTAGACTAGTATATATTAGTAAAAAAACGACTATTAAAAGTTACTAACCTAATTTATTTGCAATTATTTTAAAATACTTTTTTATTACCTTTGAGGTATGGCAAAACTTAAAAAACCTACAGTCTCTAGTTTAAAGAAAAAGCTAGACATAATTTTTAGTAAATATATTAGACTTAAAGACGCAGACCCTAGCGGTAATGTAGAGTGCTATACTTGTGGAACTATAAAGCAATGGGAAAAAGACGGTATGCAAGCAGGGCATTTTATGAGTAGAAAACATACTATAACCAGGTGGGACGAGAAAAACGTAAAACCACAGTGCTATACTTGTAATTGTCATTACTACGGTAGACAGTACGAGTTTGGTTTAAGATTAAATACTGAATACGGCGAGGGTACGTCCGAGGGTTTACTGCAAAAGAGTAGACAGCTACAAAAAAACAATATAGTAGACCTGCTAAAACTAATTGAAAATTTCACTAAAAAGGTAAGTGAATTAAAAAAATAGAATTATATTTGCCACTTAATATTGTATTTTGTAGGTACTTTATTATCTGTTTATATCGGTCAAATTGCACTCTTAATCGGGTGCTTTTTGTTTTTTATTAACTTTTGTTTGGTACTTACAAACATTTATGCATATCTTGCGAACTAATTTAAAAACCGATATATGGGACAAACAGCATTACATTTTTTACATTACAGAGTAGAAGCAATGACTAAAGAGCTAGACAGGCTACAAAGTCAAAACGATTTTTTAATCGCAAACAACGAAGTATTAACCACTAATTTAAACCTTATACGATATGAGTAGTAAAGCAGTAATACAAAAAATAGAGCCTAGCGGTCTATGGAACGGACTAACGAAATATAAAGTTACTTTTAAAAACGGTAAACAATATACTTTTTTTGCTAAAGGCGATTTTAAATTTTCTGTAGGTAGTGAAATTAAATACGAGGTAACTAACGAAGAGTATAAAAACGCTAGAATACCTTTAGAAGAGTATAAGCAAGAGGACGCTAAAGAAGAGGTAAAACCTATGTTAGATATGCCTAGACGTACTAGTTTAATTAACGTAAAATATAATTTAGACGAAGACTTTAATGAATCAGATAAAACAGAAAATGAGCAACTAAGATTAAATTGTATATTAGCCGCAGCTAATTTTAATCAAATGAAAACAGTAAACGCCGAAACAGTAATAGAAGAGGCAAAACAATTTTTTAACTATATAAAACAATAACGATATGAATAGTAAGTACGAGAGTGAATTTGTAAATAGTTTCGTTTGTAGAGACGAGCCAAAATATGACTGGATAGTAGCAAAGCTACATATTAAAACTAGCGAGTTTAAAGACTTTATTAAAAAGTATGAATCGCATATAGAAGAGAACAACGGTTTTTTAAGTATTGACGTTTTAAGAGCGCAAAAAGACCCTAGCAAAATGTACGCTAAGTTTACTAAAATAAATAAGCAAGCAGGACAGCAAGAGGTTAAAAAGGTAGCAATGGCAGAATTTATGCCGGACAGAGAAGCTACAAAAGAAGACGACTTACCGTTTTAGTAATTACATTTAAAATTAAATAGGGGTCGTAAAACGCCCCTTTTTTTACCTCTTAACTTAAAACCGATATATATGTTAGTAAAATACAACGACGAGATAAAAACTTTAATAAGTATACGAAAGGGCGAATTAGAGCAGGGTTTAAAACTAGACATACCCGAAATAGACGAGTACTTTAGATTTAAGCCGCAAGACTTTGGTATATGGTTAGGACACGCAAACGTCGGTAAGACGTCCCTAACGCTTTATTTAATGCTTTTGTATAGTATACGTCATAATAAAAAATGGCTTATCTACAGTAGCGAAAATGAGCCTTACGAGCTAATACAAAAATTACTAGAGTTTCTTATAGAAGAGCCTATAAATAGAATTATACCCGACGACTTTAATAAGGGAATAGAATTTATTAGAACGCATTTTCAGTTTATAGATAATGGTAAACTGTATACCTACAAGGGTTTACTAGAAGAGGCAAAAAATCATAGAGTAGCTTTTAAGTATGACGGGTTTTTATTAGACCCCTATAACTCTTTAATAAAAGATAAAGAAATGCTTAAAGGATTGGGCGGACACGAATACGACTACGAAGCAACTACAGAAATGAGACTATTTTGTAAACAGAATAAAATTTCATTATGGTTGTGTACCCACGCAAACACCGAGGCAATTAGACAAATATATAGAGAGGGTCAATACGCAGGCTACCCAAAAGTACCGGAAAGTAGTAGCGTAGAGGGTGGTGGTAAATTCGTAAACCGTGCGGACTTTTTCGCTGTAGTACATAGATTTATCCAGCATCCTACAGAATTTATGGACTCGCAACTACATATTAAAAAAGTTAAAAGTATTTCTAGCGGTGGTAGGTGTACCCCTTTAGACGACCCTATTAAAATGAGAGCAATTATTAACAATGTAGGCTACTCTATTAACAATGAGAGTATTGTAAAAAGTCTTAAATTAATTAACGCCCCTTTTTAATTGTATTTTTTAGTCTTACCTTTTGGGTAATGAATTGTGTATTAAGTAAAGTTTTTGAAAAGCATAAAAATTGGCTAGAGATAGTCGAGAGCTTTAATGTTAATAAAGATACAGCAGCCGACATAGTTAGCGAAATGTATATAAATGTATCTAACCACTTAGAAAAAAAAGGTACTAGCATAATTTACGACAAGGACGAAATCAATTATTACTTTATTTATGTAACTCTTAGAAACTTAGTTTTTGATTTAAAACGTAGAGAAAAAAAGGTTAAATACGTAGGGGTAGAATATATAGAGGACTCAGGGTTAGAGGACTATGTAGAAACACCGGACACTTATAGTAAGATAAAAGCTATAAATGATTGGTACGAAAACCCCGAGTATTTAAAGATGCTAGAAAATGAAACAAAGCTAGAGAGCTTTACTACAGAAAAAATGCATATATATTATTTACGTAGAATCTTCAAAGAGGTTTTTATAGATAAAAAGAAATTAATGCAATTTAGCAGAGAGTCGAAAATAACCTATTGGAGTTTAAGAAATACTATAAAAATAATTAAGAAACAAATAAATTTAGAGTATGAAGCTAGGGACACTACTAGAGACGATTTTTAAATACACAGGCATAAAATGGTTAGTTAAAAAAATTGTAATTGACTACTTAGGTTACGAAAATTGCGGATGCGAAGACAGAAAAAATAAATTAGATAACTTAAAATTTAAAAGAAATGGATAGCGGAGACGTACTTTTTTGGGAAGAGTTTAGAGCTAGTAATAGTACTAGGATATCCAACGAAGAGTTTAAAAGAATTTGTGCAATGTACAGTTTGTATTTAAGCAAAACATACGTAGAGCCTTGTACTTGCAATCCTAAAGCAATACAGAGATTTATTACAGCTTTAAACAAAGTATATGACAATAGATAAAGTACACGATTTAGAAAAGGCAGTAATTAAAATATTAAATTTTGACGGGTGGCAGTTAGCCTGGACAGGCGAGGGTAGCTCTCATTTTGACGCAGAGGGTTTAACACCTAAAGGTGAAAAGTGTATAGTAGAAATGAAGTTTAGAAATAAATATTATCCTACTAAATTGCTAGAAAAATATAAGTACGATAAATTAATGGCTTTAGATAAAAATATAGTAAAGCTATACTTTGTGGCAGACCCTAAAGGTAATTATTTGTATTGGTTAAACGATATGAATATGCCGGAACTAGAAACAAAATCTATAAGAAAAACTACGCTTTGGGACGGAGAAAAAAAGGACAAAGAAATATATATGCTAACTGAAAATAAAGCGTCTATAGTAAATAAAAACGAGCCTAGCCGCACAGGTAAATCTATATGGGACGAGTATTATAAAAAAAAGAAATAAGTTTTTACATTTTAAGCGAGTTATTAACAAAGTTTTTAGTAACTTGCCGAAATGAAAAACGATATAATAAATACCACAGAAACGAGTATACTAGACATAGAAGAGTTTAGTTACTTAGGACACTACGAGGCAGTTACAAATATTGTCTTAGAATGGCGAGAACGAGCCGCACACAAAAAAACATTATCTAACGAACTTAATACGGTCGCCGACTCTTTATATAGGATAGGCGTATATGTTTCTCTAATGCAAGAGAGGCAGCGTACTATAGATAGTTATACGTCAAAATTACGTAGGGCAAAGCTAGAGGCGGAAGCTAATTTATTAGTTTTACAAACCGAAATAAAAGACAAAAACCTAGATATATGTTTGGAGTAAAAAAGAAATACGAAATTGAATATTGGTACTATACGGCGTGGGGCTATGATAACGAATACGTAGACATAGTCGCATACGACGAAATACAAGCTATAAAATTAGCTAGGACAACAGGACACAGTAGTAGAGGAATTAAACATAAAATATATAAAACCTATGAGCAATACGATTAAATTATTAGACGGTAAAAATTACGACAAAGCAGAGCTACTAGAAAAAATGGTAGACGATGAGTTTTATTATGGCGAGCTTAATAAACTAGCTCTAAGTAGCAGTAGCTTAAAGTTAATGCTAGACAGCCCTAAGACTTATTACTATGTAACTAAGTACGCTAAAAATGAAACTACACCAGCATTACGTGCGGGTCATTTATTTCACACAGCTATACTAGAGCCGGAGAAATACGAAAAGATAAAATTTATAGATGTACAAAGCCGTAATACAAAAAAGTTTAAAGAGGCTAAAGAACATTTCGGTAGCGAAGTATTTACAGCAAAAGAACGTACCGACAACGAAAGGCTAGTAGACGCAATGTATAAAAACCCTAAAGCTATAGAGCTACTAGGAGACTGTAGAACAGAGGTAGCAGCTATAGGTACTATTATGGGTAAACCATTTCGAGGTAAGGCAGACATACTAAAAAACGTAGGGGGTGGTATTGTAGATTTAAAAACTACAGTAGACGTAGAAAATTTTAGTAAAAGTGCTTTTAGGTATAAATATACTTTACAAGCCGCTATCTATTGTGAGTTATTTAGTACACCGGAAAAACAATTAACCCACGAAGATTTTACTTTTCTATGTATTGACAAGGCAAACTTAGATATTGGAGTTTGGAAGTGTAGCGAGGAGTTTCTAGAGTATGGTAAACTAGAACTTAAAAGAGGTATAGAGAGATACGAGACATACATACGTCCGGACTTTGACATAAACGATTATACAATACAAGGAACTTTATAAAACAGAAAACGATATGATAATAGAAGAGGTAGTATGGGAAGCTCTAAGGAAGCAAGTAGAGCTACACGCAGGCAAAGATGAGAACATTACAGACGTTAGGATTAACTATCAATTACGTATACCTAAACACGGTACTAGAAATTACTTAGGTTTATCGGCGTCTATAGATTTAGAAAAGGAAAAACAAAAAACGCTATGAGAAGTTATACAATAGAAATTACAGACAGAAAAGCAGGAGGCGATACCTATAGAGTCGTAAATAATAAGACGAAAAAAGTATCTAAATTTATAGCTACTACAGAAACTAAAGAAAACGCTAAGCTTTTTAAATACTTACTAGATAACGCAATTAATAAAACAACTTAAAACTAGAGAAATGAATAGAGATAAACTTACAGAATTGTATAAGAAGTATAACCTAAGTAGTGAGGACTTTTTTAAACACCAGCACTATACAATTATTACTAGACAAGGTATAGATAAAATACAGGCGTACGAGCAAATGAATGTAACATACGAAGTAATAAGATGTGAAACTAATTTCGCTGTATTTAAAGCAAGCGCAGAAAAGGACGGTAAGAAAATAGAAACTTTCGGGTCAGCATTAAAAGGCGACGGTTATAAAGACGGTAATACTAATAGTTGGTATATTGCAGAAATGGCAGAAAAAAGAGCAATGAGCAGAGCTGTTTTAAAATTAACAGGTTTTTATGAGCTAGGCGTATTTGGCGAAGACGAGAGCGAATCTTTTAAACGTAAGTAATGAGGCAAAAAAAACTAACACAGCAACAAAGAATAGAAACCCTAGAGAGGGTTATAGCGCAGCTTTATTTAAGAGTGCAAACAAATAGTAATATATTAGATAAACTTACAGCAAATGATGAAATACAAAGCAACTAAGTTCCAGCAAGTCGCAGACTTAGTAATTAATTATACAGGGACAGATATATTTAAACCAACTAAAAAACAGGACTACGTAGACTGCCGAGGTTTATTTGATACCATAATGCGAAACGAGTACGGTTTTACTTTAGATGCTATTGCAAGGTTTTACCAAAGAAAAGGATTTAATAAACGCTCACATTGCACAATTTTATATAGTGTAAAGAATTTCAACAACGAGATTAAATACAGACGCACAGACTTAAATACTTATTTAGTAGAGATATTACAGACAGAGGTAACGCTTAGACAGTACGAGGCTATCTTTAATTTGATAATGAGAGTTAAAACACAAAAAGGTTTGCAGCAAATAAAATACCTAGCGCATAAAATAATTAATAACTTAGACGTAAATAGTTCTAAATTTGTAGGGACATACCCCGAACAGGAAACCGTACCGGAAAATCAACTAGACTTAGTCAGAGCTATAGAAAAGCAGGAGTTAATAGCTAATAGTGTAGATAGTGATATGTTAGCAAATTTCTAAAAGTTTCGTTATATAAGTATGTTATACACTACAGAGGAAAGCAAATTAAGGTTACTAGAGCAATTAGAATACAATTTAGGTATAGTCTCTACTAGTTGCGTAAACGTAGGTGTTTCTAGAGCTACGCATTACAAGTGGTTAAAAGAGGACGCAGAATATAAACAAAGTGTATTTGAGATAAACGAGTTTGCTATAGATTTTGTAGAGTCGCAGCTTTACGAAAAAATTAAACAATTAGATACGGCTAGCATTATATTTTACCTAAAGAGTAAAGCAAAACATAGAGGGTATATAGAACGTCAGCAAGTAGAGGTAACGGACACAAAAGAATTTACTGTAAAGGTAATTGAATAAATGGCAGAAATACATACTAACGTAGTTTGGCGATACCTAGAAGAGACTGACAAAAAAATAGTAATTTTGCAGGGCGGGACGAGAAGCGGAAAAACATATAACTCAATGTTATGGTTAATTTTTTCTTATGCCCGAAGACATACCGGTAAAACCATTACTATATTTCGCTCTACATACCCAGCCTTACGTGCTACAGTTATGCGAGATTTTTTCGACATACTAAAAGAACACGACATATACAAAGAATATAACCACAACAAATCTAACAGCGAGTACAAACTTAACGGCAACCTATTCGAGTTTGTTAGCGTAGACCAAGCTAGCAGATTAAAGGGACGTAAAAGAAACATAGCATTTTTAAACGAATGTAACGAAATGACATACGACGCCTTTACACAGATTATCTTTAGGACTGTAGGTGTAGAGGGCGAGCCTAGCGTAATAATGGATTACAATCCCTCGGACGAGTACTCGTGGATATATACAAAGGTAAAGACTAGAGACGATGCGCAGTTTACTATTACCACTTACAAAGACAATAAATTTTTAGAGCAAACCCTAGTAGACGAAATAGAGAGGCTAAAAGATACAGACCCCGATTATTGGAGGGTCTACGGTCTAGGGCAAGTCGGACGTAATAGAGCTACAATATTTAAAGTAAATGAGTGCGAAGAGATACCGCCGGAAGCTAAACTAGTTTCGAAAGGCTTAGATTGGGGCTTTGTCAATGACCCGTCAGTTTTAGTGGAAACTTACGTACTAGGTAACTCGCTGTATATTAATGAGTTATTCTACGAATACGGTATGACAAATAGAGACATACATAATAAATTACTAGACCTAGGACTTACTAGGCAAGATGAGATTTTCGCAGATAGTAGCGAGCCTAAAAGTATAGACGAGCTACACCGTTTCGGTTGGAATTGTAAAGCAGCGACAAAAGGAAAAGATAGTATCTTAATGGGTATTGATTTAATGAAACGTTATAACATATACGTAACTACTCGCAGCTCTAACACCTTACAGGAATTTCGTAACTACAAATGGATTGAAGACAAAAACGGAAACCTGCTAAATAAACCGGTCGATAAATTTAATCATAGCGTGGACTCTATTCGTTATAGTATTTTCAAAAAGCTATCTAAGCCAAACGTAGGACGTTACGCAATACGTTAAAATTCAACACTAAAATTATAATGTTAAAGTTTTGTTAAATAGTTATAAACATAGCTGTTAATATGTATATGCGTTGTATATTGAAGTAGTTCTTTGACATATTGACTACTAATAAACGCTAGAAGTAAGCACAGTTTATGGCTACGACCATATATATAACAGAGCTAGGTACGGTTAAAAAAGTAGGTTTTCGGCAAATACAACTCTTTGACATATTGGTTGAGTTGAGATAATATAAAGTTAGAAATTGAGTAGCTTAATATGGAAAGCGAGCAGAATCCGATTTGGTGTAGATGATTTCTTACCAGACAGACTGGCGGCACGTAATAGCAATTAAATGAAAGTAGGCTAAATAATGATTATCGAAGCAACCAATATTAAAAGAATTACAAATGGGCAACTAAGCCCGACAATACGGGGTATAAAAACCTCTTAAAAACCACATAGCGATATGAATGACTATACACTTTACGAATTATTAAAATCAAATGTTAAAGCTAAACTACAAGAGGCTGGAGAAGATACTCCTACTACCGTAGAGCTTATTACAGAGGCTTTAAAAACTAATTACTATGTAAGAGATTTAACCTACGGAACTGTTTTCGATTTACAATGTATTTTCGATTACTCTTTTGAGGCTAGCCCTTACGAAATGTTTAACGAAAGAAAAAAATAATAAAATGAAAAAAAGCAAAGAAGACCAAATACTATCAAATAAAGTACAAGCTGTAATATTGGTCATTATAGCAATAATACTAATAACGATAAATATATAATAACTTAAAAACGACACAATGACAGAATATAGAAAAATAGATTTATACAGAATGATTAAAGATAATGGTAGCGTAACTATTGACGTAGTACCCTATGATACTAAACTCGAAAATTACGAAATGACGTACGATAATTACGACGAGGCTCTAGCAGATATTAACGGACTATCAATAGAAAACGAAATTTACTTTTAATACTAACTTAAAGCAAAACGATATGACAGACTTAACAAAGTGGACAGAGAATACAATTACATACGAAAACGATAACGGCGAGCTTATTACTATAGCTTACGAAAGAGGCGTTTATTAAATTTAACCTTAAAAACCGAGTGGGTATAAAACACAAAACAATATGGGAAAATTAAAAAGAGAATTATCGAAAGAGCTAGAACACTTAAAAGAGGCTTACGAACAATTAGCGCAAAACTTTGACGAAATGAATTCAGAGCAACTAGCTTTTAAAGAAGAGCTTGCAGAAGTTAAAAGACATAAGATTGTTTATATTAAAGACGCTACCGGTATACATTGTAACGACGGCGAGCTTGTAGTAGAACATTCTAACGGCGATATGTTAATTTGGGAAGTAAAAAGCCTTTTGGAAGATTTACCGTTTATTGTTACGCAGGTAGCTAAAGAAGTTAGAAACGAGGTAGAAGATAATATTAAAATGCTTAAAGAAAATATAAGCGAATTATAAATTTAAAAACACAGCGATATGAAAAATACTATTAAATGCCAACTATGCGAACACGAAAACCATATAGACAATTTTTTATGCAATGGCGAAGACTGCGGTATACCTTTAGACTTAATAATAACATACAATACAGACGGACTACCCGAAATTAATAACCTTTAAATAGGTCAAGACAACCTTTATATAGGTTACATAAAAGACACTATAAAAAGAGAATACACAGCACCTTAACGGGTGCTTTTTTTGTTTACGCAAGTTTGTATTTCTAACGTTATATTATTAACTATACCTAAAAGGTAAAAACATATTCAAATGAAACTAAAGCTAAACGTACCGACAACTTTACACGACATTACCCTAGAGCAATACAGCCAATTTGTAAAAGCGTTTGATAATGACGACGAGGTAAACGAACAGTACGCAGGTTTAAAAATGCTAGAGATATTTTGCGGTGTAAAAACAGCAGAGGCTTTAAACATTAAAATTTCAGAGATACAAAAAATAACCTCAGTATTAAATAAAGCACTAGAGGAAAAGCCTGCACTAATTACTAGATTTACTTTAGGTGGCGTAGAGTTTGGTTTTGTACCACAATTAGACAATTTAACATTTGGCGAGTTTGTAGACATAGAAAACAATATAAGCGATTGGGACACTATGTATAAAGCAATGGCTGTATTATATAGACCGGTAGCTTTAAAGTCTAAAGGCAAATATACTATAGAAGATTATAAAGGAGACAACTACCACGACGCTATGAAAGTTATGCCAGCCTCTATAGTCTTAGGGTCATTAAGGTTTTTTTTTCTTTTAGAACAGGAATTACTGAAAGTTACGCTAGCCTCTTCTCTAGCAACGGAGGCGAAAACACCACAGGAAGAGCTGCAAATTTCAACAGTAGTTGGGGGTGGTATCACAGCTTTATGAAGTTAGCAGACCAAGACTTTTTAAAACTAGAGTTAGTAGCAGAGAAAAACATACATAATTGCCTAACGTATTTAACATATACAAAGCAACAAGACGAGGTACAACAAGACAACCTTAAAAGTAAATTTAAAAGATAATGGCAAACACAGGCGCACGGGCATATTACATACTACTAGAGACATTAAAAAACTCTTTACTACAAAACGTAAATGTAAACACAGTAACGACCGGAGACATAAGCGAAATAGATTTAAGTAAACAGACGATTTATCCGCTTTCACATATCATAGTAAATAACGCAACTAACAGCGGTCAAGTAATGACTTTCAATGTTACAGTTTTATGTATGGATAAAGTAAACCAACTAAAGACAGAGCAAGTAAACCCATTTAATAATGAGGCAGAACATACAGTTTTAAATACACAGCTAGCAGTTAGTAATAAATTGTATAAAGATTTGTATAGCGGTCAGTTAAGACTAGACGGTTACCAAGTTGACGACGACGCCTCTATTGAGTTTTTCTTTGATAGGTTCGAGAATATTCTAGCAGGTGTAGCAATGACATTAAATATACAATTAAACAATGACCTAAACGTATGTTAAAAAAAGTAATAGCAGAGCTAGAGGCATACGGTCTAAATGTAGTAAGCGCAGCTAAAGCAAATCTAAAAAAGAATAAGAAAAATAGTAGTGGAGCTTTATCTGAAAGTATAGATTATAAAATTACAAATGCAAAAGGGAGTAACCCTAAAATAGATTTTTACGCAGAGGACTACGCCACATTTGTAGATAAAGGAGTACAAGGTTTTGACCCTAGCGCAATGCCTAACGGCTCGCTAAATAGATATAACAAAGCACCAAGTAGCCCGTATAAATTTGGTAGTGGTAAAAGTAAAGGGGGTAGCTTACGAGGAGCTATAGACAAATGGGTAATACGAAAAGGTATACCAAATGTAAGAGATGCAAAAGGTAGATTTATAAAACGTAAGACTATGGTTTATTTAATCTCTAGGAGTATTTGGAATACAGGACTAAGAGCTACGAATTTCTTTACAGACGCACAGACAAAAGCAAATAAAAACATAAGTACAAAATTAGCTAAAGCAGCAGCTAGTGATATAGAGTTACAATTTAGCGATAGTATAAAAAAGAAAATTAAATAATGGCAATATTAAACGCAAGGAGTCCAAAATTTGTAAGCATAAGTAATACTAGTATAAGCTATGCAGTTTTAAAATTATATATATGGGACGGCTTAGAAACAAGTGTACCGGCAACTCCTATCTACGAAATTAAAAAAAGCGTAATAACAGGTGGTGTTAAGGTTGCGTTTGAAATAGCAGAACTTATAAGAGACCAAATAGACATTATTTTCGATGGTAACTATAACGGGCAGGCGGTTTGGACTAAAGCAGATTTAGTAGCTTATAATTCGTTAAATGTTTCTATAGGAAACACTACCCAAGATTTTATAGCTTTTGACGGTTACGAATATTTTGAAAGCCCAACGTCTCCAAATGTACCTTTATTTATAACTAATAGAGAAATATTTACATTAAACGACGCTTTAATGAGAATACCAATTTATACAGAGGTTGCACCTACCGCAGTATTTTTAAAAAACGGGGTTTCGGTTGCTGCTTTTGTATATACAAGCGAACCGGATAGCGCAGACCAAATACAATATATCCCGTGGTATGCAATAAATGCAAATGTAAATACTATAGAAGTTTATGTAAGTGGTACTTTAATTGACACGGTAATTGTTAAAATAATAGAGGAGTGCGTATATGACCCTAAAAAAATAACCTTTATAAATAAATTCGGGGCTTTACAGGATATGTACTTTTTTAAGAAGTCAGTAGATAATATATCAACAAAACGTGAAAGTTATAAAGCTAACATTTTAAACCAAAATAATACCTATAGCACAACGCAGCACGTAAAAAGAGATTTTAATATAACAGCGCAAGAGTCTACGACTTTAAGTAGTGGTTTTTTAAATGAAGAGTATAACGAGGTTTTTAAGCAAATGATGCTATCCGAGAAAATATGGGTAACAAATACCGACGGGCAAGTTTTACCTCTAAATATTAAAACGTCAAGTATTCAATATAAAACATCTTTAAACGATAGGCTAGTAGAGTATACCTTTGACTTTGATAATTCTTTTAACGTAATTAATAACATACGATAGGTGCAAAACATAGAGCTATATATACAGGGCGTAAGAGTAACTCTTTTCAAAGACGAAAGCGTAACGGTTACAGATACCATAAAAAATGCTAGAGATGTTCAAAAAGTGTTTACGGAATTTTCTAGGACATTCAGCTTGCCCGCCAACAAAGATAATAACAAGATTTTTAAGCATTACTATAATTACAATATCGTAAATGGTTTTGACGCTAGAATAAGAATACCCGCTATAATAGAATTAAATTCGCTACCGTGGAGACAGGGATTTATTAAACTAGAGGGGGTAGACTTAGTAGATAATAACCCAAATAGATATAGAGTTACATTTTTTGGTAATACAATTTCACTTAAAAATTTAATTGGAGACGACCAACTTACAGACTTGACGTGGTTAAATAATTTTAATACAAAACAAAACGGCGACCAAATAATATATAACGAGGTAGACATAGAGGAGTATTTAACTACCGAACTAGACAAGACAGTAGACAGCGTTACATATTCAAAACCTATACAAGTACCTTTAGTAACACATACGCAAAGACTTTATTATAATGCTGCACAAAATTTAGAAGATAGCGGTAATTTGCATTACCATACAGGAACAGGAAACCCATTCGACCACGGGGTTAAATGGAATGAGTTAAAGTATTCTATAAAATTAAGCATAATAATAGCAGCAATACAAAGACCTATTTCGGAGGGTGGCTATGGTATAACTTTTAGCAATGATTTTTTTAATAATGCTAGTAATACTGCTTTTAACGATTTGTCATTATGGCTACATAGAATTAAAGGGCAGGCTACAAATGGAGGTCAAGATTTTAATACTAGTAAACAGGTTGCGGGTTGGGCAGATGATAGTACAGGTGTTGCGGTTTTTATGACTAATAGTATCTTTGGTGTTTTATTAAATAATACTGACAGTAATTTTTTAGACATTGTAACAACCTCTACCGAAAGTTATAGCTATGAGATTTTTGTAATTGAAACTACTTTTCCAAACCCATCTTTACCTGCTGCAAGTGTATATGTATCGGGAACAGTAACAGGAAATTCAACCGCATTACTACCAAAACAAACGGGTTTATTTGCTGAATATTATGTAGTAGTAACGTCGTCAAAAGTAATTAATTTTAATAGTGTTACGTGGAGAAACAATAATGCAATTACTCCAAAATCTTTTGTTCTTTTAAATTGGATAAAAACAATAGAGTTCGGTTTAGTAGTTACACAGCAGTTACCAAAAATGGGCGTTTTAAGTTTTCTTACAGAAATTTTTAAGATGTTTAATTTAGTTACTTATTTAGAAAACGATATTGTAGTCGTTAAAAAGTTAGACGAATTTTATAATACAGGTGTTAGCTATGATGTTACAAAATATTTAGATGTTTCTAAAAGTCAATCAAACGTAGCTTTACCTTTTAGACGAATTAATTTTAGTTATACAGGGTTAGGTACTTTTTTAGCAAAACAGCACGACCAACTATTCAATCAGGAATGGGGCAAAATAGAATACAACCAAGGTAATACCGGAATAGAATTTTCGGGAGAAATTTACGACTATTCTACAGCTTTCGAGCATTTTAAGTTTGAGCGCATTATCGATATTAATAATCCAAATCCGCCCACAGATATACAATGGGGTTGGTGCGTTGACGATAACAAGGAAAGTTTTATAGGCAAGCCTATTATCTTTTACACAACTTTAAAAACCGCTGCAATTTCATTTGTTGACGAGGTAGATATTGACAATGTAGCTATAAGTAGAAAATCAATTGCAACTTATATAGCTCCTTGTAATTCTAATATGAATGTAGCACTATTTGCAGACCAACCGTCTATTAATTTTAATGCAGAAATAGATGAGTGGACAGGCTTAGTAAACCCTAATACTTTATTTCTAGATTATCATAGTAATTATATAGCAGACGTTTTTAAAAAATCAAATAGGCTTACAAAAGTTACAGCGTATTTACCTATGAGAATATTATTAAATTATAATGTATCGGATAGGTTTATTATAAACGACCAACAGTATAAAATAAATTCTATTACTACAAACTTTAAAAACGGAAAGTCTGATATTGAATTACTAAACGATTTCTAAAATACAAAATATGTTAAATACAATACTACAAATGCTAAAGGACGCAAACGGAGAAACCGAATTAATAAAAATAGCGCAAGGTAAAAACAAATTACCCGAATCTATTAAAGAGGGGTATCAACAACTTAAAACCGAGATAAAATGGCTATAGAAAAAATCGGTATTGAGGTAGAAGTAAAAAGTAAAAAAGCCGAAAGCAGTTTAGACCAACTACAGAAAAAACTAGAGAATGTTTCAAAAGCCGGTAGCGATAATAGAGAGGGTTTTAAAGTATTAGACCAAGTTACAGGCGGTTATGCTAGTCAGATTAAAGGCTTAGCCGGTTCGGTAGGCGGCGCAATTAAAGGTGTAAAAAGTTTTACAAAAGGTTTAAAGGGTTTACGAGGTGCTTTAATATCTACCGGTATTGGTGCGCTAGTAGTAGCACTAGGTTTAATCGTAGTCTATTGGGATGACATTATAAATTTAGTTAGTGGTGTAAATAAAGAGACTACAGATTTACTAGCACAGCAAGAAAAATATACAGCGTCTGCAGAGTTAGCGTTTAAAGCAATTGGCGAGACGTCAAATACTTTAAAGTTACAAGGTAAAAGTGAGCGAGATATTTTAAATGCTAAAAAGCTACAGACAAAAGAAATTATAAAAGCTTTAGAGGCACAAATTATAACACAAGAGGCTATAAAGAAATCGCAAGTCGAAGCGTCAAAGAGAAATAAGTTTATACTGACAGGTATTTTAGTTTTTATAGAAAGACCTATTACTGCGGTTTTAGATATGGTAGATGCTCTTACAAAGGGACTATCTTTGATACCGGGCTTAGGAGACATAGCTACTAATTTAGGAGATAGCTATAGAAAAAGCGGGGGTATAGCGGGTTTAGTTTTTGACCCCGAAGCTATAGATAAAAAAGGAGACGAGGCAGCAAATAAATTAAAAGACCAATTAACTAAACTAAAAAATCAAAGAGACGGTTTTACATTACAACAGCAAGCGCAAGATAAAAAAGCAGAAGACGATAAAAAGGCAGCAGACGAGAAAAAAATAGCAGACGCTAAGGTTATTAGAGATAAAAAAGCAGAGGACATAAAAGCAGCAAAAGAAGCGGCAAAAAAACTAGAGGACGACGAAAAGGCTAAAGCACTAGAAGAGATAGCTAGATTAGAAGAGGAATTTAATTTAAACCAGCTTACAAAAGAAGAGCAGGAAAAGGTAAGGGTTATAGCTAAGTATGCGTTTGCCATAAATCAAGCCAAAAAGTTTAACGAAGATACAGTAGTACTAGAAGCTGCAAAAGCTAAAGCATTAAAAGCAATAAAAGATAAATTTTCTGCAGAAGATAAGGCTAGGGTTCAACTATTAGAAGAGTCAAAACTAGATGCTATAAAAAAGACGTTTGGACAAGTAGCTAGTATACTAGGTAAAAAAAGCGCAATAGGTAAAGCCGCAGCGATAGCGTCAGCAACTATAAACACCTACCAAGGTATTAGTGAGGTCTGGGCTAATGAGTCTGTTTTACCGTCGCCGTTTGACGTGATACAAAAAGCTGTATCTAGTGTTGCTGTATTACAAGCAGGATTAAAGACTGTTCAACAAATAAAATCTGTTAAAAAACCCGCAGGAGTTACAAGTGGCGGCGGAGGTGGCGGCGGTGGTGGTGCTGTGCCTAGTTTTACACCCCCGTCTTTTAGTGCGGTAGGCTCGTCGGGTACAAACCAATTAGCGGACGTAATAGCAGAGCAAAGTAATACACCTAGTCGCTCTTACGTAGTGGCAGGAGACGTAACCACAGCCCAACAATTAGAACGAGACACAATAGACGCAGCAAGTATATAAAAAGCAAATAATAAATATAAACGTTATATAGATATGAGAATTGTAGAATTAATAATAGACGAAAACGACGAGTACTCAGGTGTAGACGCTATAAGTTTAGTAGAGTCGCCTGCAATAAGCGAGAATTGGGTAGCTTTAAATAATGATAAAGAATATAAATTTAAGGCAGTAGACGAAGACAAAAAGATTTTAATAGGCGCTTTATTAGTACCTAATAGAATGATTTACCGACGAGACGGCAAAGACGAATATTATATACACTTTACTAAAGACACCGTTAAACGAGCTAGCGAACTTTACTTAAAAAAGGGACACGCAAATAACGCAACCTACGAACATATACAAGAGGTGCAAAATGTTAGCTTAGTAGAATCGTGGATAGTCGAAGACAAAATAAACGACAAGAGCGCATTATACAATTTAGATTTACCTATAGGTACGTGGGTAGGCGCAGTCAAAGTAGAAAACGAAGAGCTTTGGAAAATGGCAAAAGTTGACGGCTCGATTAAGGGTTTTTCAATAGAGGGTTTTTTCGAGGAAAAGGCTAACCTATCTAAAGACAAAGAGGCAAGTTTAAATAAAGAAATAGATGCAAATTTAGGCTTATTATTAAACAGACTTAAAACTATAGAAAATGGCAAACAAAAATCAAATTAGCGTACCGTCTCCGGCGTCTCCTACAGGTGGCAATAGGGCTTGTCTATGTAAGGGTACGAATACTTATTCTATAAAGTGTTGCGACGGTACACTATGGGCGCAGGGTATAGGAAACATTACCGCTGTAGCGTCAGAAGAGATTTAAAAATGCAAATAAAATACTAATAACGTTATATAATAAATTCAATAGATGCAAATAGAGAAAAAAGTATTTAGCAAACTGTTTAAAGAAAAAACAAATTTATCTAAAATAGACGAAATACAGGCTATAGTAGTTAGCGCACGAAATACCCGTGAAAGTTGGGATAATACACTAACGAGTTTATATGATGATTTATTTAACTTAGTAGGTCGGTTTAGTGAAGTTAAAGATTTATATAATTCGTATGCGTCTGACGTAGATACTGTAAAAGAAGATTATAAAGACTTAAAAGAAGATATATCTGAGCTAGGTATAGAAATTAATGCGGTTCAATACACAGGCGAAATAGAAGCTTTTATAAATACGTCTGACGATGTTTATGCAGAAATGATAGAAGCAGTAGGTATTTTTGAAAGATTAAATAACAACTTGAAAATATAAATATGAGTACAAAAGATAGAGTATTTAGTAGACTGTTTGACGGTCAAAAACACAATTTAAACACAAACTTATCTAAAGAGCATAAAGTAGCTTTAGGGTTGGTGCAAGATTTACAATTTGGTTTAGATGAGATACAAGACCAAGGCGGTACGCTATCTTATTTAGCATACGATTGGCACGACGAAAAATTTGAAGAGTACCGTCAAGCGTGGATGGCTTTAAATGACGAGTATACGCATAATGGTAGCGCAGTTTTAAGATATGACGACGTATCTAAAGATTTAGGTATTTTAGAAGAGATTAAAGTAAAAGCAGACGAGCTAGGTTTAGATGCTAACGACGTATACGACCAATGGGACGAACACTATTACGAGTTAGAAAATATGAAAGCAAGCGACGAGCAGTACCAAGCGAACGAGAGACAGTTTAAAGATTGGAATTAATAAATAAATAGAATATATGAAGACAATAGAAATGTTAAAGCAAATTAAAACAATGCTAAAATCGAGATTAGGTTTAGCGCAAATGACTTTAGAAGACGGCGAAACAGTTATAGAAGCAGAATCTTTTGTAGAGGGCGAGGCTATTTTTATCGTTTCAGACGACGAGAGAATTGCTTTACCTATAGGCGAGTATACCAAATCTGACGGCGGTTTAATTATCGTTACCGAAGAGGGTACTATAGCAGAGGTTAGAGACGATATGGAATCGGATAATAAAGAAGACGAAGTAATTAAAGAGGAGCAATTAGAGGACGTAGTAGTAGAAGACGTACCTGAAGAGTCAGCGGCAGAAATTGAGTCTATAGTAGCGGCAGTAGTAGACGTTATAGCACCAATTATTGCAGAGGTAAAAGACCAAGTAGAAGAGTTAAAGAAAAAATTAGAGACTATACCCGAAGCAGAGGAAGAGGGTTATAAAGACGGAATCGCAGACGAAAAAGAAGACGAAAAGCAAAAAATGAGTAGACAAGCACCGGCTAGTAAAGCATTAAAACACAATCCGGAAACAGCAAACAGAAAACCGGCTCATACATTATACAGCCAAAACGCAGGAAACCATACAACAAAAGACAGAGTATTTAACAAATTATTTAATCAAAATTAAAATATTACAGAATGAAAAAAAGAACACAATTAAGAGACATTACAGGTAACGGTTCAGTAGGGACGATTACAACTACCTATGAGGGACAGTACCTTGGCGAAATTATCTCAGCGGCTTTATTATCGGGAGATACTTTAGACAAAGGCGGAATTACAATTAAGCCAAACGTAGCTTACAAAGAAGTAGTAAAAAAATTATCTAGCACAGGATTGGTAACGGATGCAACTTGCGACTTTGTTGTAACGGCAGACCAAATCAATTTAACGCAAAGAGTTTTAGAAGTAGAGCCTTTTCAAGTAAATTTACAAATTTGTAAGAAAGACTTTTTATCTGACTATTTAGCTTTAGAAATGGGCGCTAGTGCTTACAAAAATTTACCGACATCATTTGCAGATTATTTAATGGCTCACGTAGTAGCTAAAGTAGCAGAGTCTACAGAGAATAATATTTGGGGTGGAGACGGAGCAGTTGCAGGAGAGTTTACAGGTTTAGTGCCTTTAGCAGTTGCAGACGCAGGAGTAGTAGACGTAACTACAACAGCAACAACTTTTGATTCTGCTACGATTGTTGCGGAATTAGGAAAAATTGTTGACGCAATTAAGCCGGAAGTATACGGAAAAGAAGATTTACATTTATACTTAAATACGGTAGCTTTTAAAGCATACGTAAGAGCTTTAGGAGGCTTCGGTAGTGTAGGCGGTGGTGGTGTAGACCAACAAGGTTCTATGTGGTACGAAAACGGAGGTTTAACTTTCGAGGGTATCAAAGTATTTAAAGCACCTGGGATGCCAAATAATTCAATTATAGCTGCAGAAAAAAGTAATTTATTTTACGGTACAGCATTAATGGCGGACTCAAATTCAGCAAAAATTTTAGATTTATCTGACGTTGACGGAAGCGATAATGTACGTATCGTTTTAAGATTTCAAAGTGGTGTACAAATTGGAGTTACCGAGGACGTAGTTCTATACCAATTAGTATAATAATAATTAATAATAACTAAATAGGGTAGGTAAGCTATAAGCCTATCTGCCCTTTTTTGGTTTAAACAAAAAAATATATAGAGATGAGTTGTAATTCATTAAGTATCGGGCGAGCTTTACCGTGTACCTCTTCAGTAGGAGGGATAAAGGCAATTTATGCAGCACCTTTCGGCTCTTTAGGAGCGTTAACGATAGTAGGCGGCGAAGTAACAGCAATAGGGAACGACGGAATAGTAGACCTATATAAGTATGATTTAGAGTCTAGTAACGGACTAGAGCAGGCAGTAACAGCGTCAGCAGAAAATGGTACTGTTTTTTATGAGCAGACTCTAACAATGACGTTAAAAAAATTAGATTTAGCCTCTCAAAATGAGTTAACAGATTTAATTAAAAGTAGAACTAGTATTTTTATAGAGGATTACAACAATAATTTCTTTTTAATGGGCGCAACCAACGGGGTACAAAGCTCGGGCGGTTCAATTACTACCGGACAAGCCTATGGCGATTTAAGCGGATTTTCGGGTTTAACTTTTTCAGCACAGGAAATACTACCGGCTTATTTTGTAGTAAGTACTGTAGTTACAGGTAATGCTAGCGCATCACAAATTCAGCCCGCATAAGGCGAAAATAATATTAGCTAATTATATTAGGGGTAAGTCAATAGGCTGCCCCTTTTTTTATGCAAAAACTTTAAAAACTACGTTATATAAGTATGATTGTATTAAAGCCAACAGCAGACCCGCAAACTTTTAAATTCATACCTCGTAATTACTCTACAGATTTAGATTTTTCTTTTAGAGACGACACGACAAACGAGAGTATTATATATACACCTACTACTGTAAAGGTAGGAGACTATTTACAAGTTACAGGGGTATTTGATTTAGTAGAGGGGCATTTTTACGACATTCGACAAGAAGCTCTATATATAGATTTAGCTTTTTGTACAGCACAAGAAATAGACCAAACACTTGACAAGGAATATAATATAAATAAGGACGTTTATATAACAGAAAATACAAGAAATAACGACTACGTGGTATTATGAGAAAACAACTAAAAAAATATAATCAAAAGGAGTCAACACCTATTAAAAACAAGTCTAGTTTAAAGTTTGTAAATTTAGGGACATATACAAGCCCTGTTATAAGCGAAGAGCAAAATAAGAACTTTGTTAAATACGGTGAAAATAACGATTACTATAGCTATTTATTAGATTTGTTTAACGGTAGCCCTACAAATTCAGCAGCTATAAACGGTATAGCACAGCTTATAGCAGGTAGAGGTTTAGACGCTACAGATAGTAGTAAAAAGCCTAACGACTATGCGGTAATGAAAAAGCTATTTTCTAACGAAACATTAAGCCGTTTAGCTATAGATTTAAAACTTTTTGGTGGATGCTCTATGCAGGTTATTTATAACCAAGACAGAACTAAAATTGTACAAGTAGAACATTACCCTGTAGAAACTTTACGGGCAGAAAAATGTAACGAAGACGGAGACGTAACAGGTTACTACTATGCAGCGGATTGGAACGACGTAAGAACGTCAGACGATTTAAAAAGAATACCAGCCTATGGTTTTTCTGACGAAGATATAGAGATTTTATTCATAAAGCCCTATAAATCAGGCTATTACTACTATAGCCCCGTCGATTACCAAGGCGGAACTCAATATATCGAGATGGAATCCGAAATAAGCAATTTCCATTTAAATTCGTTAAAAAACGGTATGAATCCGTCGCTACTTTTAAATATGAATAGTGGCGTACCGGATGAGGACACGCAAAGAGAAATAGAAAATAAAATTTATTCTAAATACGTAGGAACGTCTAATAGTGGACGCTTTATTTTAGCTTTTAATAATTCGGCAGACGAGGCAGCAACCGTAGAAACTATACAACTTTCGGACGCACACCAACAATACCAATTTTTAAGTACTGAAAGCTCGCAGAAAATAATAATTTCACACAGAATTACTAGCCCGTTATTACTAGGTATAAATAAAGAGTCGGGTTTAGGGTCAAATGCAGACGAACTAAAAAACGCCTCTATACTTTTCGATAATTCAATTATAAGACCGTTTCAAGACTTAATCTTACGAGCGTTTGACGAAGTACTAGCATACAATGAAATTAGCTTAAACCTATATATAAAGACTTTACAACCTTTAGAATTTATAGATTTAGAAAATGCAAATACAGTCGAAGAGGTAGAAGAGCAAACAGGACAAAAAAAGGAATTTAAAAGCGACGTAAGCGAGTTAAAAGTAATTGACGGTAAAGAAGCTTATAATACTATAGAAGAGGCAGAGAATAGAGCTAACGCTTTAGGATGTATGGGTTACCACGAGCATATAGAAGACGACGGTACAAAATGGTTTATGCCGTGCCAAAATCATACAGACCTAGACAAAGAAGATAGTACACCGGAATTAACAGAAGAGGTAAAAGAGGCTGTATTAAATAGACTAGCAGAAGTTGGCGAAGACGAAGACCTGGAAAATTGGGAACTTATAGACGCTAGACCGTCTAACGACTATGATAAACAATTACATAATACATTTAATTTTGCTAGCGCAGTACGTAGTACACCTAATAAAAAAAGCGACCAAGATACAAGTATTATAAAGGTGCGATATGTTTATGCAGGGTCTAGCGTAGGCGAGCGAGAATTTTGTAACGATATGCTTAAAGCGTCTAAAGTTTACAGAATAGAAGACCTAGATAGCGACAATCCTAATTTTAACGGAAACGGGGCTTCGGAAAAAGTGAATAAAACCTTACAACACAATAAGAGTACACCTTATAATATTTTCCTTTTTAAAGGCGGGGTTAACTGTAAACATTTTTTCGAGCGACGTACCTATTTAAAGAAAAATAATAAAAGAATAACAGTAAACGAAGCGAGGCGTTTAATTATAGCTATAGACCCTAGTTTAAGAGACGAGGCGAGAATAGAAGCAAACCCTAGAGAGGTAGCGCAGATAGCAGACTCTAGTAACGATTATTGGAAATATTAAAAACTATGGCAACAGCACTTTTTATAAATAGGACAGACCTAGTAAAAAACACAATTATAAACGGAAACGTAGACACGGACACGTTTTTACAGTTTGTAAATTTAGCGCAAATCCAACACCTACAAATTTATATGGGTACGGCTTTATACGACCAAGTAAGCAACGATATACTAGCGAATACAATTAGCACAGACTTAGACGATTTATTAAAAAATTTTTTACAGCCTATGCTAATACATTTTTCAATGGTAGATTATCTTCCTTTTAGTAGCTTTACAATTGGACAAGGTGGTTTGCAGAAACATACTAGCGAAAATGCTCAACAGGCTACTAAGGACGAGGTAGACTTTTTAATACAGAAACACCGTAATTTTGCAGAGTTTTATACTAGACGTTTTATAGATTTTATGAGTTTTAACGCGTCGGCTAAGTTTCCTAAATATTACGAGAATAGAAACGACGATATGTACCCAAGTAGAAGTGCAGCGTTTGTAGGTTGGGTTTTATAAAATGAAAAAAGAATATATAATAAAAGCGGTAAACTTAAACAAGTTAATAAAATACGTGTTAAAAAAAGATACTGTAAAAAAACAAAAAAATGGCGAACGAAATTTACGATAGTACTTGGTGGGGTTTACCTGTTGAAAACGGATGGGGAAGCATTTATTACAATTTTGCGTATCCAAGTGCAATACCGTCTTTATTAACTACACTACAAGCAAGGGCAACGTATTCAGAAAATATAACTTGTACAACTGCAACATTAACCGCTTTAGAAAACATAGAAATATAATGGCGAATTTATTAGACGAAGCATCGATTTTATTAACAGCAACCGCTTACGATAACGGTAGTATGTTAGCGGTTAAACCTGAAAACGGAGATGGTGATTTCACTTTTTCACGTAATTCAGCAGCAACGAGAGTAAATGCACAAGGATTAGTTGAGAATGTACAAATACTTTCAAGTAATTTAGTATCAAATGGTGACTTTTCACAAGAGGGTAGCCAATTAATTACTAATGGAGATTTTGCTACTGATAGTGATTGGGTTAAAGGCACGGGTTGGACTATAAGTGGAGGGACTGCTAATTGTGATGGTACAAATTTTGCTACAATATCTCAATCTAAAATATTAGTAGTAGGGAAAACATATAAATATAGTTTTACTATATCAAATCTAACTCAAGGAGGTGTAAGGCTTTTTCTAGGTAATACAGTTGGTTCGACTAATAGTGCTAATGGCACATTTACAGGTTACATAACATATTCATCAGGTTCATCTATTTTTCTACAAGCAAGAGATTCTTTCATAGGCTCTATAACAAACATCTCGGTTAAAGAAGTTGGGCAAGATTGGACATTGGGAACAGGTTGGAGTATTGGAGATGGTGTTGCTATTCAATCAGGAGGTGTAGGGCAATTATCACAAAATATAGGTATTGCGTTAGGAACTGTTTGTAGAGTTACATTTACAACAACAATATCAGTAGGAGCAATTAAAATAGCGTTAGGTCCTTCAGGTCCAACTACAACTTTCACAAGTAGTGGTACACATACTTTTGAAGGTGCTTTTGGTGGGAATTCACTTATTTACATATTGGGTTCTTCTGCTTCATTCGTAGGCTCTATCACAAACATATCAGTAATAGAAATAACTAACGATACTAACCTACCACGAATCAACTACGAGGGGTTTAGTTATGACGCAAACGGTGATATTATACCTAATAGTGGTTGCGGAAGTTGGTTGATGGAAGGACAGTCTACGAATTTGATACCTTATTCGGAAGATTTTAGTAATTGGTCAAAAGAAAATGTAACTAATGCGTCAAATGTAACTACAAGCCCAGATGGAACGCAAAATGCTGACACTATTATAGATGGTGGAACAAATACACGCCATATTAACTACGAAAGTTTTAGTGGAAATTTAGCAACTGAAAGGACTTTATCAGTATATGCTAAACAAAACAATTTACGTTACTTGTTTCTAAGTGTTACAAATTCGGGTGATTCTAATTGCTATTCTGCTATTTTTGATTTACAAAGCGGAATTATTAGTGCAACGAAAATAAATGGAACTGCTACAAATTCAGCCTCAATGATAAGTATGGGAGATGGATGGTATAGATGTATAATTTCAGGAACAGTGACAACGGCAACGGCAACGGCAAGTTATTTTTCTATGATTGGAACAAGTGACAGAAGTGGATTTACGGGTTCTTTACAGAATAACAATGCACCAATTTATACGGGAAGCGGTCAAAGTATATACATCTACGGAGCAATGCTTGAACAACAATCCTACCCAACTTCATACATCCCAACACAAGGAGCAAGTTCCACAAGGTTAGCCGATATATCGAACAATAGCGGAAATGCAAGTTTGATAAATTCAGAAGAGGGAACATTCTATGCGGAGATTAGTGCGTTGAGTGATGATGGAACTTATAGAAATATTGCATTATCAGATGGGAGTTTAACAAATAGAATTTTGCTTCAATATACACCTAATGCAAATCAAATAAATATTGTTATTGTTTTTAGTGGTGGTCAATATTCATTAAATCATACTGTTTCAAATGTAACAGAGTTTAATAAAATTGCTATAAAATATAAAGCTGGAGACAATGCTCTTTGGATTAATGGCCTTGAAGTAGATACAGATACAAATACACTTCTTCCATCTTCATTAAATACATTATCGTTTGATAACACAATAGGAGATACGCTTTATTCTAAAACAAAAGCACTTGCAGTTTACAAAACCGCTTTAACAGATTTAGAATTAGAATCAATTACATCTTGGGCATCATTTACAGAAATGGCTAAAACATTAAATTACACAATAAAATAAATATGGCAGCAACTTTAAATTTAGGAACAGACGGTAATTGGGGAGTAAAAGAAGACTCTTTACTAGGATATAATTCAGAGAACGAAAACTATAAGCCTTTGCCATTTGACTTTACAAGAGCATCAAGTGCTACGGTTGTAAACAAAGCAGGTTTAATAGAAACAGTTGGAAGTGGAGAACCAAGAATTGACTTTAGTAATGATGCTAAAGGTGCTTTATTATTAGAGCCACAGAGGACTAATATTATTACAAATAGTAATTCAAGTAATTTAAACTTTGCTTTAGATAATGTTAGTATGACTTATAATTCCATAACATCTCCCAGTGGAGAAAATAATGGTATTTTATTTAAACAAACTGGAAATAATTCATCTAATTCAGCATATAATTTTGGTTTAACTACCGCTAATGGTACTTATACTTATTCTATATTTTTAAAAGCAAACGATTCCACTAAATTTAGATTTTATTCAAGTAATGGTACTGCTATTACACAAGATTTCAACCCACAAGAAATGACGGAAGGTGTTTTAAGTGGAGCATTAAATTTAAAATTTAAAAACTATGGTAATGGTTGGTTTAAAGTAAGTTTCACAAGAACACTATCAAGTGCATCGCATCACAGATTTTCAATTTTTCCAGACAGAAACAACACGCAAAAAAGCGTATATATATATGGTGTACAAGTAGAACAATCATCATACGCTACTTCTTACATACCAACGCAAGGGGCTATTTCTACTCGTTTAGCAGAAACTTGTAGTCAAACTCCTCCAAGTGGTATAATAGGACAAACAGATGGGACTGTTTATTGGGAAATAAATGTAAAAACAACAGTAGCAACTGGAAATGAAAATATTTTAAATATAGATGATGGTAGTGGTTTTGGTAATACTATTTATCTTTTTAAAACTGCTACTGGTAGTTTGGTTGGAGAAATGTATGTAGCAAGCGTTGTTCAAGCGTCATTTACTAAAACAAATATTACTAAAGGAGTGCATAAGATGGCGATGGCTTATGCTAATAATAATACTGCATTTTTTGTTGATGGTGTTCAAGTAGGTATTACAGATACATCTTGCACAGTACCAAATTTAAGTAGAATACAATTAGGAAATGGTGTTTTTGGTCCATCAGATTGTTTATCGAATGATTTAATACTTTACAACACAAGATTATCAAACGCAGAATTACAAGATTTAACAACAATATAATCACTAATAGTTATAACTAAAAGGGTAACAATTACACACGTATAATTAACAAGAGTAAATATTATGAACATATACAAAACAGTATTCAACACAGAGCAACAAGGTAAAGACGTTTTAATACAAAAAGAAGTTTGGCAAGAAGTAACCGAAGAGGGCATTACATCAATGCAGTATATCAACGGTACAAAAGCGGTTGTTTATATT
>TARA_B110000971_G_scaffold196187_1_pt1 | contig 29875 bp, 29 predicted proteins | sample TARA_B110000971 | Tara Oceans TARA_B110000971 (sample SAMEA4397842) | marine metagenome | biome: Polar Biome; feature: [SRF] surface water layer (ENVO:00010504); material: water (ENVO:00002006), including particulate matter (ENVO:01000060) such as... | depth 5 m | reverse complement strand
AATACTGTGTAAATAAGTGCAACATATGCCGCTAAAAATAAAGCAACCAAAAGCCAAACGAGCATGCCACCAATAAACTTCAATAAAGCTATTTGAATGAGCAAGAAAATTTTGTGAAAAGTTTATATCGTATTTTTAATATTTTTTTTGTTACTCAACATAATATTATACCTATAATCTTATATAACCTACTTAACCCATAGATTTAATGATATATTGTCCGATAAATTGTAGATTTCTTTATGATTATGGGATAATATCCACAACATAATGAAAAGTTTAGATGAAATAGACCGCAAAATATTACGAGTGCTTCAGCGTGATGCAAGTCTTGGAGTTGATGCACTAGCCGATTTGGTTAACTTATCGAGAAATGCATGCTGGCGGCGAATGAAAAACCTTGAATCTAGTGGGGTTATAGCGCGGCGTGTAGCAATTCTTGACCCGCAGACCGTTGGATTAGGTACTACAGTTTTCGTTATAGTTCGCACAAATCAACATGATGAAAAATGGCTTAAATTATTTGATTCTGCCGTACGTGAATTACCTGAAATTGTTGGTGCTTATAGAATGTCAGGTGATCTTGATTATATACTCCGTGTACGAATTGAAGGTGTAAACGAATACGATGCGTTTTATAAGCGATTAATAAAACGTGTTCCTTTATCATATATTTCCGCAAGCTTCGTAATGGATGAAATAAAAGATACAACAGAACTACCAATTTAATTAATAACGCTCCTTATATAAATAGAATTTAGCCAAAATTTATACTTGGAGCTGAATTTAGGAGCATTTTAGTATAATCTTTCTGAGGCCTAGAAAATAGCCCAGTAGGAGATTGCTCTTCAACCAGCTTACCTTTGTTTAATACTCCAATTTTATTTGCCATAGTTGAAACTACAGCTAAATCGTGAGTTATAAATAAATATGTTAAAGCATATTCTTTTTGAAGCGCTTTAAGAAGGTTTAGGACCTGCGCCTGAACCGATACATCTAAAGCAGACGTAGGCTCGTCACAAACAATTACCTCGGGTTGAGAAGATAAAGCTCTTGCAATAGAAATACGCTGTCGTTGCCCTCCAGAAAACTCATGTGGGTATTTATTGGCATCACTGGAAGCAAGACCAACCTGCTCTAACAGCTCCGAAACACGCATAAATTGAGCTTTAGTACCATCTATTAAGCCAAACGCTTTGATAGGTTCAGCTATAATATCCCCAACTCTCCAGCGTGGATTAAGACTAGCGTATGGAGATTGGAAAACCATTTGAATACGGCGCCTGAGAGCTAATTGTTCATTGCGCGCTAATGCTGGATCATTTAAATTTTTACCGTCCATTATAAGCGTTCCAGCAGAAGGCTTTAATAGTCCAACTGCCATTTTTGCTATTGTTGATTTTCCTGAGCCACTCTCACCAACAAGTGCGTATGTTGTACCTTTTTCAATCGAAAAATTCACATTATCTACTGCAGTTAATATACGTTTAGGCCGCATTGTTAATGCGCGTACAATTAATGGTTCAGATAGATCATAATTACGTGTTAAACCTTTTGCTACAACGAAGCTCATAGTAAAGTTTCCTCTCCATCCAAAAGCCAACAGGCAGCACGATCAGCAATAATAGATGGGCGATCGATACGGCATTTATCTAAAGCAAATTCGCAACGCGGATGAAATGCACAACCATTCGGCATAGCATCAAGCTTTGGCATTGAACCAGAAATTTGATAAAGTGTTTTATCAAACGAACTGGCGTCTATGCGTGGAGTTGAAGCAACAAGCCCTTTAGTATATGGATGTTTTGGGTTAGTTAACACATCTCGTGTTTCACCTATTTCAGCCAGCCTACCTGCATAAAGAACTCCTACCCTATCAGTTGTCTCTGCAATCACACCCATATCATGTGTAACCAAAATTATTGAAGTCCCTCGTTCGCGACAAAGTTGCTTTAACAAATCAAGTATTTGCGCTTGAACAGAAACATCCAAAGCAGTTGTAGGTTCATCAGCAATGATCAATGCTGGTTCTGGTGCCAAAGCCAAGGCAATCACTACCCGCTGACGCATACCACCAGAAAAAGTATGTGGATAAGCATTAATACGTTCTGGATCAATGCCAACTTCTTCTAATCCCTTTCGGGCACGATCAACAGCTTCAGCTTTTGTAATGGGCATGTGCGTTAATATCGTCTCAACTAGTTGATCACCAATCCTACGTAATGGATTAAGACTAACTAGAGGATCTTGAAAAATCATTGAGATTTCGTGACCACGTATAGTTTCTGGAGCTTGATCAATACGTTGGCCTTTATACCAAATCTGACCACTAGATAAGCGCCCAGGTGGATCAATCAGACCTAATACTGCAGCCCCAGTCATAGATTTTCCAGCACCAGACTCACCAACCAAACCTAATATTTCACCTTTTTTTACATTTAAAGATAAATCATCTATGGCCTTTAAAACTCCATGACGAGTTTTAAACGTTACACTAATATTCTTAATTTGAAGTAAATTTTCTAACATTACTTAAGCCTCGGATTCAATGTATCTCGCAACCAATCACCAAGTAGATTCACAGCTAATGCTAAAGCTAACAAGGTCACAGCAGGAAAAAGTAAAATCCACCACTCACCTGAAAATAAATAATCCTGACCAACACGGATCAATGTTCCTAAACTTGGTTCAGTGGGTGGAGCACCAACTCCAAGGAACGATAGTGTTGCCTCAGCGATGATTGCTAATGCAAACGTGATCGTTGCTATTACTAATACAGGCCCCAAAACATTTGGAAGAATATGGCGGATCATAATTTGCCAACGATTTAGACCAATTAATCTAGCAGCAGCTACATATTCTTTTTCTTTTTCAACCATAGTTGAACCACGTACAGTACGTGCAAACGGCACCCATTCAGATAAACCTATTGAAATAATTAATACTGTAATTGCCATTTCGTAGCGCAATTCAGGAGGTAAAAGCCCTCGGGCAATACCAAAAATAAGCATTGCTATCAATATCGATGGAAATGTCATTTGTATATCAGCAAGCCGCATAATTAAATTATCAAGCCAACCTCCAACGTATCCAGCTATAAGACCAAGCATAACGCCCAAAACCATAGCCAAAGTGACTGCCATTAGTCCAACAAAAAGTGATATTCGCAGTCCATAAAGAATAGCAGAAAATAAATCGCGACCTTGATCATCTGTACCTAACAAAAAAATCTCACCAGTAAACATGTTTGCTTCTAAAGGTGGCGTGAAACCATTCATTAATTCTAAGCTGGCTGGATCAAAAGGATTAGTAGGTGCAATAAATTGAGCAAAAACAGCACTCAAAACTAAAATTAAAACGACACAGAATGAGATAAGTGCAACTGGTGCGCGTAAAAAATCATGGAAAAAATCAGAATCTAGAAAACGGTTCATCATATCATCTTTCCCCATTCAATTGACTATCGCGTAATCGTGGATCAATCGCGAGATACAACAGGTCAACCAATAGGTTAATAAATACAAATAACACACCCACTAAAAGTAGATAAGCACTCATTACTGGAATATCTACAAAGTATACTGCATTAATAAAAAGCAATCCTACTCCAGGCCATTGGAAAACAGATTCAGTAATAATTGCAAATGCAACTATTGATCCGAGTTGTAAGCCAGCTATAGTAATGACTGGCACTAGCGTATTTGGAAGAGCATGATTAAAATGCACTTGCTTATTGGATAATCCAAGAGCTTTAGCAAAGCGAACATAGTCCTGGCGCAAAACTTCAAGCATTTCAGAGCGAGTTAATCGCATAATCAATGTAAGTTGATAGAGCCCTAATGTAATACTCGGTAAAATAAGAGATTTAAGGCCGGATATAGTTAAGAAACCAGTTGTCCACCAACCTAAAGTGACAACTTCACCTCTTCCAAAAGAAGGTAACCATCTTAGTTCAACAGCAAACAACCATATTAGTAAAACACCAATTAGAAATGTCGGTAATGATACCCCAATTAATGAAGTAGAAAGAATTAAATTTGCAATAAAACCGCCACGTTTAATGGCAGTATAAATACCGGTAATTACACCAAAAACCAATGCAAATATTGCAGAGGTCAATGCTAACTCTAAAGTTGCCGGTAATCTACTCGCAATTAGTTCAGCTACTGGTAAAGCACCCCTGTAAGAATTTCCAAAATCAAAGTGAATAGCTCGCCAAACAAAGTTAAAATATTGTTTATATAAAGGATCGTTTAAGCCCAGTGCTTCTTCAAGAGCAGCCCGCTGTAATAGCGTAGCCTCTTGACCCATTAAGTTATCTACCGGGTTACCTACAAAACGAAAAATAAGGAAGGAAATTAGAGCCACAAGGAATAATACTAAAATAGATTGCCCCAATCGTCTCAAAATAATGATTAACATAAGGTCAACTCAGCATATAAGATTTAGGGATAAAATAGCGCAACAAGATTTCTCCATTCAAAGAACACAAAGTGCAGGATCAAAATAATAAAATAAATTTTTATATATAACACTAGCCCATAAGCTTATGGGCTAGTGTTTGTAAACCTTATTTAAAGGTTAGGAATTGAAAGTGTGGCTGGTCTTCAGGCTGCACATCAAAGTTAATATTGCCTTTCATACCCCAATTAAGTACCTGATTGTGAATAGGAAGATACATTTGCGCATCTTGAACAGCTGCCCAAATTTTTGCAATTGTTGCATCACGTACTGCAAGGTTAGTTTCTGCCTCTAAGCTCACTATCATAGCATCGACATCAACATTTGAATATCCTGTTGGATTCCAAGATCCACGTTTGTCAGTTTGTGTATGTACTAAGTAATTGAAAATATAATGTGAATCAAACGTTGGAACACCCCATCCCAACATATAGAAATCAGCGTCTCCACCTTTTGCTATTGGAAAATGTTGTGCTTTTGGCTTTGAGTCAAGAGTTACATTAACACCAATTCGAGCCATCATACCAACTGCAGCCTGACATATTGCTTCATCATTTACATAACGATCATTTGGGCAATTGAGCGTAATATCAAAACCATTTGCAAAACCTGCTTCTGACATCAGTGCCTTAGCTGCCTCAACGTTATAATCAGGATACTGATTTAACTCTTCTGTCCAACCATTCACAAACGGAGGCATAATAACTCCAGTTGGATCAGATTGCTCACGCATCACAATCTTTTTGATTGCATCACGGTTAATGGCAATATTCATTGCTTGTCGCACTTTTAAGTTACTTGTAGGTCCTTCAACTGTATCTAATCCAAAGAATACAACACGATTTTGTGCTGCAGTCGCTACTGCCAAACCATCTGTATTTGAAACACGATTAAGATCCTGAACTGGAACATCTTGGATAATGTCCACTTCTCCTGATAAAAGAGCAGCAACACGTGTCGCAGCAGATTGGATCGGTGTGTAGATAATATCAGTTACTTTATTCGGATAAATATCTTTACCCCAATAATTTGGATTTGCAGTAAGAACTGTCCTTTCGTCTACAGAACGACTTACAAGTACAAATGCTCCTGTGCCATTTGTATTCATTGTGGCAAAGTTTGTTTCACCTTTTGCAACATCATGCGGAGTTAAAACATCGTTTGCAGTTGCCCACCCCTTATCCATCATAAACATATTGGTCAGATTATTTACTAACAGAGGATTTGCACCATTGGTCTCTATATCTACAGTAAGAGCATCAACAGCACGAACATCTTTAATAGATGACAACAACTCTTTCATTTCAGAACCATCAGCCATTGCTCGGTTTAATGAAAAAATTACATCTTCTGCGTCAAACGCTGCGCCATCATGAAAGGTTACACCCTCACGAAGCTGTAACCGCCATATATTTGGGTTATCAGCAAGTGCCTTCCAATTTAAAGCTAACGATGGGATAATCGAGCCTGACATGTCACGCTGAAGCAGCGTATCGTATATCTGGTGAGCTAAAGCGTGCGTTGCACCCTCATTTTGAGCGTGTGGATCCATTGTGATTGAATCTCCAGCACGAGCCCATCGGACTGTTTCAGCTGAAACAGTAACCGTTGAAGCAGCTATTGCAGCTGCAGTCAAAAGTAATTTATGAAACATAATATAGTCTCCTTTTAATATATTGAAAATATCTAACAAAAATCATACTGACGAATTAATACATATAAATCAAACAAATAAAATATCTTATATTAATAAATAAAACATAAATATTTTTGTTTAAATTAAAATTATTAGCTTAAATATTAATCTCCATCAGCTACACCCTTCCTACGCATTTGAGCACGCCTTGATCTAAGGCTAGGTAAAAGAATTAATAGCATTGCTATTGCTAATAATATCATTGTCATTGGACGTTGGCCGACAAATGCAATGCCATCATATAACTGCATTGATCTTGCAAAGTTATCCTCAAGCATTCCACCTAAAATAAATCCAATAAGTAATGGCGCTAATGGATAGTCTGCAAATCTAAGTGCTGTAGCACAAACTCCAAATCCAACTAATAATAATAATTCAGTTGCGTTGTTTTGACCAATATATGCACCCATCAAAGTAAAAAATAGAATATACGGTATCAGGTAATTCCGAGGAACTGCTAAAATTTTGGCAATATATGGAATTAAAGGCAAATTCAGAACTAGCAAAACAAAGTTGCCAATATACATAGAAATAATCACAGCCCAAAATATCTGTGGCTCATCAATCATCAATCTTGGTCCTGGAGTAACATTTAACGCAATTAGAGCTCCTAACAAAATTGCAGTAGTACCAGACCCTGGGATACCAAGGGTAAGAAGAGGAACAAACGAACCTGTACAAGCTGCATTATTTGCCGTTTCAGGTGCAGCCAAACCTTTTATAGAACCTTTGCCAAATTGGTCCTGTTCATCTTTTGTTGCTATATTCCGCTCAACTGCATACCCAAGAAAACTAGCGATTGTCGCACCTGCCCCCGGCAAAACTCCAATAAAAAAACCTTGAATAGACTGTCGAGCAATTACAGGCGCAATCGATTTTGCTTCTTCTCGAGTTATACGTAAATTTTTAATTTCTTCAGCTTTCCTTGATCCAGGTTTAGGAGGGTTAAGCACTAGAAATAATGCTTCCGGTAAAGCGAACATTGCCATAGCAAGAGTTACAAAACTTAGCCCTGATTGAAGGTCCATTACCCCCATAGTAAATCTAGGAAGGCTAAACATTGTTCCTTCACCAACGGTTCCTAACATTAATCCAAGAACTGTCATTAATAATGCCTTTGCAATTTGTCCAGTTCCAGCAAAGGCTGCTATAGCTGAAAGCCCAACAACCATTAAGGCAAAATATTCAGCCGAGTGAAATAGTAAGGCAACTGATGAAAGCGCTGGTGCAAAAATCATAAGCAATACAGCTCCAATAGTTCCTCCACAAAAGCTAGCGATAGCTGCAATTGTTAAAGCTTTGCCAGCTTTGCCTTGTTTTGCCATTGGATAACCATCAAAACTTGTAGCCACTGTCCCCGCAACTCCTGGAGCATTCAATAAAATTGATGATGTAGAGCCACCAAAAATTGCACCATAATATACACCTGCCAAAAGAATAATTGCTGCTGCAGGATCACCTATTGAAATAGCAACTGGAATCATGATTGCAATAATCGACATTGGCCCAAGGCCTGGCAGCATACCAATAAAAGTACCAATCAGACAGCCACCAATGACCATTAATAACATCTGAATAGAAAATGCTGTTTCAAGGCCAAGAAGAATTCCCTCTAACATATCAACCCCCTAACCAACCTGGAAACGGGCGCATATATATTCCAAGGACTTCTTGAACTAGATACCAAACAAATAATGTTGCTATAAGCGCAATTGGAACTACAAAATACCATTTGCGTTCACCCAAAATTATACTGCCAAAAATAAGAAATGTACTAGTAGAAAATATAAACCCCACTGGCCGTAAACACATTGCATATACTACCATCAAACAAAGCAATAATATTGCTTGACCAAGCTTATATTCATGAAGGCGGCGATAATCGATGTCAGATACTTTTTGTTCACCTTTTTCAACAGCAAGTAGAATAATTAGAGAAGTGATAATCCCTAACACAGATAAAATTTTTGGAAATGTACTGGGCCAAATTGGGTTACGCTTCATAAACGGCGCAAGACCTACATCCATAGTGAACCAAGCCGCATAGCCATAGATCAGACAAAAACCAAGCAAAATCAATGCGATCCAACGATCCAGTGCCATACACAAATCTCCAAATGTTAAAATGTTGGCAAAGCAGTTACCCACTTTGCCAATAATTGTATTATAAGAAACCTAATTTCTTCATTAAATCGCCGATAACTTGTTCCTGGGCTTCAAGAAACACTTTAAAGTCATCACCTGAATTATGGATATTAACCCAACCGTTACGCGCCCGAACTGCTTCCCATTCTGGTGTTGCATACATTTTTTCAATTGCATCTTGATACATAGCAGTTTTTTCTGCAGGTAAGCCTGGTGCGCCAAAGAAACCACGCCAATTTACGAAAGATGTATTAATGCCTTGCTCTTTCATAGTCATTGCATTGGGTGCTGCACTTACACGCTCATCAGAAGTTACACCAATAATTTTCACTTCACCGGCATTAGCCAGATCTACTGCTTCTGAAAATCCAGTTGAAAGTGCTGCAATTTCACCTGACAATAGGGCTGCCATTGCTTTGCCACCAGCGTCATATGGAATATATTTAACTCCAAGAGCATCTTTTCCTGCAGCCTCCATCACCATAGCAGCAACAAGATGATCCATACCACCAGGCACAGAGCCACCACCAATAGCAGTTGCAGATGCATCAGCTTCATATGCAGCAATCAAATCAGACATTGAATTAATTGGACTATTTTTACTAACTACCATTGCAGCATAATCGCCAATTGTACCAGAAACTAACGTTAGATCACGGAAGTTATGTGGGAATACACCCGTCAATGATCGTATAACGATAGGCGTTGAATTTACCATTAAAGTACCATGGTTACTATCAGCGTTTTCAATCAAGAAACCAATAGCTTTACCACCACCACCACCTGACATATTCTCATATGATGCGGAACCTACAAGGCCAGCAGTAGTTAAGGCTTCGCCAGTACCACGTGCAGTTCCATCCCAACCACCACCAGCACCGCCGGGGATTAAGAAGTGAATACTATCTAAAACTTTATGACCGTCTGCTAATACAGGTGCGCCAAGGCTTAGTGCGGCAATTGTACCTACTACAAGGGCGCGTCGGCCCAAATTAAATGTCATGATGATTTCCTCCCATTTGACAAATGGCCACAAAATGGGCCAACTTAAACAACAAAGCATTTTAACCTGTCACTAACCTGTCACATCCCAAACTGTCTGTTAAAAATATGAAATACCTATTGGTTGAAGACAATCACGAGCTCGCAAATGCAATTTGTTCTCGCATAAAGTTTGACGGACATGTCATTGATCATGCTGATAAATTAGAAGATGCTATTGCCTACTCTAATACTGGAGAGTACGATTTAATTTTCCTTGATATAATGTTGCCTGATGGAGATGGGCGTAGCTTTCTTAAACACCATAGAGATCAAAAAAAAGATACACCTATCATTGTCCTAACTGCACGGTCACAGGTCTCAGACAGAATCAGTCTCTTGGATTTAGGTGCAGATGATTATGTTACAAAACCATTTGATCATGCTGAACTACAGGCAAGATGCAGAGCAGTCCTGCGCAGAAAAGCTGGTACAGCACAAACTATTTTACAATTTGGTGATGTTGCCTTTAATCCGCTTGCTGGACAACTTTCTATCAGAGATAAAATGGTTAACCTCCGAAATAGAGAGCTCCGGCTGTTTGAACTATTATTAAATGCCCGCGGCCAAATTTTTTCTAAACAAAAACTGATTGATAGACTTTTTTCTTTGGATGAAGATGTCTCAGAAAATGCAATTGAGGTTTATGTAGGCAGACTGAGAAAACATCTTGAGGATACATCCTTAAAGATAAGTACGCATAGAAGCCTTGGGTACAGGCTTGATGATGACTAATACTGTTCGTATATCTGGATCATTAAGAAATCGCTTGATGATTACATTAATAAGTGGATCAGCAATTCTTGGCATAATTTTGTTTTTTATCGTGCGTGGATATGCAACCCAAATAGCTCAAGATGGCCAAGATAATATACTTAAAGCCTCTCTCTCATCCATACTAGATGCAGCCACAATTCAAGACGGTTTGGTTGAGGTAGACTTTCCATACGCATCCTTATCAATGTTAGATACAGACTTAGATGATCGTGTTTTTTACGCAATATACCAAGACGGCATTCTCCTATCAGGTTATAAAGGTTTACCAGCTCCATCTTCATTAACAGGAGAAACTCGCACTTTTCAAACGATTAAATATAAAGGTACTTTTGCAAGAGTTGCTAACGCAAATCGCATTTTAGTTGGTGAGCGCGGACGTATTGAAATTTCTGTATCAGTCGCCCAAACGCAAGATGATTTATCACGCACATTAAATAGTATTTCAAAAAATGTAGCTGTTTTTGGTGCTGGTTTTTTTATACTTGTTGCTGCGTTGTCTTACTTGGCTACATCAAGAACAATAAATCCATTGATGCGACTAGCAGCATCAATAAAAAAACGTGGCCCCAAGGATTTAAGTCCATTTGAAAAAGAGATCCCTTCCGAAATGGTCCCCTTAGTTTCCTCATTAAACAGACTTATGGGCAGGTTAGATCTATCACTAAAGCAATCAGAAGATTTCATTGCAGAGGCAGCACACAGAGTGAGAACTCCACTTGCAACTGTACGTTCTTATGCAGATGCAACATTACAACGCGTTAGTAAAAGTGAGAATAGAGAAGCATTACGATCAATGGTACGCGCAATTGACGAGGCATCACGTGCAGCAAGTCAACTTTTAGATCATGCAATGATAACTTTTCGCACTGATCATTTGCAAAAAGAATATATTGATTTAATAGATTTAGTTCAGGATTTAGCTCTTCGGTTGTCACCAATTGCAGAAATGAAGGATGTTAAAATATTAGTTAATCACAAAAATCCTGTAGAAATTCATGGTGATTTTATTCTAATACAAAATGCAATTCGAAATTTGATTGATAACGCCCTCAAATATTCGCCAAATGAGGCAATTATCAAAATATCAGTTGGATCAGAACCAACGCCTTATTTAAAAATTCATGATGAAGGGCCAGGCTTTCCACCCGATGACATCCAAAACCTTACCTTACGATTTACAAGAGGTAAAAATGCAAATGGAATAATTGGATCAGGGCTTGGTCTTACAATAGCAAAAGACGTTGCAAACGCACATAATGGCAGACTTGAAATTTTTAATCATAAGAAAGGTGGAGCATGCGCTATATTATCGTTTTAGTTTTGATATTCATTACTTACTCGTTAAATGCAGAAGAATGGGAAGATCAGAGAATTTTTTCTAGTGGCTCGACAAACCAAACTTTACGCATTCTATCAAGTACTGACACATCGTTTTTTGAGCCTATTTTAAAAAGTTATCTTGTAGATAATCCAGCTACAAAAATTGAATATTTAGTCACTGGAACAGCCTCACTTGATAAAATTTTTCGTAATACACCAGAGAAATATGATCTTGTAATTTCAAGTGCAATGGATCTGCAACTCAAATTAGTAAATGATGGCTTTGCTATTAAGATACAAGATTCTAATCACCCAAGCTGGGCAAAATGGAGAAAGAGCTTATTTGCATTCACTATTGAACCAGCAGCAATTGTAATAAACAAAAGAGCCTTCGCTAATCAGAAAATACCTCAATCACGACAGGACTTAATAAAAGCATTGCGATCTCGTTCTAAATTTTTCCAAAATAGGCTTGGTACATATGATGTAAGAAAATCTGGTCTTGGATATCTTTTTGCAACTCAAGATGCCCGCACATCCGAAACTTACTGGAGGCTCATGGAGGTAATGGGTGGATTAGGTACACAGCTATACTGCTGCTCAGGCGACATGATAGATGATCTAATTAGTGGAAAAATTGCAGTAGCCTACAATGTTCTTAGTAGCTATGCAGGCGCTCGCAAAAAAGTCTCTGATGAAATTGAAATAATTCTTCCTGCAGATTTTCCAACTACCATGATGCGTACTGCTATGGTATCAAAATTAGCGCCAAATGTTGAAAATGCAAAAAATTTCATGTTACATCTATTGAAAACACAACTAAAACTAGCCGATAAAAATAATTATACACTGCCTCCTTTACTGTTAAAGCCAGGACAACAAACAATTATACTTGAACCTGCCTTGATGACATATCTGGATAAATTAAAACGGCAAACATTTATTAAGGAGTGGGAACGCGCAATTATCCAATAAAGAATTACAGGTAAATTATTTATATTAATAGTTATATACTAAAACCAATTATTGAATACTTTTAATTGAAGGATAGGCTGCTTTATACTTTATGTGAGCCTCACAAAAAACCGATTGCATAGAAGTATCTGGATCAATCGTTTCACGAATAATTGGTGGAATAATAATCTTCTCAAGTGGTTTGTCCACTGAGGCCGCCATGCCAAGCCTAGCAGCACCAAGTGCTGCTCCAAACTCGCCACCTTCTGGCAGGTTAAGCGGAACTTCAAGAATAGTTGCTAAGAGCCGCATCCAATAGATTGAAGCTGTCCCACCGCCAATTGCAGTTAACTGGTTCATCTTGGCATTGGTAGCAGATAAAGCATCAAAACAGTCTTTTAAGCCAAATGCCACACCCTCAAGCACCCCACGTGTTAAATCATCAACCGACGTATTTGCAGATATACCAGTTATACTTCCTTGTATTTCAGCATCATTATGGGGCGTTCTTTCTCCAGAAAGATAAGGTAAAAACCTCACATTTCCAGGCCTAAAAAGTTTATCACCAATAGAAGAAGTTAATTCAGAAGGGCTTTTAAGTGTAATGCCCGCTAACCAATTAAGGCTATCCGTTGCTGAAAGCATAACACCCATTTGGTACCAACGTCCTGGAACAGCGTGACAAAATGTATGGACGGCAGTTTCAGGTGCTGGTTCATATCCATCTCTCGACGAGAGAATAACACCAGATGTACCAATCGATACAAAGCCCTGACCCTCCCCTAATGCGCCTATGCCACAAGCGGCCGCAGCGTTGTCACCTGCCCCACCTGCAATAGTAATTTTTCCTGAAAGCCCCCATTTCGACTTAATTTCTAATCGCAGTTCGCCCGCAGCTTCAGAACCCTCAACTAGTCTGGGCATCTGATCACGCCTCATATTACTTACATCCAAAAGGTAATCTGACCAATTACGTTTACCAACATCTAACCAAGATGTTCCTGCACTATCTGACATGTCAGCAACATAATCCCCAGTCAGATAAAAGTTCATATAAGCAGCAGGTAGCAAAACTTTAGCAATCTTATTAAATATTTCAGGTTCATTTTTACGAACCCATTCTAATTTTGGCGCTGTAAATCCCGGGAAAACAATATTGCCAGATAGAGAACGCACTTGGTCAGTAGCATCCAAGCGTTTTGCTTCGGCCTGAGAGCGAATGTCATTCCAAAGAATACAAGGTCTTAAAACTGAACCAGAAGAATCTAATAGAGTTGCACCATGCATATGGCCTGCAACTCCTATTCCTTTAAGGTTATTAAATTCATAGTAGGTGTTTTTAAGTTCACTGATCACACTTTCAAATGCAGTAATCCAATCTGCTGGATCTTGCTCAGACCATCCCAAATTTGGATGTGAAACATTATAATGGCGCTCACTGGAACCAATGGGTATGCCCTCAGCACTAACTAAAAGTGCACGCAAACCAGATGTTCCAAGATCAATACCCAAAAATGACATTTAATCTCCTTTCAATTTTTTTAATTGGTAATTCTAAAAATTTTTGAAGAATTAAATATCAAATTTATACGTATTATTTTAGATTTAAAGATTTTTGAACTGTATCATTCCATCCAAGATAAAAGTCACCTTTATCAGATATTATTGGGCGAACCATGGCTTTAGGCTGAGCAGCTATCTGGGCATCTGCTTCAGAGTTTTTGAGCCAAACGTTTAGGCTACGATAATCATTAGATTTTCGGTCTACAAGTCGATCCCCAAATTCTGCAATAAGTTCAGCTAATTCAATTTCACTCAATGGTTCTGATCTTATATCGCGAAAGCTGACCTTTCTGCCATCTGCTTGCAAAGTTTTTAAAGCCCTCTGGCAAACTGCACATGTGTTTAATCCATAGATTACCATTTTATAATTTCCTTTTATGATTATTATATGACGCTAAAGCAATGGAATATTTGCCGTAAATTTAGGTATGGAGTACCCTTTCTGCACTGCTGGCCGCTTAGCAATGAGTAGGTACCATTTTAAGACATTTGGATAATCTTTTAAATTAATCTCTTGCCACTCAAATCGTGAAGCCCAAGGCCAACAAGCCATATCTGCAATTGAATACATTCCCCGATTATCACCTGCTATATAATCACGTTTCTCTAGATGTGTATTTAATACGCCGTAAAGTCGATGTGCTTCTTTTGTAAACCGATTTTCGCCATACTCGGATTTACCTTTGTTATATTTAACAAAGTGATGAACTTGCCCCAACATTGGTCCAAATCCGCCCATTTGCCACATTAGCCATTCAACCATGCGCCAGTATTCTGCTCCCTCGCACTGAAAACGTTTATATTTGTTAGCAAGGTATAACATAATTGCTCCAGATTCCATTATATGTATTCCACTATCTTGGTCTACAATTGCTGGTATGCGGTTGTTTGGAGATATTTTTATAAATGCAGGATCAAATTGTTCATCTTTAGATATATCAATTGCGTAAGAAGTGTAAGGTACTCCTAACTCTTCAAGTAATATTGATATTTTACGACCATTAGGAGTAGTCCATGTATATAAATCGATCATTCTGAATCCTAACTCGTACTAGACTAAACTAGCCACCATAACTTCTAATAATACAAAATATTAAACTTAATTATTTACTACTCAAAAACTATCAATTATTTGAGCAATAAATTTAGTAAAAGTTTCACTTCAATTGGTAATCAAACAGATATCATTTAATAGTTTTAATTAAAATATTTATTTCATTTAACATATGGAGAAATAGCAAAGCCGTTCTTTTTCCAACCGACAATTCCTTCATCAAGGTGTGTAACATTTGTAAAGCCAGCTTGATTAATAAGAGCATTTCCCAACATGTTTGTACGGCTTCCAGTACGGCAATAAAGTAAAACTGGAGTATCTCTATCATTAAACAGCGGCATAAACTTGGCTTGAAAGTCTTTGTGAAGTTGACCTTTTTTTGTAAATGCTGAAATAGTAACAGCACCTTTAATAATACCAGTTTCTATCCATTCTTCATTACGACGAATATCTATAATTATTGCACCATTTTTTTGAGCGTTTAAAAACTGTTTTGGTGTTGCATTTTTAAGCTTAGGAGGCCAGCTAACTGATAGCAATTCTACATCAAAAATAAGTGTAGCATTGGGTGGAATAATATCTCCAGCTCCTAACACCCCATACCCAAACTCTGGTGGAATAGTAAGTTGGCGAATTTCACCTATATTCATACCATCAACACCTAAATCCCAACCTTTAATCACTTCGCCCTGACCCAAAGTGAATACGAATGGCTGATCTCGCTCTACAGAACTATCAAATACTGTTCCATCAGATAATTTCCCTGTGTAATGAACTGAAACACGCATTCCAGACTTAGCAACCTCACCGTTACCTTGAATTATAGTTTCAACAAGAAACTCTTTCGCATTTGCAGTATTATTAATAATATTAAGTAGTCCAAAAAAAATGGTTGATATAATCAAAGCTTTTTTTAAGTTATATAAATTTAGCATTAAAATAATCCCATTATAAAAGTTTATTGGATTTATTATTATATCCTAGAATAAAAATAAGCCTATCATAGAATAAAGGTCGTTAATGAGAAAATGATCTCGAAAAATCATGAAATAATAAGTTTAGACAATAATTTAGTTAAACGGAAAGTAGGTTACCCTACTTTCCGTAATTTTTTTAGTTTAATGCAACATCTGTAATTTCAGACGTCCAAGCACCTTCTGGAGCTTTGGTAATTACTGGATCAGAACCACCATTCAGTAAAGATTGAACAGTCCGTTCATAGTCACTAGCATCTAACGCACCATTTGATCCTGCAGTTAGCTTTGCTATTTCTGACATCATACGACGTTGATGCTTCTCAGTTTGTGCACCAGAGGCATCGTTATCCAAAACTATATCTGCTGCTTCATTTACATTACCTTCAGCATATTTCCAGCCCTTCATAGACGCACGTACAAAACGAACCATTTTTTCTTTAAACGCATCGTCCTTTAAATTTTCTCCCAGTACGTACATTCCATCTTCTAAGGTAGATACACCTTCGTCTTCATATTTGAAAACAATCAAGTCATCTTCTGTTAAGCCAGCATCAATTACCTGCCAATATTCATTATAAGACATTGTTGAAACACAGGCTGCTTGACCTTGTAAAATCGGATCAACGTTAAAGCCTTGCTTTAGAACAGTTACTCCGCCTGCTGATCCATCAGTTTTCAAACCTAATTTACTCATCCAACTAAGAAATGGATATTCATTACCATAAAACCAAACACCTAATGTTTTATCTGCAAAATCAGCAGGTGATGAGATTCCCGCATCTTTTCGGCAAGTTAGCATCATACCAGATGACTTAAAGGGTTGAGCAATATTTACTAAATCAAGACCTTTTTCCCGCGATGCTAATGCAGATGGCAGCCAATCTAGAACTACATCAGCACCACCACCAGCAATAACTTGTGCGGGAGCAATATCTGGACCACCTGGTTTGATAGTTACATTTAATCCTTCTTCTTTATAGAATCCTTTATCCAATGCTACATAGTAACCAGCAAATTGTGCTTGTGTTACCCACTTAAGTTGAAGCGTTACATCATCATCTGCACATGCAATTGACGCACTTAATATTAATGCACCTGCTAGCGCACCTTTAATCATATTCTTCATAGTATATCTCCTTGTTATTATTACTTTAACTCCTTTGTGATGGATGCCAGAAGGTTATACCCTTCTCGATTAGGGCCATCATCCCATAAAATGTCGACCCTGCAAGGGCCGCCACAGTTATTTCCGCCCAAACCATATCAAGCGACAAACGCCCAACTTCAGTCGAAATACGAAATCCCATCCCTCGTGTTGGCGATCCAAAAAATTCAGAAACAATCGCACCAATTAGGGCCAACGTTGTACAAATTTTTAATCCATTAAAAATGAATGGCATTGCAGCAGGTAAGCTAAGTTTGAAAAGACTTTGCCAATAGCTGGCACCGTAGGTTTGCATAAGATCGTTTTGAATAGTGTCTTTAGCACTAAGGCCAGCAACAGTATTTATTAGCATAGGAAAAAACACCATTACCACTACAACTGCAGACTTTGAATGCCAATCAAAACCAAACCACATAACCAAAATAGGTGCCATACCAATGATAGGTAAAGCTGCCACAAAATTACCAACAGGCAAAAGACCACGTTTTAAGAAACTTGATTTATCGACAGCAATCGCGGTTAAAAATGCTGCCGAACAGCCGATTACATATCCAGATAACGCACCCTTTACAAAGGTTTGAACAAAATCGACCCATAGGATTGGAATACTTGTTGAAAAACGTATAGCAATTGCTGATGGAGTAGGAAGCAAAATTGGGCTAATATTTAAACCTCTAACAAATCCTTCCCAAAGCACTAATAGTGAGATGCCAAATAAAGCAGGGACTATTAAATTTATTATACGGTTACGCCCAGCATTAGCCAGGCGGACATTTAAAATCCACATAGTAATCCAGAAAAACAAGGCAAACACTATCCAAGTCATAATTGAATTCCCATCCTACGTAATGTGTACTTTTCAATAGTACCTATAATTGCCACTAAACTGGCTGCAAGAATTGCTGCACAAATTAAAGCACTCCATATCTGGATAGTTTGACCATAGTAGCTGCCCGCTAACAACCGCGCACCCAATCCAGCAACAGCACCAGTTGGCAGTTCACCAACAATTGCACCAACCAATGATGCCGCAATGCCTATTTTAAGTGAAGCAAACAAATAAGGCATGGAACTGGGCAGTCGTAACTTCCAAAATGATGAGTTTTTAGAAGCACTCCATGTACGCATTTGATCTATTTGCATTTGATCTGGCGAACGCAAGCCTTTGACCATACCAACCACTACAGGAAAAAACGATAAATACATTGATATGATAGCTTTTGGTAACAACCCTGAAATGCCTACTGCGTTAAGGACCACTATTATCATAGGTGCAACAGCAAGAATTGGAATAGTTTGGCTCGTAATTACCCACGGCATCACAGACATATCCATCGCGCGACTATAGACAATACCAATTGCTAATAAAATACCGAAGGTCGTTCCAAAAGCAAAACCAAGCAACGTGGCGGAAAGTGTAATCCAACCATGCCAGATTAGCGATCGTTTTGAAGTTACCTTTTTTAATACCGTTGTTTTATAAATTTCTTTAATAACTTGATGGGGCGCAGGCAACAAAGGTTTATCTTGGATCATAGTATCTGATACCATCTGTGAAAATGAGATTGTAGTGTCCGCTCGTTTAGCTTTGTCATAGGCCCATGCTGAATTAAGCCAAACTGTAGCTACATACCAAATTGCAATTATTACTAAGAGAACTGTCACAACTGGTCCCACTTTATGCCAGAAAAAACGAAGTTTATTCATCAGCATGACCTGTACGCAACCCATCACGAACTTCGGCAGCAATATCTAAAAATTCTTGGCTTTCACGGATATCTAAGGATCGGTCACGCGGCAAAGTACTTTCAATTATATTCGCTATTCGACCTGGACGGGGGGACATAACTACAATCTTAGTTGATAAAAATACTGCTTCAGGGATTGAATGTGTTACGAACCCAATTGTTTTCTGGGTACGGGCCCAAAGTTTTAACAATTGTTCATTTAAATGATCACGAACAATTTCATCTAAGGCACCAAATGGTTCGTCCATTAATAAAATATCAGCATCAAATGCAAGTGCACGAGCGATACTAGCACGCTGTTGCATTCCTCCAGATAACTGCCAAGGAAATTTCTTATCAAATCCAGACAGTTCTACGAGTTCCAAAACATGAGCGACACGTTCTTCTCGTTGTTCTTTACTATAACCCATAATTTCAAGTGGTAACTTGATATTACCACCAATTGTGCGCCACGGATATAGACCAGCCGCTTGAAAAACATAACCATAAGCACGCTGCATACGTGCCTCTGATGCGCTCATTCCATTAACTTGAATCGTTCCATTAGTGGGTGTCTCTAATTCAGCGATAACACGTAAAAACGTTGTTTTTCCACAACCAGATGGACCAATAAATGATACAAATTCTCCTTTTTTAATATCAAGATTAATATCTTGAAGCGCGTGCACAGGTCCATCATTTGTTTGATATGTTAGCGAAAGCTTATTCGCCGAAATAACAGGATTATTCATTTAGATACCTGCCGGAATATTCAATGGATCACGAATAATTTGTCGCGGAGAATTTAAAGATTTCCATTTACTCAACGCTATTTGAGCTGATTGAAATGCAGGTCTAGGTATGAATCTGCCACGCCCAGGTTGCGGTTGACTATTTTGCCCCCACGCCCAAATAACATCGCCCCTGCTCAGGGTAAAACGTGATTGTGCTTTAACTTCAAAACCCTCAAAAACATTGTAATCAAGAACTGAATGGTGATTGCTTGGACTAATCGTTTTTGTGATTTTAGGATCCCAGACAACAATATCTGCATCAGCTCCTTCCACAATAGCACCTTTTTTAGGATAAATATTAAGAATTTTAGCAATATTAGTCGAAGTAGCTGCAACAAACTCTTCAGGTGTTAAGCGACCAGTTTCAACACCTTCTGTCCATAACACAGCAAGCCTCTCCTCTAAGCCATTTGATCCATTAGGAATAATTCTAAAATCATCTCGCCCAGCGCGTTTTTGTTCTGTATTGAATGCAGCGTGGTCAGTAGCAACAACTTGCAAAGAACCTGATTGCAAACCAGCCCATAAACTATTCTGGTGGCTTTTTGATCTAAATGGCGGACTCATAACACGTCTCGCAGCATGGTCCCAATCTTTATTGAAATATTCAGATTCATCCAACGTCAGAAACTGAATTAATGGTTCACCATAAACCCGCATTCCTTTTTGGCGCGCTCGCCTAATTGCTTCGTGCGATTGTTCACACGAGACATGAACAATATATAAAGGCACACCTGCTGTATCCGCAATCGTTATAGCACGGTTAGCTGCTTCGCCTTCCAATTCTGGCGGCCGGGAATAAGCATGACCTTCAGGCCCAGTGATGCCTTGGTCAAAATACTTTTGTTGAAGTTCGGCTACCAAATCGCCATTTTCTGCATGGACCATTGGTAAGGCACCCAGTTCACCACATCGTTTAAAACTTGCAAACATCTCGTCATCTTCAATCATTAATGCACCTTTATAGGCCATAAAATGTTTGAAGCTGTTTACGCCCATATCTACTGCGTCTTTCATTTCATTGAAGACGTTTTCATTCCAACCAGTAATGGCCATATGATAGCCTATATCAGAACAAATTTGGGGCGCAGATTTTCGATGCCATTCATTTATAGCATTTTTGATACTACCATCAGCTCCAGGTAAACAGAAATCAACAACCATTGTTGTACCGCCACAGGCTGCAGCCCATGTACCGGATTCAAAAGTTTCTGCAGCTGTAGTACCCATGAAAGGCATTTCTAAATGTGTATGCGGATCAATACCTCCAGGAATAACATACGCACCTTCGGCATCTATATATTCGTCTCCTATAAGGTTTTGACCAATTTGCTTAATTACCTCACCTTCGATTAGTACATCAGCTTTATAACTACGATCTGCGGTACATACAGTGCCACCCTTAATCACTTTGGTCATTATGTCGTTTCCCCTCGAACATACAAAATTTATTTATTTGTATTAAATTATGTTATAATCTCCGCAGTTTCAATAACTGCTTGCATCAATACATCTGCTCCAGCTGTGGCCCATTCTTTTGAAATTTCTTCTGCTTCATTATGACTAAGTCCACCTACACAAGGACACATAACCATCGCTGTTGGAGCCACACCATTAATCCAACATGCATCATGACCTGCGCCTGATATAATATTCATATGACTGTAACCTAATCGTTCAGCTGCGTTTCGAACGGCAGTTACACATTTTTCATCAAATGTAACAGGATCAAACCCACCAGTTTTTTCGAATGATACCGTTAACCCCATATCATTACATATTTGCTTAGCGCCCTCCTCCAAACGTTGCTCCATATCGTTAATAACAGTTAACTCAGGAGAGCGAAGATCTACAGTAAAGACAACTTTTCCTGGAATAACGTTTCTCGAATTAGGGTAGACATCAATATGGCCTGCTGCGCCAACAGCATATGGCGCATGAGATAAAGCTATTTCATCTACTAATTCCAATACCCGAGCCATAGCTAGTCCAGCGTTTTTACGCATGGGCATTGGCGTAGAGCCTGTGTGGCTATCTTTACCTACAATAGTAATTTCGGTCCAAGACAACCCTTGACCATGAGTCACAACGCCTATTTCTTTACTTTCAGCTTCAAGAATTGGCCCTTGTTCAATATGCAATTCAAAAAATGCATGCATTTTACGCATTCCTACTTCTTCTTCACCACGCCAACCTATGCGACTCAGCTCATCACCAAATTTTTTGCCATCGGAATCTTCACGTTCATAAGCCCAATCTTGAGTATGAACCCCTCCAAAAACTCCTGAAGCAAGCATCGGAGGTGCAAAGCGCGTCCCCTCCTCGTTAGTCCAATTTGTAACAACAATAGCATGCTTTGTTTTGATATTTAAATCATTCAAAGTTCGTAATATTTCCAAACCACCTAATACACCTAAAATTCCATCATATTTACCACCAGTTGGTTGCGTATCTAAATGTGACCCAACATATACTGGCAAAGCATCAGGATCAGTACCACCCCACGTAGCAAACATATTTCCCATTTGATCAAGTCCCATAGAACATCCAGCTATTTCACACCATTTTTGGAATAAAGTGCGGCCTTCACTATCTTCATCTGTAAGCGTTTGGCGATTGTTTCCACCTGCAATACCAGGGCCTATTTTGGCCATTTCCATAAGACTATCCCAAAGTCTGTCACCATTAATACGTAAATTTGAATTTAATTTAGACATCTTACCTCCCCCTTGGAGTGTTCTTGACTGATATTTTTTTGACTGTATGGTCAACTATTGTACATATCTGACCATACGGTCAAGTTTTTTTTGGGGAAGAAAAATAATAATGGTAAGCAATACGGTTTCATTTCACAAATTCGCAAAACGATCTCAAAATCAAAAAATTATTTTGGCTGCTGCTGAAAAAGTGTTTGCCGAAGCTGGCTATGCAGGCGCAACCACACAGCTAATTGCAGATGTAGCAAATTTACCAAAAGCAAACATACATTATTACTTTAAAACTAAAGAGGATCTTTATCGTCAAGTAGTTTATAATATTTTTGACATATGGATGGAAGCTGCCTCTGCTTTTGATACAGAACTTGGTCCACGCGAAGCACTAAGTCGATACATTGATAAAAAAATGGACCTAGCGCGCACTCATCCATATGGCTCAAAAGTGTGGGCAACTGAAATTATTCACGGTGCGCCGATAATACAAGATTATCTAGAAGGGCAATTACTTGAATGGTCACAAGATCGCAGCAAACACATTCAAAGATGGATTGAAAACGGTGAAATGGATTCAATAGATTCTGCTCATTTGTTATATATGATTTGGTCAACCACACAGCACTATGCAGATTTTGGCCATCAGATTGAAACTTTAAATGCAGGTAAGCCATATAGTGATGCACAGTGGCAGATTGCTAAATTATCGGTTAAAACAATTATATTAAAAGGAATTGGCCTTACTCCAAGTTAAACTAAAGCTAGGTAAAATATTAAATGGCTAGATCACAAACTACAAAAAAACTAACGCGGATACAGCGTCAAAGAACAGATATAATTTTAGAAGCTGCATTGGATGTATTTTCAGACTTTGGCTTTCGTGGGTCTACTATTGATATGATAGCCAAGCGAGCAAAACTATCTAAACCAAATATTTTATATTACTTTGACAACAAAGAAGCCATTCACGTTACAGTTCTCGCAAAACTGTTAGAAACTTGGTTAGCTCCTCTGCATGCTATCAACGAAGACAATGATCCTATAGACGAAATTTGTAAATATATTGAGCAAAAACTTAACATGGCTCGTGATTTTCCACGTGAAAGCAAACTTTTTGCTAATGAAATTCTGCAGGGTGCTCCACATGTATTGCCTGAATTACAAGGCGCACTAAAAGACTTGGTGGCTCAAAAAGTAAAGATTATAGAAGCATGGTCGAAAGATGGAAAAATTGCACAAGTTGATCCACACCATTTATTCTTTTCAATTTGGGCAACTACACAACATTACGCGGACTTCGACATTCAAGTTCGGTCTGTATTAGATGATAATACTAAAGATCCCTTTGACACAGCAGGCCCTTTTTTAAAGACAATGTTCAGCACAATGTTAACTCCTTGAAACTTTATCTTTAGTTTGCCCCTTAAGAAGAATAACTAAAGCGACAATTGTAAAAAAAATACCTGCAAAGTCTGAAGATGAAGGTCCTTCTATTCCTAGTAATAGATGCCAAACGATTACCCAGCTCGGCGTTAAGTATGTATGAGCCATTACTTTTACAGATGGCAGTCTAAGCGCAGCATATTGGATTAGTAAAAATGTGGCTGCACTTGCAAAAATTGCCAAATATAAAATAATAAATACATCAAGAGTTCTAATGACTGCAAAGTTAGTATTAATTATTTCATTAAATGCAAAAGGTAGCGAAATAAGTAATGCCCCTATAGTTATTGCAAATGTAAAAATAATAGGTGGTTCATCATTATTAAATTTCCGAACCAGTGGCACATATAGAGCGTAAAATGACATCCCAACAAAGAAAAGTATTTCGCCTCGGCCAACTTGAAATTCTAAAAACCGACTTAAATCTCCTTTAAATATAACCCAAAGCGCACCTATAGATCCAATAAATAAAGCAATTAAAATTCTTAAAGTAATTTTCTGTCGTAAAATTAGATAACCAAATAAACCACTAATAAATGGTGCCATGGTAAACTCTACAGACAAAGATATAGCCGATGCCGTTTTCAAAGCTTCAAACATCAAAACAAAATATAAGACCAAGCAAGAGCCTAAAATAATATATCGTAATGGTGTTTTAAAAGACAATCTACTTAAAGGTTGAGTTACTATAATTACTCCACCTAGAATAAGAGCAGTAATTGCAAACCTAATTACAGTTACAACGATGGGCGATAAGCTGTTTATAATTAAACTGCCTAGTGCAAATGATCCGGCAATAAGTGCTGAAAAGCACAACATAGCAAGATGACCCTTAAGCTCTTGGGTCATCTAAAAATTTTATTCTGCAGCAAAAACACTTGGATTATTAGGATGTGTTGTCCAATCTCCATGTTCTTTTTCCACAACTTTATTCGTACGAGCGTCAATCATGCCTGGCTTTTGTTGAACCATAGTAATGCAATTTTCTACAGGACAGACCTCTACACATAAATTACATGCAACACATTCTGAATCGATAACACTAAATTCACGATCCTTAGTCATCGCGATAGCTTGATGAGAGGTATCTTCACATGCCGCATAACAGCGCCCACAATTGATGCAATCATCTTGGTTGATATATGCTTTGGATACATAGTTTAGGTTCAAGTATTGCCAATCAGTCACATTTGGAACTGCTCTTCCAACAAAATCATCAATTGATGTATGTCCCTTTTCATCCATCCATTGAGATAAACCACTGATCATTTCTTCAACAATTTTAAAACCATAGGTCATTGCGGCAGTACAAACCTGTACATTTCCACATCCCAAAACCATATATTCAGCTGCATCACGCCAATTGGTGATGCCCCCAATCCCTGAAATTGGCAGACCAGAAGTCTCTGGATCACGGGCAATTTCTGCAACCATGTTCATTGCGATTGGTTTAACTGCAGGACCACAATATCCCCCATGGGTTCCTTTACCATCAATTGTTGGATTTGGTGCCATAACATCCAGATCAACTGAAATAATTGAATTTATCGTATTAATTAATGAAACAGCATCCGCACCACCCGCTTGCGCAGCAGCAGCAGGCTGACGAACATCTGTAATATTAGGCGTCAATTTTACTATAACTGGCTTTGAGTAATATTGTTTGCACCAACGTGTAACCATTTCTATATATTCAGGGACCTGACCAACAGCAGCACCCATGCCCCGCTCAGCCATACCATGTGGACAACCAAAGTTTAATTCAATTCCATCTGCGCCCGTATCTTCAACAAGAGGCAAAATAGCCTTCCATGCCTCTTCCTCACAAGGTACCATAAGAGAAACAATAATTGCTCTATCAGGGTAATCTATTTTGACACGTTTAATTTCATCAAGATTTTTATATAAATCACGATCTGTAATAAGTTCAATGTTGTTTAAACCTAAAACGCGACGATCAGCACCATGCACAACTCCATAGCGGGGGCCATTTACGTTAACGACAGGTGGACCTTCTGACCCGAGGGTTTTCCAAACAACACCACCCCATCCAGCTTCAAATGCACGCCGAACATTATATTCTTTATCCGTTGGTGGTGCTGACGCCAACCAGAACGGATTGGGTGATTTTATGCCAACAAAATTACTTGTAAGATCTGCCATAGTATTAACCTTTTTTCCTATTCTAGCTCAAAAGCATTGTGTTAATGTTAATTGCTGCATCGCGACCTTCAGCTACGGCAGTAACGGTGAGATCATCACCTCCCGTAGCACAATCACCACCAGCCCAAACGTTTGGTACACTTGTACGCCCATTTTCATCAATTTGAATTTTTCCACCTGATAAAACTAACGTTTCAGATGCACCATTTAAATTTTGTCCAATAGCCTTAAATACTTGATCAGCATTTATATTAAACTTTTCACCAGTTTGTTCTAATTTGCCACTTATTGTTTCCGTATATCCAAACTCAACATCTAGGCCAGAGCCGTTTGCCAATACTTTTAGTGGTTGTGCGTTATAAATTATACGAACACCTTTGGATGTTGCCAGTTCTTGCTCATAAACTGACGCACTCATATTTTCTTTTCCACGGCGATAAACTAAAGATACATTCTGCGCGCCCAAAAGTTTAGACTGTACCGCAGCATCAACAGCAGTCATCCCACCCCCGATAACTACAATATTACGTCCCACTTGAACTTCAGATAAATCTTTTGTTTGGCGTAGATCTGATATAAAGGTGACCGCATCCTCTACGTTGTCGATATTTTCACCTTCACAACCTAATGCATTAACACCAGATAAGCCCATGCCAATGAAGACCGCATCGTAATCAGACTGCACTTGGCTTAGACTAATATTCTCTCCTATTGCCATACCATACTCAACTTTAATACCACCAATAGATAGAAGCCAATCAAGTTCTTTTTGAGCAAAATCATTTATTGACTTATAAGTAGCAATTCCAAATTCATTTAAACCACCACCTTTTGTGCGTGCTTCAAAAATTGTCACGTCATGGCCATAAGTCGCCAGCTTGTGTGCACAAGCCAATCCAGCTGGGCCGGAGCCTATTACAGCTATTTTTTTATCTGTATTATCAGCACGTACAAATGGATGAATATTTTGTGACATTAGTCGATCTGTTGCGAACCTTTGTAACCGACCAATTTCGACAGGTTTACCTTCAGAAACCTCACGAACGCAAACTTCTTCACATAATGTTTCTGTTGGGCAAACACGCGCGCACATACCACCTAAAATATTTTGAGAAAAAATAGTCTTCGCTGAAGCTTCAGCCGTTCCTGTCGATATTTGGCGAATAAATAATGGTATATCAATGGATGTAGGGCATGCAGTCATACAAGGCGCATCATGACAAAAATAACAACGATCTGAAGCAACTAATGCTTCATGCTTTGAAAACGGTGCATGTAGATCATCAAAATTTTCCACTAATGCGTCACTTTTAAGACGTCCAGAAACGATACCTGCCGTTGACGTTGAATGATTCATTTTTGTCCCCCAAAATTATCACAACTAATGAAAGCATACATATATTTAAAAATTTATCAAATGGTAAATTTTATTAAATTAAAATTATTTTTAAATCCAATCCAAAAATCCCTTTTAATAATAGCATTAAAAAAAATTATAAAGTTACAGTAAATTTAGCACCACCTAAATAAGATGTTTCAATATCAATCGTACCCCCATGAGCTTCAGCAATCTCACGGCACATAAAAAGACCCAGACCTGAGCTATTTTTAACTACAGTACGACCAATACGAGATGAGAAAAATCTATCAAAAATAAGATCTCTCATTTCAGCTTTTACCCCAGGCCCACTATCTTCAACAACTAATATCATAGGCCTGCCCCATCTCTTCCGTAGAGACACACGTATTGAACCTACAGGCTTAGTAAAACTAATTGCGTTTTCGATAAGATTAATTAAAATTTGAGCTATTCTATCTGGCAATCCATTAAAATAAATATTTTTTTGTAAATCTACCTCCAAGGTAATCTGCGATTTTCGCAATTCATCAATATAATGATTAGTAATATCATCGATTACATTACTTATATTAAATTTTTCTCGTTTTTTTGCTACAATTTCATGATCAACTATTGCTGCTTCCGAAATGTCAGATACAAGCTTATTCATTCTAATTGCTTGATTTTTAATTTTTAAAAGTGCTGTTGTTTTCTGATCACCTTCAGCTTCTAAGTTATTTTCAACATGAGCTATTATAGAAGCTATAGGATTCTTTAACTCATGTGAGACGTCTGCTGCGAATTGTTCTTTATCTTGGAAAAGTCTTGTAATTTGTCCTGTTAATTCCACAAGATTATTATGTAAAAACCCAATTTCATCTTTTCGAGATGCAAACTTTGAAACAGACAAATTAGCCATTTGTTCTGCCAAATCATCTGGTGTTAATTTTTGATTTAAACGTTTTGATAGTCTTCTAAGTGGGAATGCTATGGAAAATGCAAGTATAATCCCTAACACTAAAGTAATTATACTTATACCAATCAAAAACTGAACTCTGAGCGCATTCCTACTAAAATATGCATCTCTTAAGTCATAATCCTCCCAAACTTCAACAAGTGCTACAGTTTTACGGTTAATCTTAATTGGAGCTAATACTCTAATATCATATGTATTTTTTCCAGTTTTAATTACATGATATTGTGGATTAAATTTTGACCTTTTGACAACTATTGGATCTGTTAATACCTGCGCATCAGTTAGAATTCTATAATAAGAAAACAATGTACCAATAATATCCCAAGCGTACCAATTCGTTTTCTTACCTTGATCTCCAATAGCATCTAATGGTGAAACTGATATGGGCGATCTAAGAATAGGACGTGTCCCATTATAATAAACATAGCCATCCCCGAGTTTTGTCTGCCCTTCGAAGCGGTAAACCTTGACTTTATGAATCGGTAAAAGTTGAGCATCATTAAATGTGTCAAACATTGATAACATTATTTGAAAGTCATCTATCTCATTATTTTTAAATAATGGTTTTGCAATTTTACCCATGAAGGATGCCAAAGATTCCATCCTTTTTTTTGTATTTGAAATATCGTTTTTAACAAAGTCATCTGAGCTAAAAAAGAAAAGCCACAGGGCTATGAGAAACATTAACAAAAGGCCAAATATTTTTGTTAATATACTATGCAATAGTTTAGGCCTTTAGTTTATAGCCCAAACCATGGACGGTCAAAATAATATTACACAACTTATCAATATTTTCAAATTTTCGACGTATATTTCGAATGTGACTATCAATTGTTCTATCACTTACATAAATATTATCTTGGTAAGCTGCATCCATAAGTTGCTCACGTTTTTTAACAGCACCTGGTCTTTGGGCTAAGCTAATTAAAAGCATACATTCAGTAACAGTAAGATTAACAATTTCATTGTTCCAAGTTACAAGATGGCGGTCTATGTCAATCGAGAGTTCATTAAACACTATAGGTTTGTGAATAGCTATCATTTCTGGAGTATGGCGCTTTAAAACTGATTTAATTCTAAATAGTAGCAAATGCTTACTAAATGGTTTTGTAACAAAATCATCTGCACCTAAAGTAAATCCAATAATTTGGTCTTGCTCATCTGACTTTGACGAAAGAAAAATAACAGGAAGGTTTTGATGAATATTACGTGCTTGGGTGAGCAATTCATATCCATTCATTTCAGGCATTTTAATATCAAAAACCGCAATATCAACATTTTTTTTACTTATAAAATCGAGTGCTGTTTTAGGATTAGAAAATGCTGAAACGCGATAGCCCTCACCAGAAAGCATTTCCTCAAGTGGATCCAGTATTTCTTTTTCATCATCAACAATTATAATATGTGTCATTAAAAATATCCCTTAAGACTAGCCTTCACATATAACTTTTAGTGGAACAAGGATATTTGAAGAGCCTGCACAAAATATTCACATATATTCATATCGTTTGCAAATTTCCCTAGTTATTACTGCATCTTCATCAATTATTAATACAAAACAGGTTAGAA
>TARA_B110000971_G_scaffold70797_2_pt1 | contig 30230 bp, 25 predicted proteins | sample TARA_B110000971 | Tara Oceans TARA_B110000971 (sample SAMEA4397842) | marine metagenome | biome: Polar Biome; feature: [SRF] surface water layer (ENVO:00010504); material: water (ENVO:00002006), including particulate matter (ENVO:01000060) such as... | depth 5 m | reverse complement strand
ACCAGTCATCGTGTCGCCAGTGACATTCACAAACCTGGCATCAGCTTCTGTTTCTGTGAAATATCTATTATCTAGGTCATACGAACCAAGAGCGGTGACATGACCATAGGTGTCTAAAGTGATATCTTGAATGACATTACCATTGCTATTATCGACTGATGCCTGTGATGATGTGTCACTGTGACTAATTGTCCATTGAGCTTTCTCTGTAGAATCTTGAGATACAGTTACTCCAGTATTACCTGAGATTAATGTGCCGACCAGATAATAAGAAGCTGTACCATTATACATCTTCCAGTCATCAGCAGCTTCATCCCATAGAACACTAGAATTTATCAGATTACCACGTTCCACCTCAAACCCAGCATCTTCTGTAGGTGTTGCTGCAGAGTTACTATTAAGAACAATGATGTTATCTGCAATAGTTACTGTCTCGGCGTTAACTGTAGTGGTTGTACCAGTTACAATTAAGTTACCTTGGATAGTTAGATCGTTGGTTACAGTAGCAGAATGTAATGTAGAAATTGCATTAGTGGTTATGCCAGAAGAATAGATGGGTTTATCGACAAATGTCTTGATACCACTTATACTCTGTACACCAAATGTTCTAGCAACCGTAGAATCAACTTTTAGCGCACTAAGGTCGGTAGATTCCCCACCAGCACCACTAGCCGCAGAGAAACTAATTCCTGCTGGAATTCCAGGGGTTACATCTAAGCTAATAGTTTTTATATATGCACCAGTGGTATCTGTACCGAGTGCAACCATATTAGGTTGAACAGTTGTGGCGATAGAAACGTTGCCTAGGTTAGTAACGGTCGCAGTTCCAGATACATCGCCAGTCAATGTGATTGCGAAATCATTTACATCAAAGTCTAATTTATTAGTAGCCTGATCGTATGTAACTGCGATACCAGCTTGACTGCCACTAGTAATGATATCAGAGAAATTGATATCATCTAATATATACGGAGTGATTGATGAACCACCTGCATCAAGTCTTTTAAGATGCCACTTGTTGTCAGTCTTATCCCAATAGATTCGTACATCAGGCCTCTGATTAGACCCATCCGTTCCTCTATTGATAATGATACCGCCGCTTGGAGCATCTGGAGAATTGACATCACCCAATCCAAGGAATGTAGTATTAATATTAAGTGATCCGTTAGCACCACCAACGATTAAACTACCATTTGATATGTTAAGTGTGCCGAGGATATCGAATGTCTTTCCAGCAGGCAAAGACATGTTGGAAAGGATATTCTGTGTAGAATTATTACTTCCGCCGACACTAGAGTGTGTAAGGTCTAATTTAACAGTATTATCGTAGCGAGAAGTTTCGCGAGCAACGATCTCGTTGATAGAACTTACAAATGTGCCTTTAGCGGTCGTAGTTAATGTAGAAAGAACTCCATGCTCGGCATCAAGTTCGTTGATGGCAGAAACTATATTATTTTTAGCAGTAGTAGTTAATGCTGAAGGTGCGCCAATATCTAAATCTAACTCGTTGATAGAACCTACTATGGTTCCTTTCTGAGTAGTTGTTAATGTAGATAGAACTCCGATCTCAGCATCATGTTCATTGATACCACCAACAAGTGATTGTGCAGTAGTAGTTAACGCTCCAATCACGCCAATTTCAGTTTCTGCTTTTATCAACACCTCAAGAATAGCATCAACTGAATTACTAGAACTTAATGTGGGATTAGCAATTAAAAGTGCATTATCTCCTAATTCTGAAGCAGTGGTATTCGTCTTGATGCGCCAGGCATCAAACGTGTCGGTTTTTAGTGTGTTGATAAGTGCCATGTTACTCTGCTTTTCCTAGAAGTTGTTTTACCAGTTCGGATAATTCTGCGACCTGATCTCGTAATACTTGAAGTTCGTTGACTTCGCTGTCCTTGGCTCGTTTCGCTTGAACCGCGTTCATGTATGCTTTCTTATTAGTATTTAGTATGGCTTTAGAGTGGGGATCTCGACCTAGATGTTTAGAATCTTCTACCGGAATAAGTTCTAAATTTATAGAAGGTCCCGCACTCTTTTTGTTTGCCATATATTATACCTCAATTAACCGTAAATTGCAATTGCTCTTAGAGCCTTACATGATGGGACGATAGCACTGTTACTAGATTTAAATACGATCTTAATAGCCATACTACTAAACTCGACCCCACCAAGTTCAGTATCTATCGAGTACTCGACTTCCTTGTATGAAGTTAAGTTTTCACTGAATCCGATTGGAGTATCAGGTGCTTGTAATTGCCAATCATCTTGATCAAAATCAATGTCGTTTGCTGCTTGTACCTTGTAGTATACTTCAACATCAGTTCCACTTGGTCTATTTACATCTAAGATAATTCTAATCTGGTTAGCATCTTCTGTCAATGCTACCCTTCTAGTTATATATTTAGATTGAGCAGAACCGCCTGTAGCATTAGTTTCTTCTACAAAGTTTTCTACGTAGTTTCTATTATCAGTAAGATTAACACCAGTTGGATGGTCGATCATGTTAGAGATAGTGAAGATAGATACTCGGTCCAGATCGATAACTGGAGAAATATTGCTCAAGTTAGTTTCCATCACACCCTTGAAAGTAGTTCCTGGAACTCCACCGGCCTGGTTAGATGTACTAGGAACACATTGCGGCCTATTATAATACGTATTCTCATTAGCGATGATCGGGAAGTAAGGTGTCACAACATAAGGTTGCTCTGTGCCTGCCAATGACTGACCACTACTAACTTTGCCAAACCAATCTATATTAGTATTCGGTGTAACCAATTGTTGAACCGCTAATTGCATCACATCCATCAATCTATTACCTAATGCTAATATAGATGATCCACCAGCACGACCAGTTGCAGTAGCAGTAGAATCTACGGTAATTTCGTAATATGCCCTTTCAACACGAGTAATAAAGTGCTCTTTGTTCAATTCCACAATCGGAATCCCGTTCATGTTTACAGATTCAGTTACTGCGATACCAGACAATACTACTTCAGAACCAACAAACAATCCATGATTCTTATGATAGACTTTAACTATTGCAGACCCATTAGTAGTGTATATCGGATCTGTTCCTAGTGAAGTGTATTGTAGTTCAGAGTTATTGAAAATAGCCTCACCATAACTAGAGAACACTGCACGGTTCAAATTGAATTTAAGGTCTTTCTCTTGTTCAGGTGTCCATGTGGATGCGTTCTGTGACTTGAAGAATACTCCAGTGTATGGTTGTTTAGAGATGCGGTATGTTGGATTCGTCAAGTCATACTCACCCATTACTGAAACAAAACACTTAGGTTTGTCAGACATGGATAAAATCACAAGAGAGTATTCTATACCTTGTTGCAAGTGCACAGGAGCTTCAAACGTAAAGTTAGTAGCAACTGATGCGTCTGCAGATATATTGGCAGAAGTTAGTGTCTTAGTAACCTTTGAGAAAGGAATGATATTCATACTAGGAATACCAGCAAGGGTAGTTACCAAGTGAACTGATACTGGAACGTTCTCGTCGAATGCTTCGAAGTATAGATCAATCGAAGTTGCGAAGATACCGCCTGGTTCATCAACCATGATAGTCTGTGCGAGCGGGTCATACCAACCAGTGATTTGAGTTTGTGATGCGATAACTCCACGTTCAAATGTTGTCTGATTATCGTTGACAGAAGTTCTATCGATGCGTGGAACTCGAGTAGAAAGAACCACATTTTCCTTCGACTCAATTAGTCCAGCAGCTTCATATATTGCTTCAGAGTATGTGGTGGTTGAATTAGTAGTGTTGGTCAGACTGTCCGTTAATCTAAAGATACGTTGACCAGTCCTAAACTGCATTGCAGTATTGTTAGGAACTATGAAGAACCCAAATATAGAACCAGATGCATCAGTAGTTAGATCGATTCTGGTAGACAATTCGGCAGGCCATGAGGTCTTACCATTAAACGTATGTGAAGATGTGTATTGTGGATTAGCAGCTGAGAACACACTGAATTCGAAGAATTCGCTGGTCATAGTTGCATATTGAGTAACATCCTTGCCGTCAAAAAACGCATACACCTTCGTGTTTGGTTTCATACGATCTGCTTTGAATGACACAATGCGTGATCGGATGAATGGTACGAAGTTAACTTCTACTACACGATCACCCAAATCTGTGGTAACTGTATCGGGCACGACTTCTGTACGAACGCCGTTTCTAACACTATTAGTCTGAGTCGTCCCAATGGTAGTAGTTCCTGTAACCACAGCAAGACCCATTCCACCAGCACCACGTTGAGATGCATCTCTCCATGAGGTAGATGATGTTGAGGTAGCACCTGGAACAACTCCTGACCAATTGGTCTGCCACTCATTCCATACAGTTCCAGTAACACCAGCAGCGTCAGCAAGTTGCACGAATGAATCGTATACGCCTTCTTGGTCAATAATAACTGTAGGTCGGGTTTCGGTATCTTTCCAGTTATCAGACTCTGGAGACAACTTCATATCACCATTCCATGTAAACACGTTATATGGGTTTACAAATTCTGCATATGAAGAATATGGTTGTGCGATATAGGATTCTGTAGTGTAATCTAGTGTCAATAGAGGACCAGTCTTACGCAATCCTGTACTAAATGTATCATTCCAATGCAAGCGTACTTCAGACTCTACATATTGTGGTCGCATGATACCAGTAGACTTGTCCATAGATACGGAATAGTCTGGATGAGATGGATTGCCAACATTATGTCCGTAGAAATTATCTACCAAGAACCCATTCTTGAAATGGTCAGCAGGTAGTTCATAATTCGCAGCTTCTTTTTCCAATAGTGACAATGTAGTGTAGTATTCTAGTGTCTTGATTCGACGATCTAGTTTACCGATATCACGCATGGTATATCTTCTATTGTCGATCATCCGAGCATTAATGCTTTCTGGGCCAAATGTGAAAGCACCGACTAATAATTCATATAGAATCATTGAGTCTTGTGGATCGCGTGGAGGTTGTGGAGATAGAGCAGATACGCCCTCAACAATTCCAAAGTTACCGTATTTGTCAACGAACACTTTATCCAAGCGATTGATATAATATGTCAAGTCCGCTTTAATGATAGATCCAGGTTTTATAACATCGACCAGTGATGCGCCCGTTCCCGTGAAGTTATTTCCTGTGTTATCTTTAGTAGGTCTAAAGTCTAGCGCATCGCGCAATTGAACAAGACCCTTGGAAGAATTGAATGCAGGAATATACTCATAGTCGACAGAAGAATATGAATCTACTGTAAAATAGTCTCCAGAACTATGTTGGAAGTAATCCACAACTATTGCCAGATCGCCGACTGGAGGAGTCGCATCGAATTTCAATCGAATCCTACCGATTCCATAGAAGTTGTCGCGTTGACCATTATCTACTTCGTATCTATCAGTAATGTTTAAGAAGTCCGGAGTACCTAGTGGACCAGCATCCAATGCAACACCAGTATCTTTAATCGATACCACTCGATATACATCGGTAAGACCTAATGAATCGTATCCGCCAGGAGTTACATTAGGCGCAGTTTTGCTGATCTGATGATTACTCACTAGAGACTTAGTTTTTCTAGTTAAGTTCTTTTCCAATGGGTAGATGATTGTAGCAGAACCATCTGCGAATCCAGAGAATGATACCACAGCAGTAGATACGCCGGTAGGAACATTGAAAGAGATAGATACACCAGAAATGGTTAATGCAACGCCTGAAGATGCATCAGTTGCAATCCAATCGCCATTATTATATGGTTGTATAGCACCATCAGAAACCGAAAGTGTAGAAACTCCTCCGGTCACGTCGGTGTTACTAGAGGTTCTCTTAGATATGTAGAATGTATCGTTGATACCACCAGTAGTAAGTGTCTGTATTGTACTGAATGGTAATTGATATATTAAAGAGTTCGTAGCAGTATCTTGGAGTTTAGCACCATATGTAACATTAATATCTGCAAGGAACTGTGCCCCAGTTGGAATCGTTTGTTGAATATTATCAACGGAACCAAATACTTGATTGACTTCCATGATCACATCGAAGAGATACAACTTGTATGTTGTACCAGATACAAATTCGATTGAACGTGCGCGAGCAGTACCTATGATGGTATTACTTACATTCTTCAGGTTCAACGTTGCGAACGTATCTACGTCTGGTAATGACTGAGTTACATCCACGTAGATATAGTTACCTAAGTCTGCTACGATTGATGCAGCATTAAAGAATTCAGTTTCTCTAGATTTGGTTAGAGAAATGTATTTAATATCTTCTAGTTCAATACGATAACCATTAACATATGCAACAGATTTCTCTAATCCGACAGCCAGTCTAGACTCTCCGTAAGCAATAACTTGGGCATCTGTTTCTGATGTTAGGTTATATACCGCACGTAGTTGTGGGATAGTATATAATCCGTTATTAGTTCCGTCATTATAAAGTTCACGATTATTCAACATGAATGGTCTGAGTGTATAGTTACCAGACTCTTCATATGTACGTTGTGCTAATGTAGCAGCGAGTTCAGAATACTCTGTTCTAGCACGTTGTTTAACAATGCCGTTTTGAATTAACATCAACTGAATGATATCTGCAGTACGAGCCTCGTCGAATGAGTACGGTTCTATACTCAATTCTAATAGAATCTGGTATCTATGTGCGCCGGGAGCAGCTTCGTTAGAAGTTCCTAGTGCATTATCACCTAGAGTAGAATCTTCAGCAATGGTTACTACGTTTTCAGTAACTTGATATACGATTCTAACACTTGCGGTAGTCGTGTATCGTGAAATGATAATTGACTCAGATGCCGCAAATACAAAATTACCATTGACGAAGAATACGCTTTCGTCAATGTTGAAACGCATTCCGTATCCGGTAGGAGTATCTGTTGTAGGTTTGACCTTAGCTCTACGTTGTGTCAATGCATCAGATAACATCTCTTCTTCAGCTGCGAATACTTTAGTGACCTTATCTGTTCCAGAATTAGTGTACTTTAAATATAAAGTGATAGGACCATCGTCATTAGATGGTTCTACAGCAATAACGTTCGCAGTGACTCCTGACGTTTGTCCAGTCAAAGAAGTTCCTAGAAATTCTTCATAATAATTGTCTGCGATTAGAGTTGATCCACCAGCAGAGGTCACGAAAGAAGATTCTACTTTAACAAAATCTAGATAATTATCTACAGTAGTATTACCTCCCAGGACAGGAGTGCCTTCTTTGAATATGTGTCTACCATGACGATCGATCTGCGCCTGTAGCGCAGTTTGCATCTGGGTTAATTCACGGGCCTGTACTGCATGACCCGGACGAAATAGAATACGTGTGTAGTTCTTTTCCTGCGCGAAGTCGTCATAATATGGTGGTGTGTTGAAATACTTAAATGGCATTCTATTCTCTCTTATCTTTAGAATTCAATGATAACTTTAACGTCTTCGATCTGTGACGCGGATCTATTAATTGGGTCTCGATTTTCTAAGAAGATAATCTGTCCACTAGATCGCGTATACTCAGGACTACTTATGGCAGCAGAAGATACTAAACTACCACTCCCACCTAGCGCACCAGAAATCTGCTCGCCATTTGTGAAAACACCATATGCAGTTTTATTATTCTGATGGAACTTAATCTGAAGGTCGACTGCATTAAACTCATCGACATATGCTACTGCACCAGAGGTAGTTCCTGTGATATAATCTCCAGCAGTGAAACCAGTTCCACTTGCAAGTTGAATCATAGACAGACCACTGAACGTAGATGCTGATGAAACAACAGTTCCAGATGCATCCATCGGATTCTTAATCAACCCAATTTGCCTAAAATTATTATCCACAATGAAGTCGCCAAGACCGTCATCATATTCTAATCTGACGTTGACACCAACATAATATCCACCCAATTCATTAACGGGGTCTGACCCATGACCATATGATGGAGACATGATAGGGTAAGCAAGTGCGCCAGTTCCGTCGCCAGAAATTACGACAGTTGCAATGTTATAATTTTGTCCGGCGTTAGTCAGGGTCAGTCCAATAACAACACCACCCGATAGTTGAACGGTAGCAACAGCGCCAGTACCGTCGCCTGTGATGACTGCGGTAGCAGAAGTGTATCCTACTCCACCAGTTGACACACGGATATCGTATATTTTACCCTGCAACGTTGAGATAGAAGACTGTTGGTTATTGTATTGTGCCAAGTCAGATTCTGATAGGTCGCTGGATAGACCAGAAACTGGTAGGACTACCGTCTTAACTGGAAAATAGAAGTTAGTTAAAAACTTCTCAGCATCAAGAATAGCCAACGTGTACATGTACTTCCATACATAACCATCGCCGCCGGTAGAGTCTGGTGGAACTTGTGCTAATGTTGGTTTAACAATAGATGATCCGGTTCCAGCCCTCAAGCACTTAAATACTTTTCGCTCGTCTGTAAGAACATAGAATTGCTTTGTAAATATGTCCGCATCCTGATCATTCCATGCGACGTATGCATTACCAGAAGTCCAATTATAACGTGGGACAACGTGGGTTACATCACCAGATGTAATGATCTTTCCTGCTATTAGATCTTTGTATGTCTCGGCGATATCTCTATTCGTATCTACAGGAGTTGGTGCAGTCCCATCCGTCAGATCAGTCACCGAATCCGACCAAGCATCAGACTTACCAATGAATACATAGACACTATTATCTGCGTCTGTGATATCTTGCTTAAAGTTAGATGCGTTAACTACTCGGAATTTGCTGGTTACTATTGCTGTCATTTTAATATTACCTCTTACATCGATGATGTTGTGATAGAAACGCCTACGTTACTTCTATCTATTGTTTTATTTATACCGTCTTGGATGGTGAAATCCTCATAAGCATACATTGGTGTATCATCATAAAATTTAAGAAGGTCTGAGAATTGTTGAGATCTTCTTGTGTAGAAATCCCCGATAAATGCATACACTAATAATAATGTAAACTCTGCATATGCAAGTGAAACTTGATTTGTTGCAGCAATCATCTGTACCAATACTGGTAAATCTTCTTCTGCAATTAATCCAGGTTGTAGTCCAGGCATTTTAGCATTACTTGATAGTGCCAGTAATAACAAAAATATCTCACCGAAGAATATAAATCCACTTGGGTGTACGAGCTTGTTGTATACGTCGCGCCATGTTTCAACGTTATTTCCGGTGCGAATGACATATGAGAATTTTTGATAGAAATAAGAATCCTGTATCTTCATCTTATCTGACAAGAATCCATCATTCGTCAGGTATCTACCCGAATTAGCATCCCACTTACCAGCAGAAGGTATCAACATATTATTCTTTGGATAATATATCTCGACTTCATCTTGCAACAGAATTCTGAAGAACGTTTCGATAGATTCTGTAGAACCCCTGATATTATAAAATCTAACTAGGTTCTTATACAGTTTAACTTTATCGGTCTGAATAGCTCTTGGGATAGTTGCGGCGATCTCTTTCTGAATCTGCTCCAGATAATGTTCCGCTGTATCGATATCACGCTCTTCCAATATAGAGTTAAGTTCATACGAAGGTTGGAACCCCTTATTCATGAAAATATAATAATCTTCTAACAATTGAGTTAGTCGTGTAGAATTCTCTCGTAACTCCTGTGGGAGTAGAGATTCTACACGAATAGATTCTTTGGTCTTTCGCTTCGTACTTGCGGTAGCTTCAATAGATGCCATGGTTATTACTTATGTCGAGAAGTTGTGGTGTAGTTAACAGTTCCTGCGGAACCAGATACTGCGATTGTATCGACTTCTCCAGTTACGGCAACTTCCGTCATACTGATAGACAACAATTGATTTCTCTTTGGAGCCAAGTCATTTGAGTTTGGTGTAACGGTAAATATAATTGCAGTCGAATCATCTGGTTTGAAATTATTAATTACTACGCGGCCTGTAGTAGTATATATTCTACCAGCATCAGTGACCACTGTGGTACGATTACCATTCACAACTTTATACATGTAAACTCTACGATCATTTGAGTTCGGAATAACTGCATCAGCAAAATAGTGTACGATACCATTAATTAGGAATGATGTAGAAGTCATTACCGATTCTGAAGAACTAGTTGTATAGATTGGTGATGCGAACTCCAGGTCATAATAATTATTAGCACTAGGTGATGGAGTAACTGTCTTAAACATATAGACACGTATGTAAGAGTTCAGAATCGCCGGATCTGCTTTATCAATGGTTCTCAGTAATTTAGAATATCTAAACACACCATCGAATCTCTTCAGTTCCGTATCATTATATGTCTTAATAACACCGGACACCAACGCTTGCAGTTCTGCTCGGGTTCTATCAGTTAAGTTCGGGTTATATTTAAAAAACGCTTCTAATTTAATATAAGTGTATTGCGGGTCTATCATCACTGGGGTGATAGAAACTACGTTCTTCGACTTGAGAACATTGTTTATGATGAATTCTTTTTCAGCAGCAGACAGTACTTCTCCGGTCAATGGTTTTATTGAGATGAATACCTTACCATAGTCTGGAGGACTTGCATCTTCTCCACCCCACACAGATATCGCTTCGATGTCACCATACTCTTTTTGAATGATCGCCTTGTAATCATCAGCAGTTACCGCTCGGTTCTGTGTAATATATGTTAGTGGAGAATTGAATCTAATAGACTCGATAGATTCCCTAGCTGACCCTCCAGCAGATGCGGATACGGTAGTCACGCTGATATTAGAATTACCTTCTACTTCAGAAACCATCTCGAATGTACGAGCACCATTAGCGTCTTCAGCACCAGTGTAAACATATTCAACTTCAACGATATTATTAGAAGTTGGTTTACTACCAATGATACCATCTCCAAAATATATTTCAAATTTAGCAGCACTATTTTCCTGAATGAAATATACCTTACTAGTAGAATCTATATTTGAGAGTGTAGTAAACTGAGTATAGATATCATACTTGGTAGAGTTGTCATTTGCTTTAATACGAACACGGATGGTTGTAGTATCGATATCTTCGTCAGGAATTTCGAATTTCTGAGTTTCCATGTACTCATCGATTCTATACGTCATAATTTTCAACGTACCTTGCTTAATTGCAACATTCTCAAATGTAAATGTGTCTGTAACAAGGTTGTGTGGGACTGTTCTAGAATCAGCTACCACGAACCCAAATTCTTCACCATCTATAACCGTGATTAGTTTAGCACCTCTAGATAAGGTCAAAGTAGCTGGAACCGGCGTCCCAATAGGACTATTTACAACCACATCAGCGTATGCAGTTGGTGCAGTAGAAGAACGTGGAATATATCCTAGGAGTTTAGCATGAGACACTACGTTACCACGAATCTGAGCAGAATCTAAGAATGCTTCGTTCAATGCCAAGTGTGCAGTCATAGCATTGTAATGCGTATTATATGCAAGAATATCTAGAAGGATAGAAAGTCCAGACCCTTCAAAATCATAATCGTTATATTTTCCTTGAGCAGAAAGATAACTCTTAATGTTATTTTTGATTAGATCGAAGTCTAATTCAGTTACGTTTAAATTGACTGCCATTATCGGACTCTCTCTAAGTATAGTTCTACGTTAGCTGCTGTATCTACAGAAATTACATTAAATGATACAGTTATATAGTATGCGTTATTATCAGAGTCATCTTCTACTATCACCTTAATATCATTTACTCTTGGTTCATAATTAGATATCACGTTTCTAATATACGATTTCAGTAAGAATAGTGTATCGGGCCCTGAGTTTTCAAAGAGAAGGCTACTAATACCAGAACCTAAGTTAGGCTGGAATGGTCGCTCATATCTACTAGTCAGTATTAAGTTCTTAACAGAATTACGAACTGCGTCGATATCCGTAAGAGGCATAATATCCTTCTTATTAGGGTGTGGTATCAACGATAGGTCTAGATCAGAATATTGTTTACTTCTCGAAACAAGTGCTGTTCTCTGGCCTGATACGTTGTAGTCTGATAGGGTTTCTGTACTCATGTTATTATTTATATAATAATTAGTGGCTACTACCCTGCTGGGACAATGATTATTATACCATATTAATCAAATTATGGCAAGCATTAATTTACGTAGACGTTGGATGAACCTGATATTATAGCACCTCCGTCAGTAGAGTCTCCCACTCGGGCGGTAGGTATGCCATTGGTGAATACGTTCGAAGACCCTACGTTGATCACAGCGGAGTGTGGTACACATACTTCTCCGGCAAGGATTGTGTGTGGCGAAGTAGGGTCTCCCTGTCGTTCTACGCCAATACTATTCGCAAATACGTTACCAGATGGTCCGGTGACCGTAGTCACAGCATCACATCCGTGTCCGGTAGTAGTTGGATCGCCGTCTCTTACTATTGCTGGCATAATTATGCGTAATGTAGGGTTATGCCAGGCTTATATTGCGGACTGACTTTTGGATAATATGTAAGGACTTTATTGCGTTGAGGAATATTATTGTTAGTAAGAACCCGACTATGACTCAAGTGTAACCAGATGGAGTTTCCATGTTCAAAGATCAATTGATCGTATGGCAAGTTAGCCTTAATCCATTGTGCTCTCACAAGATATTCTTTATTGGAAATTCCAGGCCATTGGATATCACATGCCATTCCATGTTCGTGTTGAGACTTACCCTTTGTTACCGTACGGAATCCAGAGTTAACTCTAATTCCAGGATACTGTGCAAGTAATGGTTCGAGTATGTTTGTAGCAAGTGCCTTTAAGTTACATACGATATCTGCTTTGGTGTTACCTGCCTGAGCTTGTACTGTATGTTTGAATACCGCGCCGGAAGACAACCTTGCTAATGTAAAGTTAGGTGATAACAACATTGAGTCTGTGATATTAGCATCAGTAATTCCATCACATGATTGCAATACAGGACTTGGTTTAGCAACTTCTGGAGTAGTATCTGGTGTAATGACTTGCTTAACAGGGATATCTTCTGAAGGAACAACTAAGTCTGCGTTCTCTCCTAGTTCATCATCATCAAATGCAGCATTAGCACCAGCTAGAGCTAATACCAGCCTCTGAGCATCCGGACCGAAGGGGTTTGCTGGTGCACTATTCATATGAATCGTACTTGCAGCTTCTGTGTAACCTCCAGCGGCATCGAATGAAATGTTTCCACCAGACTTAAATGACATATTGCCTGCGGTGAATACATCCAAATTACCTCGGATGAATTGCTTTACATTACCATCTACTAGAAGATTGATATTCCCTTGAACGTGACAGTTGTCGTTTTCAATTACAATATCATACTTGTTCTTTTGGCGAAACACTACATCACCTTCTGGATGCATTTCTATGAAAGAACCTGAGTGATGATGAACACGAATACGTTCTGCTCCCGGAGTATCATCCAACTCAATCTTGTGCCCAGACTCGGTTTCAATAACCTTATTATGTGGATAAGTTGCTGCGAATGGTACTGCTGGTTCAGATATACTTACGTCCACATCATATGGAGAAGTATTGATTCCCCTTGCAAGACGGTTAACGTCTGGTTCACCGACGATGGTAGGATAATTTCCTGACGGATCAGAAAATCCTTTAGCAGAATCTGGTTTCGTATCTGGCATACCACCGATAGAACCCATGATGATAGGATCTTGTGCAGAAGGTCCATCTCTGAAGAATCCAACTACCCACGTCCCAGGCAATAATGCATGTGGAGTATTACCAATGCCGGACATGGTGCTTCCTGTCGCAGGCATCATAACCGTTGCCCAAGGAAGATCCGTTGTCTTGATTAATCCACGTGAGTCTGAATGAAACCCGAAGCAACGTACACGTACACGTCCCATTTTCTCAGGATCCATCCGGTCTTCAATAACTCCTGTGAACCAAGTGAACTGTCCGTCAATGTACTGATCTGCTGTAAATGCTGTCATAATATTATTCTGCCGAATCTAATGTGTAGTAACTGTAATCTTTTTTCAATGTCAATGCACAACTGTACTCTACACCGAAATTGTGCTTAACCGCAGTAATCAGATAATCTCCTGAGACCATCATATCGTGTAGAGCAGATTTCTTAGCATCTTTCTCTTTGATTTTATTTAGCACCTGAGGATCAATAGATTTAGGTGCTTCAATGGTGATCTTTCTACCAGCATTTATATCTAAATCTCCATGTATTGTTATGCTATGTTTAATACTGTCGATGTTTTCCATAACAGATTGATGAGAACCTATTGAATGTATTGCTGGGTCATGATAATTCTTATACGTATCGTATGCCATTGAATTCTCATTAAGATGTATAGTCAACGCATCGTGGTGTTTGTTCAGTGTCCGATCTTTAATTTTAAAACTTGATGAGATCAACTTCTTTCCATCACCACTACTCATGTTAGGTAACTGTGCGAATTTACTATTATAATCATATCTAACATCATAATACTTTTTCTTCGCAACATCAACAACTCTAGTAGTAGAAGCATATGCACCTCTAGCAGCCATCAGGTACTTAGACGAATTTAAGTCACTTGCCATAGATATGATCTTGTACTTAGCTTCTTCATATCCTTCAGGCGTTCCTGGATTAGTCTCTTGTAAGAAATTAAATTTATACGTGCCGACTGGAGTTTGGTCTGATAATGTTTTATGAGTTTTAATCTTAAATCCATCCAGGGACTCGAATGCGTATATCGGAGAACCGCTTTCAGAATACGCATGACGCAGCAACCAAGTGATTGCTGAGAATGGTTTTAAATTAGGAATGATTAATTTAACGTTACCTTTAGAGTCTGCATCATTCTCAACTATACCTGCATACTGTAAATCTCCCGTAATAATCTTCGAAATTTGCTTGGAGATAGAACCTTGCGAAGTTCTTGAGATAGAACCTAAGTGGTTATAAAAAGCATGTTCAGAAACGCATGTCAATTGAAAAGCTTGAACAGCATCCTTCATCTTACCGAATGTCGGTATCTCGGATACATAAAACGTTTTCTTAATCTTGATGATTTCTTTAGAACCCCTATCACGCTTTTGTATCGTAATATCGATTCTCTCTTGCCCGGAGATTCTATATTCTTCAAACATATTGACAGTATCTCTAATCTCAATGGTCGCGACCAGAGCGTATGTGTACATACTTTCAGTGATAGATACTCCTGTGACAAGAGCTTTTATATCGGCTGCCTTACCATAAGCATTGGTTAATAATATTTCAGTAATCCTAAATGCTGAAGGAAACCCACTTTCAGCGGTATTTGCATTCTGACTATTTGTATTAATCATTTACTAATCAACTCTTGGTATGCGTCTGCAAATTCAAATATTCTAGGTTCTCTTATCACACGAATCTTAGATCTCTGATCATTTAAGTTCTGCTCATATTCTCTATTGGTCACAAGGGTCAATTGAATCTCCGGAGTACCTCCGCTTATATATGATAGGTTATTAACAGTCCTACCGTCACCATCTTCCCAATGGTGAGGAGCCAATTGCCAATCATATACTATGTGTGAAGTAACAAAATCTTGCGTAGTATTTCCGCGTATAATTTCATTCTCTTGAAATGTGCCGACCACATTGGTTAGGGTTAATTGCTGTGTTGACGCATCTTTAGCAGCGATGACAGCTGTCGCACCACTAATAAATCCGATAACAGATTCTCCGATTTTAAACCTATCAGCTAACGAATTCTCAATAGATTGTAGCAGACCATCTCCGTCGACAACATATCGTGGTCTACACGTTACGACAACTCCGTTATATTCTTCAGCAATATACTTTTCAAATTCCCCGGAACTCAGTGGCCATGAACTCAGTCCAGAGCGGAGATGTTCGTTAATGATAAAGAACGTCCAATAATATTCCGGAGTCCCATATAGCAATTGCGATAATACGTCTGGTCTGTTACCTTCTTGAATTTCATAATACATGTATAGGGATAGTTCATCTGTAAACTTCTGATTCGTTTTAACAAACCTGAAGATATCGATCACCTTGGTCATGACTCCATCGCCAAGATTATCGTAACCTACTTTTGGGAAAATTCTAAAGAATGACATTGTTATTATTACCTTGGATTAATTAGAATCGTTATGATATTCACGATACATTTGTTCTATATCTTCACGGGTCAATGCCTTCGTCTCCTGAAATCCAAGAGTCAACGAAATATCTAATGGAGCACCACTCGAGTAGAATGAATTGCCGCTGGTGTTATATGCTACCGATATGTTCATCAAAAAGCAATTGTACATCGGAGAATAATATTTATTATATCCGCTGTCGCCACTAGATGGTGTGCCCGCAGACAACACACTTAGTTTGAATTCCGATGGATATTTCAGAACAAGCACGTTTCCTGCTGGATAGGCATTGTACTGCAACCTCTTGATCAATTCCCTGATATCGTCGCTTTCTTTTTGACTCTGAGCTACCAACTTAAAGTCTAATGAATATGATCTGGTGTTTGATCCGGAGAATGTTGTGACTTGGTTTGGGTTGAGTAGAGTTCTTTTATTATATAGCACAGCATCAGAGATAGCATCAGTTGTACTAGTACCGATACTACCATTCTTGCTGAGAATTTGCGCAAGAACTGCTGTTCTAGTAGTAGAATCACCTGAGTTGTTAAACGCATTCCTTCCATTCTCCGCAGCAGCCTTCGCGCCATTATTAAGAGCATCTTGTGCTACCGCTCCAACTTGGTTCAAATTAGTCGAACCATATGAGAAGTTGTCCGCCATAGGTAGACCTACTGGAATAGGCAGCGATGCTCGCAGTGGGTAATCTATAATATTACTGCCTCTAGCAACGGTCTCTAGCATTAGCCTATTATAGGTTTCGATCTCAGCAGGATACTTAATAGTTACCGTTTGAGTTTTAGTGGCTGGAAAATCCATAAATTTTTCTTATAAATAGTTATTAGGTGAACAACTCTTATTAGTATTTATATGGCATATTCAGGCAGATATCCGGTTAGCGACCCAAAAAAGTATGATGGCGACTCTACTAAGGTGTATTACAGATCATTGTGGGAACGTCAAGTATTTAAGTGGTGCGAAAGAAACCCGCAAGTGCTACGCTGGAGTTCTGAGGAAACTATTATCCCTTACAAATGTAAGACCGACAACCGTATCCATAGATACTTTGTAGACGTGAAGATTAAACTGGATACTGGTGAAACTTACTTGATCGAGATCAAGCCAAAGAAAGAAACCATTGCTCCAAAGAAACCGGCACGTCAGACAAAGAAATACGTAACCGAAGTTATGACATACGTCAAGAACCAGTCTAAGTGGGAAGCTGCAGAAGAATACTGTATGCAACGAGGATGGAAGTTCGTTGTGTGGACAGAAGATACTTTAAAGAGTCTCGGAATTAAATTATTAACAGCAGGAAAATAAATTGGCATCGCTACTTTACAGATTAGAACAAGAGGCATTCCGTGCGGGAATTCAAGCTCGTACAGACGACGCACGTGAATGGTTCAGGGTCAAGGTAAAACAACTTGGCAAGATTAATCGTCAACAACTATTGAAAGACGAAGCGTTGATCCGCAAGTCTCGTACAATGATGGGTCATATGTACATGTATTTTTATGACCCTAAGCATCGCGAGACTCTTCCGTACTACGATGCATTTCCGTTGACGATTATGGTTGAACGTGCTCCTGGAGGTTTCTACGGATTAAACCTCCATTATCTAAAACCAAAGACCAGAGCATTATTCCTTGACAAGTTGACAGACACATTGACCAATGACAAATATGATGAGTCAACGAGGTTTCGTGCCAGATATAATTTATTAAGTAGTGTGCGTAAGTACAAGGAATTCGAACCTTGCTTTAAGCATTACTTGTCATCACAAATTGATTCTAAGATTGTACTAGTACAACCTCCAGAGTGGGAAATCGCGATCTTCTTACCAACAGAACAGTTTATGAAGGCTAGGAAAACCGAAGTGTGGCAGAAGTCCGCAAAAACTATAAGAGGAGCATAAGATGTCTATATTAGGATCACAGATCGACGACCTAAAGGGAGTGTTCAGTAAGCGCCAAGGCGCAGCACACACCAATAGGTTTATGATATTCATGCAACCTCCATCAGCATCATTATTTAACTTAGATGTTAATGCTGCAATCACTGGCGCTCTATCTGGAAACCTAAATCTCGGTGGATTTATCAACGATCCCCGTGACGTGTCCTTACTATGCGAATCATGTACGCTACCTGGACGCGCGCTGACCACTATAGAAAAGCAAAACGTCAAACAAGCAGTTAAGATTCCTTACTCATTTGTCAATGAAGACGTAACATTTACATTCCTTCTTACGGGTGATTACTACATGCGCAAGATGTTTGATAACTGGTCTAACCTTGTTTTCGATACGAACAAATATGAAATGCGTTACCCTGATGCATATACAACAGATGTGCGCATCTCTCAGTTGAATAAAGATAACATACCAGTCTATACAGTTAAACTCGAGAAGGCGTACCCGACCTCAATCAATGCTATCATGTTGGATAATACCGCAGAGAACAGTATTCAGAAGGTAACGATTAATATGACGTACGAGAACTTCGTGGTCGAAGGTTTTGTAGACTCGGTTGCAGGAATCGCGAAGGGTGTACTTGGTCCTGTTACAAGCCTGCTTAAAACGTAATAAATAAAGTTGAAGTGAATTTTTTATTAAGGAGCATCACATCATGCCATTGCCAATTGTAGAAGTACCAAAGTATTCAGTCATCATTCCCTCAACTGGGGAGAATGTAGTTTATAGACCATATTTGGTTAAAGAAGAGAAGATCCTGATGATCGCTATGGAAAGTGAAAATCAGGAACAAGTTATGCGAGCAGTTAAAGAAGTAATTGCCGCGTGTACTTTCAATAAGATTAACGTAGATAGCCTCACTGTCTTTGACATGGAATATGTCTTTTTGAAGTTGAGGTCAAAGTCGGTCGGAGAAGTATCTAAGATCGGCATTAAGTGTGGAGAGTGTTCTACACTGAATGACATTGAAGTTCAACTCGATATATTAGAAGTCAGTAAACCAGAAGAAGATAATTCTGTAGTTATGATCACCGACCAGATTGGTGTCAAATTACGTTATCCAACGGTTAAAGACGCAAACGTCTTGGTGAAGTATAGTGGTACAGAAGCTGCGATGAAAACTATCATTGCATGTATTGACAATATCTTCGACGACGAGAAAGTATATCCTGCAGGAGATAGTACTCCAAAAGAATTAGAACAGTTCGTGGACTCATTGAATTCCGAACAGTTCAAGAAGATGCAGAAGTTTTTCGAAACTATGCCATCCTTATCACATGATGCAAAGTTCACATGTATTAAGTGCGGGCATCAGAATGAATTGTTGATTAAAGGCCTTGCAAATTTTTTCGGTTAGGCCTCTCTCATGATAGTCTCGTAAACCATTACAAGACTAATTTCGCTATGATGCAGCATCACAATTATTCATTGACAGAACTGGATCATATGATCCCTTGGGAGAGGGAAATTTACATTGCCCAATTGGTCCAGTTTCTGAAGGAAGAAGAAGAGCGCAATAAGTTACGACAACAGTCGTGGAAGCGATAATATCATCGGAGTTATAGATGGCAACAGATAAAACAACCCAGAAAGAATATCTTCAGGATTTGATCCTAGAAGTTATGCAGACCAACGAGACCTCGGCTAAAATCGAACAGTCTTCATTGCAGATGAACAACTATCTTAACGATATTAATGCAAATGCATATTCTTCGTTCGAGGTCCTGAACGATATCGCTGCTATCATGTCCGGTAATAACCTGGCTGAACTTGAGAAAGCACGTGAAGACGGCAAGTCGCAACAACGCATGATTGATGCACTGGAAGATGTCCGAGACAACACTAAGAAAGAGAAAGCTGCAAAAAACCTAGATGGTGGTGCAGGAATATTCGGTGTCTTAGCTGGGTTGACATTATTCTTGAGAGGGTTCATAATCGGTTACATTAAGCAATTTAAAAATACAACAGTAGCATTCTTTAAACTCTTTACCGGCGTCTTCAGAATGTTTACCAATGCCTTCAGTGAGTCTACACTGGGTAAGAAGCTCACTGCTGTGATAGCATCAGTAATGAAGTCTGTAGATAATATGTTCGATTCAATTAAAGCATTATTCAAGTCTTCTGGAGAAAATGGTATCCTTAGTAAAGTAAAGGGTATGTTGAATTCTGTTAAAAAGTTCTTCATGATTCCAATTGATAATGTCGGTAAAGAATTCAAATTATTCAAAGATGCATTCGGTCCAATGCTAGGAAAACTAAAAGCACTGGTCGCACCAATATTTGGTCTCGGTGCTAGATTAGACGATGTGTCTGGAGCGTTTAAAACTATCAGCAATGGTATAAAGGGAATGATCGGCGGCGCCTTTGCTAAGATACTGTCTGTAATAAAAATGCTAGGTGGTGTAGGCGGTGCTGGGGGCATGTTGGGTAGGGTCGGACAGTTCCTTGGTAAAATATTCGCACCTATCGCATTCATTCTAACCTTAATAGCAACTGTAAAAGGTGCTATGGCTGGATATGATGAGGGAGGTATAGTGGGTGCGATAAAGGGCGCGTTCATTGGATTCTTGTCAGCATTTGTTGGAGAGATATTAAACATGGTAAAGGGAGCAGTCTCCTTTATCGCCGGAATGCTTGGTTTCGAGAACGTGTCCGCAGCACTCGATAGTTTCGATTTCATGGAACTTATCAAAAATGTGATCACAGGAGTCTATGATTGGTTTACTATGGTATTCACCAACCCTGGAGAAGCACTAAGTTCACTATGGAACAACCTTGTCGGCAAAGGCGGGTTAATGGACTTGCTGTTTGCACCAATTGATGCACTAGTTGATTGGGTGACTAAAGCACTCGGCTTCCGTGAAGAAGATGCTCCGAAGTTTAACTTGGGCGATGTATTCAGATCGATCTGGAACACCATTATCGACTGGGTAGCATCTATCGTTGAGACGATCCCGATCGTCGGTGGTAAGGGTGCTGGATATATTCGGGAACTGAAGGCGGAAAGCGCTACTGTAGATTTAGGTAAGATGGGCGCTGCAAAAGCAGAACCTAAACTTGTCGCAGAGGTACAGAAAGCGAGCGAGGGTAATGACTCTGGAGATTCGTTGAACAACTCGACTGCTGGAAAACGAAATACTGAAACTGCTGCTCAGATGGTTCAAGATACTGCTATGATGAATGCTGGGGAAGCTGGTGCTGGAGGCGGCAGAAATTCTGGTGGATCTGGTTCAATGAGTACAACCAATACAGTCATGAACATCTCCAACGGAAAACTTCCAGATCGTACCGACTGGACTGTTGGCGGTGGATGGGGTGTTGCACCTTAATACTATTATAAATATACATAGAACTAATCTCGGAGAACATATAAAATGGCATTCCCATTAACACCAGCAAACGACCAAGTCTATGTACGATTTGGACGAAAGTATCAATTCGACTCAGCATCAGGAACGTGGGGCCCGATGGCATCAGTAGCAGCGTCAACCCTAAACAGTGTTGATAGCAGTATCGTTCCGGAGACCGCAGGAACTATTGATATCGGATCTTCCGCTAAACCAATTAAAGATTTGTACCTTGATGCGAATTCCACTATCAATATTGGAGCTGATGCAATAACTTCGGCGAGTTTCTTAAAATTCAATTTAGATGTTTCACCTGAAATATTAGAAATACAAGTGGATGCTCCTGCTGCTGGTCATGGTAGTGATTGGTTATGGACATGGACAACTTCCGCATTACCATATGCACGTATTGACATCACAAACTCTGCACAAGTTAATGTTCCTCTATATAGACAGGGAATTTATACAATCAATAACTTTGCCAATACAATACATGGTGATATGACTCAGGCGCATCTACTTAAATTAAAGTGGATAGAAGGTGCCGGAGACGCTAACTTAATCGAATGGGTGGTATATTCTAATACTTCTGCATCTCACCCAGATATTAACAGCGGAGGCGTTACCGCAGTTCAGCGATTAGTAGTTAGTGTTCCAGAAACTATTGTTCTACCAACTCTAGTTGCACCGAGTGTCATATACAATGTTGGCGCTGTTGCTGGGGCATTCGTGTTCACAGGTGCTAATATGGGTAACAACGTTGAACTGGGTCCAATGTACGTAGGTGGCACATATACATTCACTTTAGATGGAACTATCGCAGGCCATCCATTCTACTTGACTACAGACAACGGCGCCAACTATGTTTCCGGATCATATTTCGGTGAATATACCACTGGCGTAACTGGTTCACGTAATGATTCTGGGACTGTGACTTTCACTGTACCAGTTGGCGCTCCTTCAACATTGTACTATCAGTGTGGAGTTCATGGTGCGATGCGCGGAGTTATTACAACAAAACCTTTGACGGTCGCTGTTAATAACAACGGTAATTACGTAGTGTATGCTCAACACTCACAAGAAGGTCATGCGGTTCCAGTCGAGATCCGCCCAGTTCCTACTCTAACAAGTCAAATGTGTTTGGTGTACGATGCTGTTACAGACACATTCGTACCACAAGATTTGGCGACATACGTTGAGCGTACTCCTGCATTTAGAAACAAGATTCAAGAAGTTGCTGGTACTGCAACATTGATTGCTCCAGACGGTACATCGATTGTTGCGAGCGTTCAGGTTATCTCCGATGCATCATATCTACCATACTCTGGTAATACTGATGGGGACATTGCTTACACTCAAGACAATCAGACACTATACATCTGGGATGAGACATCATACGCATGGGCTTCAACTAAAGGTGAGAGTGGTGGAGGTGGAGGTGGAGGTGTTGCTGCAGTCGAATTATCTGGACCTTCTCAGGCGTCAGAACTATCTACGGTAACATTCACTATAACCAACTATGATGCCGGTGCAGCATACATATTATCTGTTACTGGAGGAAGTGTTACTAGGTCTGCTGCTGTAGTCACATGGAAATTACCATCAGTATCCGCTGATACTGTACATTACATAAACGCTCAAGCTATTGCTGCTGGAGTAAATTCAGGAATTAGCACTGCTAACATTACAGTCAACAGTGTTCTCATTGATGATGATACAATCTACATCAGTAATTTTTACGGAACTAAGAAAGGTTGGGAAAGCTAATGAAAGCTACTCGAAGAGACTCATTTTGGTCTAGTGTCACATATCTACAAGATGCCGGTGATGGTGATTGGGCAACATGCACTTCATTAATAGAAGCTCAGTATAAAAAGGTTACATTGGAACCCACTTCAACCGCAACTTCTCTAATAACATCAGATGATGTGGATATACAATCGGGGGATACGTTACTAGTAAAAGTCGGAGAAGTTTATTCTGAGATACAAGCCGAGGGAGCATCCCCTAACACTCCTGGGGTTAATGTATCTATAGTACCGTCTCTCAGTCAAGGACAGGCAACTCCCTCTAGCGTAATCACAAACCTAATTGGACAAGTTCCTCAAAGTACTACGTGGCAAGGAAACCAGAATGTGTTCTCTGATGATGGTATGAGAGTATGGATGCTTAATGGATTTTCTTGGGCATCCGGCGCTGATAACACTTGGTCTCAGGTTGAATTATCAGAACCGTTCAACCTCAACTCTGCAACATCCGTATCCGGATCATTCGTTGCTAAGAGAGGTGCGTCATATAGCAGTTGGTGCTGGGCAAATAAAGGTCGATATATATTCGCAACCACTCCTATAAATGGATATATTGCAAGATGGACATGCAGCACTCCATATGATATGAGTACCGCTAGTAATGAATATCAGATGCGCAATCCAACGTATATTAGCACCACCTATAACGGGTGGCTTAACATATGTTGGTCTGACGATGGTCTACGGTGGATGGTGAAGTACTATAATATTACCTTCATATATGGCACATGTACTATACCATTCGATTGGAATGGCGGAGTTACTAATCTCGGGACGCTGACGTCGTCCAGTATAGGTGGTGTTAACTCAGAGTACCTGAATTTTTATGAAGGCGGTGTTTGCGGAGTAGGATATGAAATAGACATTGCGGCCCCGGCATCTTGTTTTGTAGACTTAATACGACTAACTGTTCCATGCGATCCGACTACCGCCGTTGTGACTAGAAGAACATTTGATTCTTTGGATTATACTGATTATATGTCCCTGACGACAAACAATAATGGAGAGCTGAGGTATGTAGCTGATCGCAACTTAAGATATGTAGTTCTGTTTGCCGAGTACAACAACCTCCGATACAAAGCATGGATGACGTTAAAGACTGATATAGGTGATAGTAAGACCATAGATATTAGTACTCAAGGTCTGAGTGGAGTTCCCACCGAAGTTTATGTGACCAAAGCTCCAACATTGAAAATAGCAACTTCTCATGGAACAACTCCTAGGTTATTCAATGAACGATTGGCGTTATGGGGCAGTACTACTAGTACCGCTACAATTATAAGTTCTGATGAAACATTGCTATCTGTCGGGGATACGGTGCTTCTTAACAATACAGATTCTGTTACTATAACTGGAGTCACATCGACCTCAGGCGCCGCTGCCTATACAACAGGTAAGTATGTTCAGTCTAAATCAACAGGCATGACTCAATTCTCGCCAACTAACGGCGTTCCTACCTACGGATGGGGGCCAAACTTTCAATTTTCTTCGAATGGTATGCGGTTATTTGTTGCAAAGGGTGCTGTTGCGCAAAATATATCAGAATATACTGCTGGGCTATACGTATTTGACTTGACTGTCCCTTGGGATATATCGACATTGAGCGATAATCCAAGTCAATTTATGCCTTCTGCAGACCTATTCTCAGTCGGCGGCACCACTCTAACCAACGATCCGTTTACGTATAATCGCGCAGATCAATTTCAATCCAGTGGACTGCATATATCACCCGACGGGTTAACTTTCAACATAATGGCTAAGCAAGGCCGTTATGCTAGAGTTATTACGATTACTGTGACAGAGCCATGGAATATCTATAGCCCTAGAACATCCATCTACTCAGCGGAAACTTCTGTTGTGAGCACTAGTTACTCAGATCCTACAGACATGGTGTTCGGTGTTAATGGAGACAAGGCTTGGATTGTAGATTCTTACCGAGCATATAACTATGGTCATTATTTTAAACAATATAACTGCTCCACTCCCCACAATTTTGCGTCAGGGTTCACTAGTTCCGGCGCATGGACTGGTAATAGTGCCATCTACTATCCCCCTAAATTTAGATTTAATCCAAGTGGCGATAGGTTATATGCCGCTGGTAGTATGCTAGGCCAACAGGGGGCTGATTCAATTGATGATACCACCGACGCAGGATATAAGTATCTTGATATATCATCTAGTCCAAATAGTATCCCGAGTAGTGGCACCTGGACGACAACAGCTACGTTAGATAATAGGAGCGCGTTTGCCGGCAACGTCGGTGACTTTAAATTTAGTCCAGATGGACTTCGCCTATATCTAATGAACACTGACGGAGTTATCTACCAATGGGATATTAAAGAAGGTGCTCATACTCAGTATGATATCACATTTGCTACACAAGGATCAGCACCAACTTCAGTATATTTCCCAGATGAAAGTGTTGCTCCTACGATGACAACTTCTGATCCATCACCTATAGGAAATAGTCCATACGCAAACGTCACACATACTGGATCGGAACTCGGTATATCTGGCGCAAGGTCTATCAACATGAAATTAGATGGCGGTAGTGCAATCGGTGCAGTCGTTGATACAATTAGAGTAGACATGAAGAAAGCAGGTTAATATATGTTAATTACTAAGACGATATCCCCTAAAGATGGTTTCTTTAAAAGAGTAACCACATTCGATAACGAAAAGTTGCCACTGAAGGGAGTTAAGGCTAAACGTGCTGAAACGTTACACGTATCTACCATAGTTTCTGATGACAAAGAATATAATGCAGACGAAGATAGTATTTGTAGGATGGGGTATTATTTGACTAATGCCTCTTCTCAGTATGACAAGGCAATATCTACTGGTTCTAGTGGCACAGAAGCATATACTGAGTGCTACACGAACGCCACAGTCAATTGGAAACTTGCAAATAATACTGTTGAAGAAATTACTATTGAGCAACTCGCTGAGATTCATAAACTAGCTGTAAATAATCTCAACTCCAATTGGACGTAATCTAATTGTATCTGTAATAAAAAAGGGGACACAAGGTCCCCTTTTCTAAGCGTAAGAATCTATTACGAGTCTTGTGCCAACTTACTGAAGAAACTCATCGTATCTTCATCTTCATCAGTTGACGATTGTACTGGTGCATGTGCAGTACGTTGAACTGGTGCAGCTTCTACACGAGCAACTTGAGGAGCATCTTGCTCTTCCATCATTGCTTCTGCAGAGCGCATTGGAGCAGTTGTTCCACCCAATACCATATTCAATTTACGTGACAACTCATCATAGGACTTGAAGTTCTTAGGATCAGTGAACTGCGCCAGTGGATGCAACTTACTATACACTTCTTCCAACTTATCATCGTCGCTGCCAAATAATGGTGACGGTGATGAGAACTCAGACTTGTCGTAGTTACGGTATCCTTCAACTTGACGAATCTTCAATTTGAAGTCAGCACCTTCCCAGAAGTCAAACGGATTCATTGGTTGTTCGTCTTGGAATTGCGGTTGCATAACATCCATGACTTTATCAAAGATCTTCTTACCAAACTTAAACAACATCACACGACCTTCGTTCGCAGGGTTACTAGGGTCAGAGACGACTAGAACGTTTGCGGCAAAGTGTTGACGACGTTTTTGTTTACGCACTTGGTCTTTATCAGACTCGATACCAGAGTTCCACAACTTAGAGTTGAGTTCTGATACAGGGTCAGGTTGACCAATAGTGGTGAGAGAATTCTCGATATACCATTTTCCCGTAGGACCTTGGAAACCATGATCCCAGAAGCGCGCCCATGGCACATCTTCACCTTCTGGTGCAGGCAAGAATCGTAAAACGGCGTAACCGTTACCAGCCTTATCTACAGTTGCTTTCCAGACATTTTCGTCTGCGTTCGATCCTTTACCACCTTCACTACCAGAGATAGCCTTAGCGGATGCAACCAATTTCTCGATGGATGCGGAACGATTTTTCTTTAGAGCACTAAATGACATTTTGTATTTTCCTTTTATACAGATTTTGAACAATTATTATAACACGGTATCGCAAATTATGCAAGCTTTTGCAGCACTATTTTTTTGAGTGCTGTTAAGTCTGCATTCACAAATGGTTTATACTTTCGGATTCTCATAGACAAATCTGGCCACACAAGTGTTTCCGAGATAGTCTTATCAAATCGTTTGGTAAAACCAAGCATCTTGTCGAGTAGTACAACTGTTTCCAGGGATACATCCTCTTGAAGAAGCAATCTGATTATCGGGGGATGCGATCCCCCGTCCTCAGTTGTAAGAAACAAGTCGTCAAACTTTAATCCCTTACCTTCTATATAGTCAACTAGGACATCTATGTCACTAGTGAACCTATAAGTCATCGACTCGGAATATCGTTTCCAAGCACTATAGTTTTCATCACCATGTTCCAACATGTCACCGACCCACTTGGAGCCACGAACAAAGTTAGACACATAGTATGCTACCAATTCTTTAGAGTCCACAAACTTCTTGGAGATCTTTGCGAAATGGTATTTGTCCTTACGAACCATGAAAGACTTTTGAGTTGCTGAACTCTTAAAGTTATATTTCAATGCATCATAACTATCACGTTCAAAATGTAATTTGATCGCCATATAATATGAGTATGCATCATATGGTTGTATCATAATCATATTGGCAGTGTGTTGTGTCCAGGGAGTAATTTATCAGCGATAGCTTCTGCTTCGATACGTGCCTTAACAGGAGATGTGATTAATGGACCAACATCCAGCGGATCAATCATGCGTTCCTGACACAAATGTAGAACTGCATCCAGATGAGACATACGCTTCTCTTTCGCAGTGGCGACGACCAGTTCGCTGAACTGCTTCTTACTCAATATATCATCAATGGTCATTTCTTTTTCTCGACTTTCAAGTTTGTAGATAATCCGATAAAGACTTGGATGAAAAATGCCCCCAGCCAACTATCGAAAGTGTATGCTATATTATACCCCAAATAATTCAATCCGACAAGCAGTATTAGAGGAATAATCGAAACCGCTAATACTGCTACCATCGTAATCAAAATTATCATACCAAAGGTTCTCATAATTAACTTTTACCCCATCTATAGAATATGTGTGTATCTACCTTAGTGACACGTTTCATCCCTCGATCTTTAGCCCATTTGGGGTTGACGTATGATGCATGATAATGTGTAGCACCATCAGTGATATCGAACCCTTCTTTGTACATCCGATAGACTAGTTCTGCGACCTGAAATGATTCTGCTAACTTTTCCTTGTTACGAGCGGTGTCTGATTTGTTATCACATGCCCAGGAGAACTGACATTGATTCTTACGTGCTGCGGATGCTCGTTCGTTCTTACCATATCTACCTTGATATACAACGTCACATACTTCTGAGGGGTATCGGGAATCGTTAACTCGGTTGAGTACGACCATACTTACAGATATCTTTCCGGCGAGACTTTCATTAGCGGATTCGAAGTAGATGTTAGTTGCGAGACATTCAATAGCTTCTTCTTTAGACATGTCATCGATATTAGCTGCGGATGCAACCGGCGGCGATGACATCATAATTGATGCTGTTGAAAGTAGAAATAGCGATAGTGCTAGGAGTGTGTTTTTAACCATTAGTTATCCTCATCAAAATGGTGTCGTCGTTGAGTCGACCATTTGGTGATGAGTCTTTTGTGGTTAATTTCTTCCAGGCATTATCGATCTGACGAACGGTCTTACTTAATATTAGGGGGAGCAAATCCTCTGGTTTGCGAAGCTTTGTAGACCTCGAACCATTCTCATCCCACCCATTTAAAGTAGTTCCTTTGATTCCGAACCCGGCAGGCTCCGAACTTACGTACTCAGACAATGTCCTAGTTTTCACATTAAACACAAACAGACGCATCGCCCCTACAATACTTGCAGGATTGATCGACACGAGTTTGAACTCTGGTGATTCCCTAAGGAATTTTATCTTCGCGGCTTGTTTGGTTGCCGCAACTGGTTTCTTGGCACGCACCTTGCGTACAGTTTTAGAGTTCGCTTGATAACGCTTTATGTCATCAAGTGCTTTATTTAGTAGTTTTACACGCTCCTTTAATTGAACTTTGGATAGGTGTTTGTACGCCTCTACCGCCTGATCACAATTTTTATTCATTGCGTCACTGTAAAGATCGACAAGGTTCTGTACCCATGGAATAGCATGTGAACACGCCATTGCTGGTAGTTCATGCGTCTTCAACCGAGTGTATGCATCAAATGTGACGTTAGTCTCACCTAATGCCCAGCGGTCTTCGACACCACGGATATCTTCCAGGATAGTTGCATGTACTTTCAGACGTATACGATCTTGAATACTGACAGGAGGTAGAGGATCACCCTTGACCTCGGTTGCAACCACACCCTTGATCTTAGAACCTTGAAGTACTGCAACCATAATATCATTTCGGACATTATCTTTCTGTGCATCGGTTAACACATATCCACGTTCAGCCATTCTGATCAAAGAACCACAAGTGCGAGTTGCCCAAGAAGAAGCACCATTCTTGAATGATATCAACTCAGTCTTCTTTAACTTCAGAACGTCACGAGCATAGTCATGCATATCTGGTATCAGGTCCTTCTTAGATACGAAGTAGTTGTACCAATTCAAAGCGATGATAGTATCACGGTTACGTTTAGGATACTCGGTTCCCAACTCCGGATCGAACAAGGGTTCTTCACCCAAGTATTTTGTATCTGGATTTGAGAATCTTGATTTTGGTTGACGTGCTGTTGCCATGATATTATCCCTCTTTGAATTAGTGTATGTGGATATTATATATTAAATAACAGATTCTGTAAAGCCCTTGACAGAATCTACTCGGAAACTGCGCCACTCTTGTACATCAAATGCATACACGCGGATCACTTCGGTAGAAGTTTTCTTAACTGTACCATCTGCATTTGGTTTAGGTTCGACTGGTTGCTTGTCCGCAGGTATGAGATTGGTGTGTAGAGTACACTCCATCACACGTTCTGTACCATCTACTTTGGTAAAGGTCACTGTCTGCGAACC
>TARA_B110000971_G_scaffold52714_1_pt1 | contig 33068 bp, 57 predicted proteins | sample TARA_B110000971 | Tara Oceans TARA_B110000971 (sample SAMEA4397842) | marine metagenome | biome: Polar Biome; feature: [SRF] surface water layer (ENVO:00010504); material: water (ENVO:00002006), including particulate matter (ENVO:01000060) such as... | depth 5 m | reverse complement strand
TTAGATTACTCAACAGGTGCAGAAGCATTTTTGCTTGAACCGCAGTCAACAAACTTGGTAACTTATTCGAGTGATTTTAGTCAAATCGAAAATTATAATTCAACTATAACTATAAATAATAATGTTTCTCCAGATGGAAACATAAATGGTAATTTATGGTTAGCTAATGCTACGGCGAGTGCAAAGGAATTACAAGAATTATACACAGTTACAAATGGAACGACATACACGGAAAGCTGGTTTGTAAAATACAAATCCCAACAGTTTATACAACTAGTCACAACAAGTGCAACATTTGGGGCGTTTTATGGGAATTTTGATTTAATTAATGGAACTAAAGAAAGTGGTAGTTTCACAGATTTTTCTATAGAACCATATTTAAATGGTTGGTATAGAATATCAGCAACGCAAGTAGCGACATCATCGGGTAGTGGTAGATTAGCGGGTTTAAGAATGATTGAAAGTGCAACTGCTCCAAGAGGTGGCAATATAACTACTACGGGAACAGAAGCTGTTGAAGTTTGGGGGCATCAAAGCGAGGCTTTAAGCTACCAAACTTCGTACATTCCAACATCAGGCGCATCAGCTACACGTAATCAAGAATTATGTAACAATGCAACACCTGTTATTAATAGCGAGGAAGGAACATTGTATGCAGAGATAAGTGCTTTGGCTGATGACCAAACAAATAGGATTATTTCGTTATCTGATGGAACAGGAAATAATCAAGTCTTAATCCTTTATCAACTTGGTTCTAATATATTAAGAGTAGGTTTTCAAGTTGCTAATCAAACTGATATAGTCATAGATGTTAATACAAATACTACACTTATTTCTAAAATAGCAGTTAATTACAATTCAACAAGTGTTAAACTTTATTTAAACGGAAGTAAAGTTGGTGAAACATCTACAGGTTACACTTTTAGCAGTAACGTTTTAGATAACTTATCTTTTTCTTATGGGAGTGGAATATTACCTTTCTTCGGTAACACTAAAGATTTAAAATATTATCCAAAAGCATTAGCAGATGTACAATTACAAGATTTAACAACAATATAACTATGAACATATACAAAACAGTATTCGACACAGAGCAGCAAGGTAAAGACGTTTTAATTCAGAAAGACGTTTGGCAAGAAGTAACCGATGAAGAGGGTGTTACATCAATGCAATATATTAACGGTACTAAAGCGGTCGTTTATATTGGTAAAGTTGTAAAAACTCCAGCAACCTATGATAAAGACGGAAACGAATTAACACCTCCTATTTATTACGATGGTGTAGCATATGATATAATGAGTACAGATGATTTAGATTTCGGAGATAATGAAGTGTATCCTGGAGATTTATCTGCTCATCAGTTTTATGGATTTGCAAGAAATGCAGAAGTGCCAAAAATATAAGAAATGACAAATAAAGCATTATTACAAGAGATATTAGACGAGCAAAAAAGGTTGTCTAACGAAATGGCAAGTGCTATAAATAACCAAAATCTATTCAACCAAAGAATTACAAGTGTTTTAAATAGTGATGGAGATACAAACCAAAAAGGTTTAGTTGAGAATTTAGAAGATGTTAAAAACAGAGTTTTAGATTTAGAGGTAAAAAATAAAGTTACTGCTGGAAAAGTTGCTATTAGTGTAATTATATTATCTGCTATTGGTAGCGTTGTTTGGAGATTAATAGGATTTTTAGATTAAATTTATGAGCAAATATTTTAAGAATATAGAAGATAATATGAACGTTGATTTTCTTGCTAAATTAGACGAAGCAAGAGAATATGCAAATATTCCTTTTATTATTAATTCTGCTTATAGAAGTCCAGAACATAAAGAAAGCATTAAGAATCCAACATCAAGCCATATTAAAGGTTTAGCGGTTGATATAAAAGCAAATGATAGTAGACAAAGGTTTTTAATATTAGATGCTTTAATAGCGGTAGGATTCAGTCGTATCGGTATTGCTGGTACATTTATTCACGTTGATTTAGATTTAGATAAATCACAGAATGTAATATGGACTTATTAAAAGACTTATTCCATTTTATAATGATGTGGTTTGGTGCTACAATAAGATTAGATACTATTAAATACCCTAATCTACTAATTTTAATTAACAGAGTGACTACAGCAGTAGTTTTAATATACTTAATGAAATGAATATACTTAAAATTATAGGTAACCTTTTAGGAATCGGTAAAGATGCTTTAAATAATAGAGCTGAATTAAAGCGTTTAAAGGCACAGCAAGAACATTCTATACTAGAGGCACAAACTAAAGCACAAGTTGATAGAATACTTTCTAATACAGATTCAGACAATCAAATCGATTTAATAACTGCACAAGATAAAAAGCATAGCTTAAAAGATGAGGTTATAACTTACTTGTTTTTAATACCTGTAGTTATAGCTACAGTTACACCTTTTATAATAGCTTTTAAGGAGTCTAATTTTATTAACCTATCTAATGATATAAGAATATCTTACGAGAACTTAGATAAGCTACCTAACTGGTATAAGTATGTTTTAGCAGCTATAGTTATAGATGTATTAGGTTTTAGGTCTTTTGCTAGAAAGATTGTAGATAAATATTTAAAATAATACACATTTAATTTTTTATTTCAGCTTTTTTTATATACCTTTGGAATTTATTAATTAAGTAATCATAGTAGACCAATAATATTATTAAAAATATTATTGTTAATAATAATAAAAAATAAACATCTAATTATAAATATAAGATTTAGGAGTATTTTTCAATAAAAAAAAATACACTTATAAACAAAAGGTTTTTATTTGATTGTATTATTTGTATATTTACATATGCGTTATAAGAGAAAGAAATACAGTTCATCACTACATACTGTAGATTATACAGATTCTTATACAGAACGTATGGATAGTGAGGGTTTATCTATACTTAAATGGAGTATGTTTGATAGTCCAGATAAATTAGGTAGTGGTAAATACTTTATGGAAAGTGAACCAGTCTTTATTTTAGATGAAGTATTAAGAAAAGAAAGAATAAATGCTTTTGTAATGGAAGGCTATGTAAGTAAGGTTTATGGCGATAAAGTAGCTATAGCTGAAAATAGTAGTCATAGAGTTGGTAAAGCAGTTAAGATTAGATGTATTAATAAGATTAAAAGATTTAAAATAATTAAAGGTCTTATTCAATACGGAATAGAAAGAATACACGTATCAAATGAATTTATATATTTTGATACAGACAATTACCTAAAAGACCAATCATTTGTTTGTTTTTGATTATTTTGTTTCTTAGTTTTGAAAAGACTCTTCCTTTGGTTGGGTCTTTTTTTTGCATTTATATTAATTTTAACATTTCTTTAACGTTTTAATCTAAAAAGGTTTTGTAGATTTGCAGAGTAATTAATTAAAGTAGGTGTAGCTGACTGATAATACTGTCGCAAGTTTAAAGTATGGCTACATCACTTTATTAAAATCTAAAAACTAATTATGGAACACCATTGCGAAAACGAATATTTAAACCAAGACGAGTTATGTAGATGTGATAAACAATGCACTAACTGTAGCTTATTAGAAGAAATAGAATAATTATGAAATACACACAAAAAGAAATTGAAAGTAATATAAATAGATTAAAAACAATTTTATATGACTTACTGATAGAAAGAAAAGAATTAAATGAAAAGATTGTGGATAAAAAAAACGATATACAGTTTTACCAGAAATTAGACCGTAGCCAATTAAAAGCATTTTAATTATGAACATAAACAAGGCAAGTTGGGAGGAGGTAAGAGAAAAAATAGAGTTATCTTTACAGGAAGATTCCAACATTACTAACGTAATAATCAATTATCAAGTAAAAGAAACAAGTAAATCAAAAAATATATTAACATTTAATGCAATTATCCAATAATTTGTTATACATTTGTAAAACCTAAGAAACAATATGAAAGATTTAGTAGACTTTAAGAATTATCAAATAGAAGCATTACAGAAGAAAGTGTTTGAACAAGATAGAAAGATATCAACTTTAGAGACTTATATTTTCGAGCTTATTGATAAAGATTGCCCAGAAGAGTACAAAGGAATAGTTAAAAACGAATTATTAAAAACAGATTAAATTATGACAATTTTAGAAAAGTTACAGAAGATTCAAGTTGAATTAAAAGTCACAAAAAATCAAACCAATGCTTTCGGTAAGTACAAGTATCGTTCAGCAGAAGACATCTTAGAAGCAGTTAAACCTTTTGAAGATAAGTACAAAGTAGTCTTTAAGATTACAGATGAGTTAAAAGAGTTAGCAGGACACGTTTACGTAGACTCAGAAGCTAAAGTAATTGATACAGAATCTACAGACAGAGAAAGTTCAATATCATCTACTGCACAAGCTATTATAGATTTTAGTGCTAAAGGTATGCAAATGCCACAAAGAACAGGTGCTGCAAGTAGTTATGCTAAGAAATACGCTTTAGGTAACTTATTATTAATAGACGATAATAAAGATAGCGATGCTACCAATACACACGGTAAGGTAGCTCAAGTAGCTCCTAAAGCAATACTAAAGGTAGGTAGTCCAGAATATAATAAGGTTCTTGATTTTATGTCTAAGGGAGGAGAATTAGCTAAAGTAAAGTTAAAGTATAACGTATCATCAGAAGTAGAGAAATCATTAAAATTTTAATAATAATTAATAATAACTAAATTCAATAAATTATGAGCTTACAATTAACAGGAACAATTAAATTAATCGGAGATGTACAAACTTTTGACTCTGGTTTTAGAAAAGTAGAATTTGTAATAACTACAAATGACGAGAAGTATCCACAAGATGTGAAGTTTGAAATCGTACAAGACAAGGTAGATGACTTTATTAAGTACAATAAGGTAGGTGCTTCTGTAGACGTAGATTTTAACGTTAGAGGTAACGAATACAATAGTAAGTATTACGTGAGCTTATCTGCTTGGAAGGTCTTTAAATCGGATGCTAATAAGCCTGCAACTGATATTGGAGTGCCAGTAGAAGAACTTGCTACAGATGATTTGCCATTCTAAGTAGTTAGATTAGATTATTTTTAATAAGGGAAGTGTAATGAGCTTCCCTTTTTTTACCACTAAAAACAAGCAATAGAAATAAAATAATATGATACTAATAGAAAACATTAAAGATTATGTTCAGTTAATTAGTAAAAAATTAAGGATAGAGGAAACATCTGATTACGTTCCTACCTATTATTATGATTATAAAATTAAGTTTTACGAAACAGATGAAGTCCATAGGATTTGTATTGAAAGATGTGATTTAGAAAAAGACTTTAACGATAATGATTACGATTTTATATTACGTTATGTAAATCAATTAAAATAAAAACAAAACAAATGACAGAACAAGAACTACAAGACCAGAATGACCACTTAATGTTTATGCAATCCATAGAAGAGGAATGTGTAATAGATATTAATAAAAAGATAGAACACCCTCCTGTTGCAATTAGCTTTAAGACAAAAGAAGTGTCAACTAAAGATGGAGTGCAGAGTTTTCCTAATGCCATAGGTACTTATGGTAACTTTAGCTTTATACAAGCTCCGCCAAAATCAATGAAGACTTTCTTTGTTAGTTTATTAGGCTCTGCTTTCTGTAATCCTAAAGGTAAATTTACAAGAGGAATGGACTCTTTTAGAGATAATAAACACTTTGTACACTTTGATACAGAGCAAGGAGAATGGCACGCACAGAGAGTGTTTAAACGTATCCAATGGATGAATAAAGGTTTGTCACTAGACTTCTACCATACGTTTGCTTTAAGGAAGATTAGCTATAAAAGTAGAATAGATTTTATAGAGTACTACTTAAACTGTATGAGAGAAGAAGGTAAAGAGATTGGATTAGTTGTAATTGATGGTGTAGCTGATTTAGTTTCTGATGCAAATAACTTAGAAGAGTCTTCAGCTATAGTTCAAAAGATAATGGCTTGGACAACAATATACAATTGCCATATCGTAACTGTAATCCATAGTAATAATGGTTCAGACAAGCCTACAGGACACTTAGGTAGCTTCTTAGAGAAGAAAGCAGAGACTCAGATACAATTAAGTAGAGACGAGAATAAATTAGGAGCAATAACAGTATCTTGTAAAAGAAGTAGAAACACACCTTTTGAGCAATTTGACTTTAAGTTAGACGAACAAGGGTTACCTAAAGTAATAAATACAGATGACTTGGTTAACTTCTAATTAAAACGTTTACAACTTTATCTAAACTTATCAACTACACCTATATTAACGTATAAGGTGTAGTTATATTTATAGTATGAAACAATCAAAAGACTATCGTCCCCGCTTGAAAGGACAAAAATTAGAAATGTACAACAACTGGACAAAAGAAGAGAGTAGAGTTTTAATTATAGGGGATACACATTGTCCATTTGATTTAGATACCTACTTAGACTTCTTGACCGATACTTATAATAAGTACAACTGCAACAAGGTAGTTCATATTGGAGACGAGTTAGATAACCATTTTAGTAGCTATCACGAGACAGATGCTAATGCTATGGGTGGTGGAGATGAATTAGCTTTCGCTAAGAAGAGATTAGCTAGGTATTATAAGCAATTTCCAGATGTAGACGTTATTATAGGTAACCATAGTAGATTGATAATGCGTAAAGCTCAATCTGGTGGAGTCCCTAAAGAATGGATGAGAGAGTATAACGATGTTTTAGATGTTCCTAATTGGAATTTTCATACAGAGTTAGAGATTGATGGTGTGCTATATGCTCACGGAGAAGGAGGTACTGCTAGAGGTAAATGTAAAGCTGATTTACAATCAGTAGTGCAAGGTCACTTACATACTCAGTTATATGCTGAGTACGTTGTAGGTAGAAACAACAGAGTATTTGGAATGCAGGTTGGTTGCGGTATAGACCACGAAGCATACGCTTTTGGTTACGCTAAGGCAGGTAAAAAACCTGCGATTGGATGTGGAGTTGTTATAGACGGAAAAGAAGCTATAGCTGTACCTATGATTATTGAGAATTATAGCAAAACTAAATTCAAGTAATGAGAAGTAAAGAAAAATCAAGGGAAGCTAACAGTAAGTACTGGAAGACGGAGAAAGGGAAGCTTATGATGACTTATAATAATATGTCAAGGAGAGTCAAGGGGTATGTAAAACCTAAACTATATAAAGGATTAGAAATATGTAGTAGAGATGAGTTTTACTTATGGACTAAATCAAGTGATTCTTTTACAGAACTGTACAATGAATGGATTAAGTCTGGATTTGAAAGGAGATTAAGTCCATCTATAGATAGAGTAGATTCGAGCTGTGGTTACACTGTTGATAATATGCAATGGATAACCTTCTCAGAAAACAGTAGAAGAGGAGCTAATTCAAGATGGAACAATGAACTACAATAACGATTTTAAATACGATTTAAAGGTTGGACAAGTAAAAGAGGAGGAGCTGGGTAATATACTTAGCTCTTCTACTATAGAGGTTAAGCACGACTTAAAGGCTCTTTCTACAGGTAATGTATATGTAGAGTATTGGAGTAGAGGAAAGAAGTCTGGAGTATCTACTTCAATAGCTGAATACTACTGCTTTGCTTTTGGAGAAACTTTACATTTGATTAAGACTAAAGACTTAAAAGATAGGTGTAGAAAGTATTTTAATACTGATAGGGATAAAAAGGGAGGGGATTCAAATACCTCTAAAGGAATATTACTACCAATAAAAGAACTGTTTTAATGATACATACTATAATATCCCCTCTATTTGTAATGTTGCCAAGAAAGACTAAGGAAGCTAAAAGAGTTTCCTTGAATATGAATACATATAGAAACCTCCACCACAGAACAAGTAATGATGCTAAGAAGGCTTACACAAAGCTTGTTAGCGAGCAGTTAATAGACTTAGATATACAAACACCTGTCGAGATAACTTACAAGGTCTACAAAGGCTCTAATAGACGTTTAGATAAGATGAATGTTATTAGCGTAGTAAGTAAGTTTTTACTTGATGCAATTACAGAGTATGGTTGCTGGGAAGATGATAATGATATTTACGTAAAGACAGAGACCATATTACCAACAGAATTAGATAGAGTTAACCCAAGAGTAGAAGTAATAATAAAAGAAATTTAATGTTAGAGAAATTAGCAGTACATCACGTATTATGGATTAAAATGTTAGTTAACTTAGGGTGTAAAGTAGAGGATGCTCAAGACCTTGTTCAAGATATGTACATTAGATTGCATACTTTAGTAAAAGACCCTAAAAGGATAATGTATGGGGAAGATGTAAATAGATATTATGTATGGACTACGTTAAGAAATATGTATTTCTCTAGTCTAAAAAAGAAAAGGAATAATATATTCTATGAGCTGCGTGAGAATGATGATGTTGAGCTTTCTGAGTATGATTCTTCAGAAGATAAAGCTTTCGAGTCTATTACTACAAGAATAGATAGCATTACTTCAAAGTGGACAGTTTACGATAAAAGATTGTTTGAGCTATACTTTATACAAGGTCTTTCATTAAGAGCTATATCAAAGGGTTCTAAGATAGGATTAACATCAATCCATACATCAGTACTTAAATACAAAAAAATATTAAGAGAAAATCTATCAGAGGATTTGATGGATTACTTTAACCAAGATTTTAACAAGATATGAAAAGAGATAAATATTATTTAGATTTAGAAGAAAATGGTTTTTACAAGACTATAGACAAAAGAAGTAAAGACTATAGAGAGTATAAGAAATGGGAAGCAGCTTACCTTGAAAAGAATTACAAGAAACTGAAAGAAGATGTAGTTAATAAATCAAAAGGATTAGGGGACTCTGTAGCGAAGATAACTAAAGCAACAGGTATAACTAAGGTTGTTAAAGCTCTTGTTGGAGAAGATTGTGGTTGTGATGAAAGAAAAGATAAATTAAATAAAATATTTAAGTACAGAAAACTTGAGTGTGTTACGGAAGAAGACTTCGCTTATTTGACTAATTTCTTTAAAGGTAATCCAGATAAAGTATCTCACGAACAGAAGGTTAGGTTAGTTGGTATTTACAACTTTGCTTTCAATCAAAACGAAAGTCTTACCACTACCTGCTCTCCTTGTATATCAAGAGTTGTAAAAAACCTTAAAAAGTATTTGGTAGTCTAAATATAATTCCATAGTTTTGTTGAAACTTAAACAGGTAACAAGATTATGGAATTAAATAAAGAACAAAAACTATCGAAATTTTGGCAACACAATATAAACCCTATAACTGGATGGGCATCAACCTTGAGAGCTGATAAGGATTTAATTAAAAGAAAACTTGAAGACTCTAAGCTATCTGCTGTTAGGTACGTTAGCGACAAGGAAGAAAATAAACTCTATATTAATATTTAAACTTATGAAACTTATATTCGATGCTGATAGTTTAATATACGCTTCTTGCTTTAAACGCAAGGAAGATAGATTAGATACAGAAGATTTATTTGAAACTGATGTTGATGTAGCTTTTAAGAAGTTTAACACTACATTGCAAGGATACTTAGACTTTCTTAGAGAGCAAGTAGTGATAGATGAAATGGTGTTCTGTAATGGTTCTAAGAACAACTTTAGAAACCAAATAACACCTACCTACAAAGCTAATAGAACATCAAAGAGACCAGATATATTAGGTGGCTTACATAACTTAGTTAAGTTTAATTACGATTCTATATGGGGAGATGGCGTAGAGACTGACGATGTTGTAGCTACACTATGGGCAGAAGAGGTTGCAAAGAATGGTGTAGATAGCGTTATTATTATGTCTATTGATAAAGACTATAAGCAATTCCCTTGCTGGTTTTATGACTACAACTACAAGAAAAGAGAGCTTGTAAAGATTAGCGAAGAGGAAGCACTTAACAACTTCTACTCTCAGATGATTGTAGGGGATACTGCAGACAATATAAAGGTGTGTAAGGGTTATGGAAAGGCTTATGCTTTAAAGTTGTTTAAAGACTCTAAGAGTGAGTTCTCTTTAATTAGTAAAACATATAGACTATACAAACAGGTTTATGGAGAGGAGGCAAGAGCTATGTTTGAACAATCAAAATCACTATTAAAACTAAGGACAGACTGTTATGATAAAATTATCCGATGAAGACCAACTAATAGTTGATGATTACTTTGATTACTCAGTTTTAGAGTTAGAAGAAGGGATACCTAGATACGTTCTTGAAGACGTTTTAGACCACTATAAAGACTTAGAAGACTACTTACCTTGTGCGGGTATTCAAAAAGCATTAGATTGGTACGATAAAAACAATTACGAAACAAACAAATATACAGATTATGATAAAGAGGAGTTACAATAGAATAGCAGCAGAAATATTACTAAGTGAATATGCTGATTTAACTGGTATGGATTACCAAAGTACTTTAAGAGACCCTAGAGATGCTTATTTAAGAGCATTGTTCTATAAGGTTTTAAAGAAAGGTAATGATATGAACGATAGAATGATTAAAGATTTCTATGCTGATAAAGGAGTCAAGAGAGACAGAAGCTCTATCTATCATTCGATATCAAAGGTTGATATTTATTACTTAAATTACAGAGAGTTTAGAATGTTTTATGACTCTTACTTTGATGACAAGAAGGCTGATTATATAGAAAAGAAAGATACAGGTATAAGGAAAGAAGCGTTAAGAGCTACATCTACAAAGTTAAGTAAAGATGACTACATAGAGCTTCAGAACTATAGAACAAAAGATATAACTCAGAAGGATTTGTTAGATAAGCTAATAGAAAGCCTACCAGAAGATAAGAGAAGTGATATCTATGAAATGGTAAACCTTAGAGTTAAGTCTTGGGATTGGAAATCTAAAGATGAATATGAAATAATAGAAAGTACTGACGGTTTATCTAGTCGTGCTTATTAATAACTAAAACAATAATTATGGAAGCATTTGATAATGAATTACACGAACATTTAAAAGATAGTGAGTATCAAGGAGAGTGTCAAGAGTGCCAAACACCTATAGATGAAGAGTTTGGTTACTGTAGCACACAATGTTATAAAGAGTCAATGATATAAAAACAAAAACAAGACACCTTAGTTAACTTATTATGAGTAATTCTAAAGAGATTAAACCAACAGACGGAAGGAAAGGGAATAGTAGAAAGAAATCTATTCCTGTTCTGCCTGTTCCAGATAAAGAGAGGTCCAACAAGCCTGCAATGAACCAAGCTAAAAGAAGCAGAAAGAAGCAGTACGCTAAGAAAGCTATTAAGAATGTATTTGGTAGTGAGGTTAATGCTTTTGAGAGCTTAGCTAAGAAGGCAGAAGAAGGTAGCTACAACCATATGAAGTTACTAATGGACTTCGCTTATGGAGAGGATGATAAAGATACCTCAGTTAAGGTACAAGCTCCTATTATTAACTTCTTTGGAGATAGCATTGAAGGCAAGAAACTCAAAGATAAGATTATAGACGTAACACCAAAGGAGGATGAATAACATAAACATACACCAGAAATACATACCTATTTTCAAGAATGATAGTAGGTATTTTGTTGTTACTGGTGGTAGGGGTAGTGGTAAGTCTTTTGGGATTAACGTATTCTTATTGAATCTAACATACGAAACAGGGCATAAGGTATTGTTCTCTCGTTATACGATGATATCAGCACATACCTCTATTATACCAGAATTTATTGAGAAGATTAACTTAATGGGTGTTCACGAAGACTTTAGGATAACTAAGGACGAGATAATGAACTTAAAGACAGGTAGCTCTATTATCTTTAAAGGTATTAGAACCTCATCTGGAAACCAAACCGCTGCACTTAAATCTCTTAACGGTATTACTACCTTTGTAGTTGATGAAGCTGAAGAGCTTGTAGACGAAGGGGTATTTGATAAGATTGACTTTTCTATACGTTCACAACTAAAACAGAACAGAGTTATACTTATTCTTAACCCTACAACTAAGGAGCATTGGATATACCAAAGGTTCTTTCAGAATGAAAACATATTACCTGCATCAAACCTAAGTAAAGGAGATGTAACTTATGTCCATACAACATATAAGGACAATAAAGATAACCTTTCAGAGTCATTCTTAGGTAGAATCTTTGAGATGAAGCGTAAGAGACCAGATAAATACCAACATCAAATATTAGGTGGTTGGTTAGAGAAAGCTGAAGGTACTATTATAAGGAAATGGAGAGTTGGAGACTTTATACCGACAGAAACAACTTGCTATGGGCAGGATTTTGGATTTTCAGCCGATTTAACGACACTTGTAAAGATTTCTGTAGACAAACACGCTAGAAAGGTTTGGGTTAAGGAGATATACGGAAAAGCACATCTAAACACATCTGAGGTAGCTACAAGGAATAGGAATGAGTGTGGTATGGACTTGATTATCTGTGATAACTCAGAACCCAGACTTATATCTGAATTAAAAACATTGGGACTTAACATAAAGCCAACTATTAAGAAGAAAGGTAGTATATTGTCTGGTATTGCATTGATGCAGGATTATGAGATAATAGTAGATAGAGGTTCTCACGGTATCATAAGAGAGCTTAATAACTATGTATGGAGAGATAAAGGAGAAGTTCCTATTGATAAGTTCAATCACTTTATAGATGCGATTAGATACGGAATGATGTACTTAGTTCAAGGAGTTAACTCTGGAGTTTATGTGATAAGATAAAAAAATAAAATGTTTAATATGGAGGGGGTCAATTAAGTTTGTCTCCCTCTTTTTTATTTATTTTACTTCCGTCTTTGTTATGGAGGTGTGATTGGTTTTTCCTCCGTCTTTGTTATGGGGGTCTCCGTCTTTGTTATGGAGGTCAAATTTGGTTTTTTGCCTTATTAAGAATGAAAATAAATAATAAAACTTTAACACTATTTATTTGCGTATTAAATTAATTAGGTTATTCGTGCCTGTTCATTCTATTAGCAGTAAAAAAGGAACTTATTTTAATACTGTAAATTTACAATGCTTAATAATATCTAAAAAATGAAAAAATGCAAGTTTTTAATAAAAAGTATTGTTTAATTAAAAAAAAGTATTATATTTGTAGTGTAGTAATTAAGTAAGTAATTATTATAATAAAAAAAAGCAAAGTTTTATTAAAAAACATTGTGGTAATTAAAAAAAAGTATTATATTTGTATAACGAAATTAATTATTAACTTAAAATAAACAAAATGAAACTATTTAAAACAGTATTAAAAGAATTACAATTATTTGCACAGGCAATTCATTCAATTAAATAAATAAGATATGAAAAACAATAATCAATTATTATCAAAACAAATTTATTTAATACTAATGACTTTTATTATAATAATACTAATAACTATAAATATATAAATTATGAAAGACGGAGAAATTAAAGTAGAATTACAAAACGAAAACGGAATTTATTTAACTTATAAGTTAACCCACTTAAAAAATGGTTATTTAAATATTTATGAGATTGATGCAAAGATTTGTGGTATTACAGAATGCAAAGAAAATTCTTTATTTATTACTACTACAAGTTGCAACACTTTGTCAAATAACGAGGAAACCTTATTAGATGAATTTGCAATAGACTTATTAGATTACTATTTAAGAAACTATAAAAAATAAACTATGTTAGAAACTATAAAACAAATAAGAGATTTTGCAACTGCAACCGATAACATATATTTATTAAATAAAATTATCTTATTAGAAAAACAAATTAATAATCAATTAAGACTAAACAATTTATAAAATGAATATTTCAAACAAATTACAGAAAATAGCAGAAGACAATCAATTTGATATTGATTTGGCAAATTTATATTATAATGAAGATACTTTTAACGATTTTTGCGATAAAGTAAATGATGCAATAATGCAGGAAGATATAATTTATTATTACGAAGCAATGAAGTACCTAACTAGAGAAGATTGTTCTTTGTCTGAGAGTCTGGAAATTGCTAGCGAAATGGGAATTACTACTGAGAACTTAAATAGTGAATTATTAGCAACATTATTATATCAACAAAATTTAACAAATCAATGGTACGAGATAAGCGAACAAGTAGAAGAAATTTTTAACAACTAATAAATAAACGATATGAGAAATATAACAATAGAAAGTATTAACGCTTTTTTAAGTGCAAAGAAATTCAAAAAATCAAATATGCAAGTAGAAGTATTGCCAAATGTAACAGTATTAAAATATCAAGGTAATGAGATAGCATATAGATATAACGACCCTAAAAAAACTTTAAGTATAACTAACTGCGGTTGGTTCAGCAATACAACAAAAGAAAGATTAAACGGTTTGCCTAATGTTTCAATACAACAAAAAAAATTTATTTGGTATTTAAATGGTAATGAATGGAACGGTAATTTAATAAACATAAACTAATAAATAAAGATATGATACAAATTAAAACATCAATAGTAAGCAAGATAGTAAACAGTAAAAAAGATTTTTTCTTTTATGATATAGACAAAAACAACAAAGTAACAAACTATATTTTAACGAATGATTTTAAAAGAAAAAAGGAATTTGAAGCCTTTAGAGTAATTAGTACAGTACAAAAAGAAAATGAATTTATAATAATATAAAACAAATAAGAAATGAAAACAATTATAGAAATATCAAAAGATTATAATAGTGATTTTTGCTACCAAACAAAAGTAGAAGATATCAACTACTTAGTTAATGAATTAGATGTTTTTTGTGAATTAAGAAATACAAATTATATAAATATAATAGAGCAAGAAAAAAGATATAATAGCGAAAAGGAAGATTATAAAAATAAAATAATAGTTAACGCGAAAGGTTATAGCCAATCTGATTGGCAAGATTATGTTTTATACTACAATGAAAAAGAACTAAAGACACCAAAAGACAGAATGTACTTTTCTAATTTAGTTAAACATCTTGAGAGAAAATTCACTCATCAGAATGACTACATTGCAAAAAAATATGAACAAACAGAAATAGACGGCAAAATATTTAATTCAGAGCCTTTTGATTATACTTGCTTTTATATTGATGATATAGAATTTCCTAATAATGAAGATATAATAAAAGAATATATTGCTTTATATGTAGAAGATTTTGATGAATTTATTATAGAAGATAATTAACAATAATATATAAAAACAACAATATGAAAAATATATACATATACGACACTCATACATTATATGCAGATAATAACGAACTACATTTACTTAATGATACTCAGAGCATAGTAATAAACATTGATACGTTTATACACGATTTACCCAGTATTATAAGACTATGTAAAACAGAGTATAAAAAGAGTAACAAGGAATTATATAAACGGATTGAAAACGCATTAAAAGAATAATTATGATAATATATAACAGCAATCCAATAAATAACCTTAGAAAGTTTATACAGGATGCATTACCAACTAATAAAGAAAAGAGTTTGTTTATAAAGCAAGGTATTATAAAAGTTAATGATGTTATTTATGTTAGTGATACTAATAACCTGTTAAGCGATATAGAGACAATTAAACCACTATTAAAATAATTTAATACTAACATATCAACCAAACTTATAACCTCCTTAATTGGGGGTTTTTTTATGTCTAATTGTTAACGATTATTTTAGTGAGGTATTGATATTGCTATATGATATGGTTAGGTGAGTTAAACCGCATAAATAACATCAATCTAACACCAACTAATACCAACATACTACATATAAATACAATGGCTTAAACAGGCTAATAGGTAGCACCAGCAAGGTATAAGGTTTAGTTATAGTGTATTGACGTAATATAAAGATTGGTTATAGTAAGTAGTCCAATTAAATAAATTCAAGCAAAAGTCAAATATCTTTTCGAATAAAACTGACAAACCAAATTTGAAAATATAAAAATAAGTCCAATACTAAATGTAGTCTTATAGGAGTGTTTTTGTGTTTTGTAACTAACTGATAATCAATAGCTGCTAAATAATTGTTTAGGGTAGGTATGCGACTCTTACCCTAAACTTTTTATCTTATGTTACTTTTATGGTATTCTACTGACTTGATTGTTACTCCTAATATGTTTGCAATATCTTTATTACTTATATTTGGCTTTAGGTATAGTATTTCTATTACCTTCTCCTTTGTCTTTACATTAGCTTCTCTGCTTATCTCTCTTATCTTAATATCTATATCTAAGCTCTTGCGCATATCCTCTAAGTACTTAGCTTGTCTAGCTCTATACTCTTTACCCCAGTTATAGATGTTATGATGTATCCAACTCATAGGCTTGTTGTAGTCTTCAAAGTTAGATACATAATGTCTATTCCATTCTCCATAGAGTCTATGCATCCATACAAACTCATATCCATCATAGATTACCTTATGGTTGGTTAATTCTTTTAGATGTAGCAAGTCTTCTGTACTCCAGTTACTCATACTTATTTACCTATAGACTCTATTATTGATTTAATTATTATTACTGATGTTGTAATTACTGAAGCTATAACAAATGATGCTATTACTATAAAGTTTATTACTCTTGATTTTATCTTATTCATATTTTATAATTTATATTGCTTTTGTATTAGTTAAGTGTCTTAACTCTCCTCTTAATGTCTCTATCTGTTCTTTGTGTACTAAATTGCGATTAGTTAAGTCTGTATTAAATTTCTCTAATTCCGATATACGTTGTAACAAGTAATCTGACGGTAATGTAAAATCTTCTTCCATAATTATTTGTTCTCTAAGTGTTTTTGTAATCCTGCTAATGCTCTCCAAGCAACCTTTGCTAAGTGTAGTGTTCCATCTGTATCATACTCTTCTTTATTTGAGTCTAATAAATGCCTTGTAAGAGCATCATACTCGTCTCCAGACTTACTTCTATCCCAAGCTAATGGTTTGTCTGGATTATGTTGTTGCTGTCCTCTAAAGCTACATTTAGCTACCTCTGCTATTGCATCTGGAAAGTACTTTAATACTCCAGAGAATATAGGTGTTTCTTTTCTATCTTTAGCAGTATCTACAGGATTAGTAAAAGTATCTGTTAACATCTCTAAATCCTTTGTATTCATTGTCGTGTTAAACTTCTCTAACTCATAATGTAATCCACTATTACCGTTCTGTGCTATAATTCTTTGTCTTTCTGCTCTTTCAGACTCCTCTAACTCTTGGTTAAAATTACCTGCTATTTCTAATAATTTCTCGTAACTGTTCATAATTTATTTATTTATTAATCCTTAACTTAAATTCAGTAACACTAAAGAAGATTCCCCAATCAATTTAAACTCTTTATGTTTGTGCCTTCTCTCTAAGTTAAGGTTTGTTGTTATTTGTGTTTTAATATTAGTTCTAATTTAAGCTCTCTAAACTCTGTTATAAGACTGTAATCTCCAGAGCTATATGCTTTGTCCTTTAAAGTGTAGTAGTCTTTTACACTACTTCTAAATGCTTTCCATTCTGACAAACACCAATCCTGTGTTGCTATGTGTGTTTTTCTACCTATACTATCCATTGAGTTTAGTTTCATACTAATCTATCTTTAAGAAATCAGAAGCTGTATGCTCTAAGAACCATTCTTTATTATTCTCATACTTCGCTACAACTGCTTCTAATATTACCAACTCTTCTATTTGGTAGGAAGAAATCTTATCTACAAGTGATTCTATCTTGTTTAAGATATTTGTAGTCATCTCTGGGTCTGAATTATAGACACCATCAAACTCCTGCCTAACAATAGGCTCTAATATACCATTCATTCTGTTTATCTGCTGCTTTAAGCTCTGCTTATAAACATTGGTATTAACTAAAGATTCATTAGCTTCTAATAGTAGCTGAGACAGTATTATTGACTTTAAGTAAGTAATTTGCTCTGCTGTAATCTTTCCTTGTTCACTCATAATTATCTATTTTGGTTTTTGTTTATATTCTTCTATGTTTGTAAATCTACTCTTTAATTCACTCCTCATTAATACTCTCTTTACACCATCTTCTCTTTTAACAATATCCTCAGACTTTAAAGCACTATCTTTATAGTGAGGTTGGCTTAAATCAAAAGTTGAACGAGTAGACATTACTGTATAAACCTTATTAGTATCTAAGCACTTAAAGCTACCGAACCGAATACTGTTTTTATCATTTATAATGTTCATACCTGTCTTATTTTTGTCAAAAGTATATCAAATATATTTAACTCGCAAATAATTAATACAAAAATATACAAAAAAGTTATCTTAGTATAATATAATTTATTTATGGATAGCAATTTTGACTTTACAATACCAGAAACTCTAAGAGACATTAAACTAAGCCAATGGCAGAGGTATATTGAAATCTTAGAGAAAAACAAGGATGCAGAACTTACAGGATTTTTAGAGAAGAAGCTACTTGGAATATTTTGCGGAGTAGAGTTAAAAGACATAGATAGGATAGGTTTAAGTGTATTTGATAATACAATACAACACTTATCTAACATTTTAAATGGCAAACCAGAGCTTGTAAAGACCTTTAAAATGACAGGTACTGATGATGTAACTGTTGAATTTGGCTTAATACCTAACTTTGATAAGATGAGTTATGGAGAATTTGTGGATTTAGAAAAGTATCTATTTGTAGACAAAGACCTCCATAGAGCAATGGCTGTTATGTATAGACCTGTTAAACTCAAGAGTAAAGGCAGTTACCTTATACACGACTACAATGGTACAGAGTATCTCGCAGAGGTTATGAAGAACACTCCCTTAGATGTTGCATTAAGCGCAAGGGTTTTTTTTTATCGTTTAGCGACAAAATTATCCAACTTTACGATGGCTTATACACTCAAAGAGCTTCAGCAGAAGCAGGAAGGTCGCAAGGACAAGCATTCGGTAAAAAGTGGGGAAACTATCAAGCAATATTTACGCTCGCTGGAGAAGATGTCAGAAGAATTGGAGAAGTTACAGAACTACCAGTACACCAATGTTTAATGTACTTGGAATTTATTAAGGAGAAATCAGAATTAGAAGAGAGAATGCTTAAAGCACAAACAAGATGACACACGTTTACGACATATTAGACAAATTAAGAGAGGAATTGCTACTAAGTCCTTCTGTAAATACCGTAACATACGGAGATATAGCAGATGTAGACCTAGATAAGACGACTATGTTCCCTTTATCGCACTTATTGATAGATAGTGTAAATTATAACGAAAGAACAGTAGTTTTTAACATAAAACTATTATGTGCTGATATAGTTGACTACAATAAAGACAAGGCTAATTTTGAGTTATTTTACGGTAATGACAACCTTCACGACATACTAAACACTCAATTTCAAGTAATAAACACCTTAATCTCTAAGTTAATGAGGGGAGATTTGTTTGAAGCTAACTATCAAGTTACAACACAGCCTTCAGCACAGCCATTTAAAGAGCGTTTTAGCAACGAACTAGCAGGATGGAGTACTGACATATCAATAGAGATTCCTAATGGCATAAGCATCTGCTAAATGGAGAATTTAGATAAGGCTTTAAAAGATGTAGGAGAGAATGTTGTTTCTGAGATTAAGAGATTAGCTATTAAGAGAGATGGATTTAAGGCTTCTGGAAGCTTAGAGAAGTCTATATCTTATAAAGTTAAAGGTAATATTGTCACAATAGAAGCTAATAGGTACATAGAAGCTCTTTCTGGAGGTATTCAGAAAAAGAAGTTCCCTAACGTAGATAGAATAAAGGAATGGGCAAAGGATAAGGGTTTGCAGCCAAGAGATAAAAAAGGAAGATTTCTTTCGAGAACAGATGCTAATATGAATAAGTTAGCTTTTGTAATTGGTAGAAGTATTAGAGATAAAGGTATATCTAAGAGATTTGGATATCAAGGTAGTGGATTCCTTGAAGAGATAAAGAAAGATGTAGTAAATAATGTAACGGATATGATTGCAGAAGCATACAAATTAGATATAATAGTAAAATTAAAAGAAATATAAAATGGCAATAATAAATTCGAGAAGTCCTTATTACGCTTCAATAACAGATGCAAATATATCTTATGCGACTTTAGATATATTTATTTGGTCTGGTTCAAGTGCTACGGTAGCGACAGAAAATACTACTTATAGTTTAAGGAAGTCAATACATACAACTGAAACTAAAGTTAGTTTTGAAATAGCTGAATTAATTAGAGATGACTTAGACGTGTCTTTTAACGGAGACTACTCTGCATCTGCAACTTCTGATGGTGGTGCTAAATGGGTTAAGACAATTATAAAGGCTTTCAATTCTTCAAATGCTCAAGTAGGTTCTACCGTTACAGAAACAAATATTGCTTTTGATGGGTATGGTTATTTTGAGGAAGGAAGTTCTTTTACAATGGCAAATGATTCTTTATTTAAAAGTGATGGTGATATATTCCTACCTAAATTTGGTGATTCTAATATTGCTATTTACACAGAAAACAACCCAACTGTATTACTTAAAGATATTGCTGGTGCAACTGTTGATACTTCTACATTTACTTCAAGTGTTAATAGTGATGAGCAAATAAAATACGTTTCTTTATATCCACAATTAATAACTAATTTTGGTTTTGATAATAGTTTAAACTGGGCTATACAATCTAGTGATGTAATTGAAGATGGTTTACTAGAGTTTGGAGGGCAAAACGGAAGCAGATTCCCTACTGATTTTACACAGGTGCAGAACAAAAACTACATTTTAAAGTTTACAATAACAGGTGTAGAATATGGTAATTTAAGTGTGTTTAGTGGTTCAAGTAGTCAGTCTTTAAGTGGCTTGTTAAATACTGCTGGAGATTATGTTTATCAATATACACACAACTCTGCTGCTGCAAATTCTTTTTCATTCTCTACATCTGATAATTTTATTGGTGCAATGGATAACGTATCTATAAAGGAGGTTTATGATGTTTCTAAAATAAGTGTTACAGATGATAACGGAACAACTAATGCAAATGTTAAGCAAGTTGAGGAATGTAAATTTAAACCTCACAAAGTTACATTTGTAAATAAGAACGGAGTGTTAGATGATATGTATTTCTTCAAGAAGTCTACTAACAGTATGACAACTAAAAGAGAAAACTATAAAGGCAATACAATAAAGGCAGATAATACTTATAGCATTAATCAACACAATAAAGTTGACTTTAATATTACTGCAAATAGTATGGTTAAATTGTCAAGCGGATTCTTGAATGAATCTTCAAATGAAAAGTTTAAGCAATTACTATTATCTGAAAAGGTTTGGATTACAAGGACGTTTAAGAACTCTCAATTGGTACTGCCTATAAATATAAGTACTAGCGAAATATCTTACAAGACATCTTTAAATAATAAATTAGTAGAGTATTCAATAGAGTTTAATGATTCTTATAGCGCAATTAATAATATTAGATAAATGCAACAAGTTCAAATATACATAAATGACGAAAGAGTTGAAATGTTTGACTTTGAAAGCGTTATTATTACGGATACAATTAAAGATGTAAGAGATGTTAGTAAGATATTTACTGAATATTCTCAAACTTTTAGCTTACCTGCAAGCAAAGTTAATAACAAGGTATTTAAGCACTATTACAACGGAGACATTACAGATGGTTTTGATTCTAGAGTGAGAGTACCTGCTAAATTAGAATTAAACAGCATACCTTTTAAAAGCGGTTACATAAGGCTAGAAGGGGTAGATTTAAAGAACAATAAAGCTAGTTCGTATAGAATCACATTCTTTGGAAATACAATATCCTTAAAAGAGCTGTTAGGAGATGATTTATTATCTTCGTTAGAGTGGTTAAATAATTTTAGCTTAGATTATAGTTCGGCTAATATTAAATCACACTTAACCACATCTACGAACAAAACTGTGGATAATGTTGTTTACGAGAACCCTGTACAAGTGCCGTTGATAACTCATTCCCAGAGACTTACTTACAACTCAAATGAGGATGTAGATAATAACGGAAATCTTTATTACGAAGCAGATACTAATAATGAATATCTTCACGGTGTAAAGTGGACTGATTTAAAATTTGCATTAAGGCTTAATGTTATAATTAAAGCTATAGAAAAGAAATATACTGTAGCTAATGGGTATCCTAAGGACTTGATATTTAGTAACGATTTTTTTAATAGTTTAAGTTCTAATGAGTTTACTGAGCTTTATATGTGGTTACATAGGGTTTCTGGCAAGGTTACAAACGGAAGTCAAGTAGAGACTTTTACTTATGTTGTTGATGATTTTACGGATTTTTCTAACGAGCAAAGCTCTATGAGTAATGGTGTTCTTAGTTTAATTGGATTTGGTCAAACCGCAGGTATTCAAAAAATACTAAGGGCTAATATATTAGTTAATAACGGTAGTTCTGGAGTTCCTTACTCTTTTGATATACTTAGAGACGGATTGTCTGTTTATTCAAGTGGAATAATTTCTGGAAGCAATTTAAATATAGATGTTCCAGTAAATGTAAATAGTACATACACAATTCAAGTAAATACAACCTCATCTATATCTTTTGATAATATTTCTTGGAATTATAGTTATTTCGATACCGAAGAGGATGGGGTTGTTAGCGAGAACTACAACACAAGCTCAGTATCTATGAGTCAAACCTTTGAGTTTAATTTAACTAACCAAATTCCTAAAATAAAGGTTTTAGATTTTTTAACAGCTATATTTAAGATGTTTAACTTAGTGGCTTATGTAGAAGGAACTGAGGTTATAGTTGAGACTTTAGATAACTACTATGCAAATGTTAGAGGAGGATTACCAGCGACAGTTGATAGTCACGATATTACAAAATACATAGACAATAGTGTAAGCCAAGTTAATTCCGTGTTGCCATTTAGAGAGATAGTATTTGGTTATGAAGGTTTAGGTACTTTTTTAGCAAAAAGACATAACGAATTATTTAATGAGGAATGGGGTACTGAGGAATACAATACTGAAAATAGTAGTATTTTTACAAAAGGAATTTACAAGTATAAGATACCTTTTGAGCATATGAAGTTTGAAAGATTGATTGATGTTAGTGAGTTAAATTCAAACCCTTCTTTTCCTGTAACTGATATACAATGGGGTTATTCTGTTGATAACACTCAGAATAGCTACATAGGTAAGCCACTTGTTTTTTATATGTCAAGAGAAACAGCAGACATATCATTTGTTAATACTGTAGAGCCAGTAACTAATGTTGCTCAATCAAGGGTAAAGATAGAGAATTATTTTGCACCTGCTAACTCTAATTTAAGCTTACCAGTTTTTATAGATAGACAGTCTATCAATTTCAGTCCAGAGTCTGATGAATGGGAGCTAACACCTAATAAAAAATCATTATTTAACAGCTATCACAGTAATTATATTTCTGGAATATTTAATAAATCTAATAGATTAACTAAAATGACTGCGTACTTGCCTTTGAGTATTCTTTTAAGATACACTCTTAGAGATAGGTTAATAGTTTTTGGTAATTCTTATAAAATTAACTCAATAGAGACTAATATGCATAATGGTAAATCACAACTTGAGTTACTTTCAGATTATGCACCTGCGGTAATTGATTTAGTTCCACCGACAGCACCTAGTAATTTAGCTCTTGTTCAAGGCTCGGAAACAAGTGACGGATTCACTATAACTTGGACAGCAGGTACTGACAATATAGCTGTTACTGGTTATGTTATAGATTTACAACAAACAGCCTACACTACTATAGGCAACGTAACGACATACACGTTTACTGGATTGTTTCAGCAAACTGTTTATAAAGTTGCTTTATACGCAACAGATGCAGCAGGAAATGTGTCTCCTATTTCAAATATAATAAATGTACAATTTTAGAAAAATGATAAGAGAAACTTTAGAATTACTAAGAGACAAGGAATGGCTAATTGATGATATGGATATCAATATAGCAAAGGGATTACACGAATTACCTTCATCGTTTAAGGAAGTAAAAACAATTATTAAAAGAAAAAAACTAACAAATGGCAGATAAGACGGTAATAATAAAATTAGACGTACAAGAAGCTGGTGCAGAAGCTCAAATCGTAAGCCTTAATAATAAATTAAGTAAATTAACGGAAGGGGAAAAGGATTACGAATTAGTTTTAAAAAAGATAGCGATACAGGAAGAAAGGTTATCTAAAATACAAGCTAAAAGAGCAACTATACAAGGCAATGTATTAAAAGAAACTAAAAACACCACAAAATTATTAAATAAACAAAGTGATGCCACAGGTAGTGCTACAGCTGCTACTATGGAATTAAGTAGAGTTGTATCTGATGCTCCTTATGGTATTCGTGGTATGGCGAATAACATTACTCAATTAGTTTCTCAATTAGGTTCTGCTTCAAAGAAAGCAGGTGGCTTAGGTGCTGCATTAAAGTTAATGGGAAAGCAATTATTAGGACCTCTTGGAGTTGTGTTTGCTATTACCGCCGTTGTAGCTGCTTTTGATTACTTTTATGGAACTGCTACAAAGGCTGAGAAGTCAATAAATAGTGTTGCTGAATCTGCTGCAAAATCAGCATCCGCACTTAAAATACTTGTTAAAGCTAATGACTCTGGAGCTATGTCTATGAAGGAGACGGTTAAAGCAGTTAAAAAAGCTAATTTAGAGTACAAAGATTTAAACATACAGGTAGGTGAAAATGGAAAAATAACTGATGAGAGCGTATTAGCTATTAATAGAAAAATAAAGTCTTTAGAGAACTTAGCAAAAGCAACCGCGCTTCAAGGAATGATTGAGGATGAGTTTGTGAAAATGGACCCTTTAGAAACAAAATTAAAGAAACAAGAAGAAGAAGCGTTGGTTAAACTTAGAGTTAAAGGAATTAACACTATAAAAGAAGCTCAAGATATTGCGGATAATTCAAAGGACTATGCTTTAAAGGGATATACTAATGGAGTTATTACTCAAGTTAATTCCACTAAAGATGAAATAGATAGTATTCAAAAAAACATAGATAGGTTAATAGGGAAAATACCTAATATAGATGATTTATTTAAGGGTAAAGATAAGGGTAAAGATAAAGATGGTCCTGCTAAAGAATTTGTAGACACTCTTTATAGGGAAATAGTAGGTTTTAAAGACCTTATTGTTAACTCAGATATAGTAGGGGAGATAGTAATACCTATAACCCCTAAAATAACCACGCCTTACGATGAAATAGCTGAATTTATTAAACAATACAAAGTCTTAATGTCTGGTCTTTCAGATTTTATTGATGGAGAGTTTGAACGAGAACTAACTATAGAAAAAAATAAAACTAATGCTCTAAATGCAGAGTTAAACAATAGATTAAATAATGAAAATCTATCTAAAGACCAAAGAGCATCTATTCAAAATGAAATAGCTCAAAATGACGAGAAACTAAGGGTTAAGCAAGAAGCTATAGCAAGAAAGCAATTTAAGGTTACTAAGGCATTTAACATAGCTATGACAATAGCAGATACTTATATGGCAGCACAAAAAGCCTATTTATCTCAAATGCAATTTGACCCTTCATCGCCTATAAGAGCTAAAATAGCAGCAGGGGTAGCGGTAGCGGCTGGACTCGCAAAAGTAGCAGCTATTGCAAGAACAACGTTTCAATCAACAGCTCCCTCAACACCTACGAATAATGGCGGTGGAGGAGGTGGTGGCTCTGCAAGAGCAGAACCTTCGTTTAACATAGTCGGAAGGTCTAACGACAACATACTATTAAGTGCTATACAATCTCAATTTGACCAGCCCTTGAAAGCTTATGTTGTAGCAAGAGATGTAACTAATCAACAGCAATTAGACGGTATTATATCAACAGCAGCAAGCACCTAAAATAAAACAATTATAATTAATAAAGTTAACATAACATAAAAGAATTAGATATGAACGAATTAGAAACTTTTGAATTATTTATAGATGATGCTAGAGAAGAAGATGGTATAGAAGCTATCTCTTTAGTTGAATTTCCTGCAATAGAAGAAAACTTTGTAGCACTAAGTAAACATAAGGTAGAGTTTAAAACAGTAGATACCGAGAAGAGGATTATAGTTGGTCTTGCTTTAGTTCCAGATAAGCCTATTTATAGACGTAGCGGTAAGACTGAGTACAATATCATATTCTCTAAGGAAACTGTAAGAAAGGCTTCTGAGCTATACTTAAAACGCCTTAAACTAAACAACGCTACATTAGAACACGATGAGCAAATGACAAGTGGTGTATCTGTTATAGAGTCTTGGATAGTAGAAGACCCTTTAAAGGATAAAACTGCTTTATACGGACTAAACGCTGTAGAGGGAGCTTGGGCGGTAACTATGAAGATAGATAACGATGATGTATGGAAAGACGTTAAGTCTGGAAAGTACTTAGGGTTAAGTATTGAAGGTATGTTTAGCGACAAGGGAGAAGATATAGAAGAGGTTGAAGCTGAGAACATATTAAGTGAACTTAAAAAATTACTATCTAATGGCTAGAGCAGTATATTGTAAATGTAAAAATACCTACTCTATCGATTGTGGTAAAGACAGTAATAAATGCAAGGCAGATGAGTATTGGAAGCAAGGTATAGGCTCTATACACAAGGAGGCAGAGGAATAAAAACAAGACACTAAGTCTGTAAATAGTTATATTAATATAAATCAATAAGTATGAAAGCAACAGAAATCCTTAATACCGTTAAAGAGCTTTTACATCTTTCTAAAGAAGAGGTAAAGATTGAAGACGTTGTTACTGAAGAGGTAGTAGAATTATCTACTGAAGAAGTGGTTGAAGTTATAGAAGAAGAAGTAAAAGAAGTTGTTCTTGCAGAAGAATCTAAAGAAGAAGAAGTAGTTGTTGACGAGGTAGCTGAAGCACCAGTAGCAAATTACGTAACATCTGAAGATTTATCAGCAGTAAAAACTGAATTACTTTCTATGATTAACGCTTTAATCGAAGATAAGGCAGTTTCGGAAACTAAAGAAGTTCCACAAGAATTATCTAAACAAGAAGAAGTTGAGTTATCTGAAGAAGCAGAAGAAGTAATCCATTCTCCAGAAGAAGCAATCGAAACTAAAAAGAATTTATTATCAAAACCAAATAAACCTATGACTACAGAACAAAGAGTTCATAGAATGTTATTCAATTAAAAACTATATAAAAATGGCTACTACTACAAGTATTACTACTACTTACGCTGGAGAATCTGCAGGAAAATATATTTCTGCTGCACTTTTAGCAGGTAACACAATCGCAAACGATGGATTAACTATCCGTCCAAATGTGAAATTCAAAGAAGTTGTAAAAAGATTAGAATTAGACGGTATCGTAAAAGACGGTTCTTGTGATTTCTCTGATACATCTACTTTAACACTAACTGAGAGAATCTTACAACCTAAAGAGTTACAAGTTAACTTAGAGTTATGTAAGAAAGACTTCCGTTCTGATTGGGATGCTATCCAAATGGGATACTCTGCTTTTGACAACTTACCAAGCTCTTTCCAAGAGTATTTAATCGGTTATGTTGCTTCTAAGGTTGCACAAAAGAACGAACAAAACATTTGGGCAGGAGCTGCTGCTGAAGGTTCATTTGATGGATTTTCTACATTATTAGCTGCTGATGCTGGAAAGGTTGCTGTAACTGGAACTGCTGTAACTGCTGCAAACGTTGTTGAAGAGTTAGGTAAAGTTGTAGATGCTATTCCTTCTACTTTATACGGAAGAGAAGATTTAAGTATCTATGTTCCACAAAACGTATTTAGAGCTTACAAACGTGCTTTAGGAGGATTTGCTTCTGGAGGTCAAGGTGGTGCAGGTTTTCAAGATAAAGGTAACAACCAAGACATCAACATTGAAAGCTTTGATGGTGTAAAAATCTTTATGGCTAATGGATTACCTTCTGACAAGATGATTGCTACAACTAAAGATAATTTACACTTTGGAACTGGATTAATGTCTGACGCTCAAGAAGTTAAGATTTTAGATATGGCTGATTTAGATGGTTCACAAAATGTAAGAGTAATTATGAGATTTACTGCAGGTGTTCAATACGGAATTGCTTCTGATATCGTAACCTACGGAATTGCATAGTAATAAATAAATAAACTAAAAAAGAGGTGGTCGGTATAACTGTCTACCTCTTTTTTTATTAACTAATATAAAAATATAAAATATGGCTTGTGATATCACAACTGCAAGGGCAGAACCTTGTAAAGACAGCGTTGGAGGGATTAACGCAGTATGGATTGTTAACTACGGAGATATAACTGGTATTACTTATGACTCTACTGATGTAGATGTAATTGATGCAGTTTTAGGGTCTCCTATGGCTTACAGGTATGAGGTTAGAGGTAGTTCTACCTATTCAGAAAGCATTCAATCAAGTAGAGAAAACGGAACTACTGCTTTCGAGCAAGTGCTAGAATTATCTCTTAAAAAATTAAGTAAGGAAGACCATAAGACAATTAAGTTATTATCTTTTGGTAGACCAAACATAATCATTGAAGACAATAACGGAAACTTACTGTTATCTGGAGCTGAACACGGTGCTGATGTAACTGGTGGTACAATCGTTACTGGTGGTGCTATGGGAGATATGAGTGGATATACTTTAAGTTTTACAGGTATGGAAAAAGCACCTGCTAATTTCATAAACAGACCTTCTACTTCTGGTGTGTATACTAACACTGTTGCTGTTGACTTATTAAATGCTGGGTTTGCTACAACTGTAGTTTAACAGTATGTGTATACTTTAACTTATTAAACCCTGCCATTTGGTGGGGTTTTCTTATTAAATAAAACAAAATATTAATTTTCAGTTATCTTATTATGTTAATATTAGAACCAACAGCAGGAGAAAAAATAATAAGCATTATGCCGAGAAGCAATAGTGTTTCTGGTGTAATATCTTTACTTATAAGGAGAGATGGAGATGGTACGGAGGAATCTAGACCGCCTTTAAATGTAGTCAATTTAGGTAACTATATTAACGTCACTTTTTCATCAAGTATCCTATCAGAAGATGCTACTTACTACTTTGAAATTACTAAAGACGAAAAATTATGGTACAGGGATAAGATTTACGTTACCTCGCAGACAAATAATGATATATCTTTAAATAGTCATAAGATAGGAAATGGAAGTCTATACAAGCAATATAATGAGTTAGATGATAATACTTATATTATCGGAGAAACTTCTGTATCTAATAATAACGGAAGTGGAGATGGAGGAGATGATGGTACGGTTATTTCTGGGGATGCACCATTTATATTATTTAATACAAGTTCAGAACATTTTATTCAATTAGATTTCCCTTATTTTGAACAGATAAACGCAACCAATAATCCTACAAGTTATTCTGTTGATAATTTAATAGATGGATTATCGTTAGACTCTGCTACAGGTGTGATAACAGGTATCCCTACAGGGAGTGTTGGCGCTGTTTCAATGACATTAAAAGCAACTAATGAGTTTGGAGAGGGTGTTAGGTCTATAAGTTACAACCTAACAAACGAATCAGCAGATGATTTTCTTGCTCCTTATAATTTATATGCAACTAACGCTACCACAGATGGGTTTAGGCTGGTTTACTCCCTAAGAGAATACAATCGAACTATTTCTCAAGTAGAAATATTTAGAAATAACGTTCTGTTTAAGACAGTAGTAGTAGAGCCTTACGTGCCATATACTTACGCTGTGCTTACTGGTATAAACGGTACTTTTGATTACAAGGTTAGGTTAAAGAACTCTCTTGGAGAATACTCTCCTTTTTCAGATATATTTACTCACTCAGTATATCAATTCGGTATAATGACTCCTAATGAAGCGAATACTCAAGTAAGTCCTACATTAAATGATTCAATAGCGTATTACAAATTTGAAGAAACAAACCTAACTACATTAGTAGATGAGTTAGGAAATAATAACGGTACTTATCAAGGAAGTTATGATTCTAATAACAATTACTCTGGTATATTGGGTAGAGCTGGTACGTTTGATGAAAGAGTTCTAGCTTCCGCAAAAGTACCTAATGATGACTCTTTTTATCTTGGGGAAATAGAAGGAGATGAAAAACCATTTAGTGTTAGTATATGGTTTAAAATAGATGACACATCTCCTAAAGGGACAAGGAGTTTAATATCTAAATCATTAGCAGGTGTTTTTGAGTGGAAGCTTAGTTATACGGATAATTCTACTTCAACAAACGGTCAAACGCCTTACTTTGAAATGAGCTTCCGTGACTCAGCTAGAAGCTCAATAATGGCTCACTTTATGGGCAGAGGGTATAGTTTTAGTCAATTCGAAATAAACTCTGGAGAATGGAATCACTTTGTTTATTCCTATAATGGTAAAGGAGCTGATGAATACAATACATTTGTATGGTATTTGAATAATAGTTATATGACCGCTAACAACAGACCTCCTTCCGTTGATTCAAATAACAGTTACCAAAGGATGCTTGATGGTGGAGGAGATTTTATTATAGGTGGAGAAAGATTGTCTAGTCCCCTACAGTCGAAAACATCTATTGATGAATTATCAATGTTTAATAGAGAATTAACAAAAGAAGAGGTTAATTTCTTGTACAATAATGGATTAGCTAATAGCTTGTCATAGTAAAATATATAATGAAAAATAATAAAAAAGAATACAAGGATAGTATTAGAGTTGTTAATATGTCCTCTTATCAAACACCTTCAATAGAAGAGGTTCACAATAAAGATTGGGTTTCTTTTGGAGACAATAATGATTATTTTGATAATCTAATTGATAGATACGTTGATAGTCCTACTAACGGTAGATGTATTAATGGTATTATTGATATGATTTATGGTAGGGGTTTAGAGTCTACTAATTCAGAATTATTTCCTGCTGACTATGTTAGGATGAAGAAATTACTTAGACCTAGAGAGGTTAAGAGACTTGTTAATGATTACAAATTGTTAGGTCAAGGAGCTATGCAAATTACCTACAATAAAGCTAAGACTAAGATACTAAAGGTTTCTCACTTTCCTATGGAGACATTAAGAGCAGAGAAAGCATCTAAAGGTCAAATAAAGGCTTACCATTATCATCCTTCTTGGAAGAAATATACAAACTCAGATACACCTAAAAGAATACCTACTTTTGGAAACGGAACTAAAGGTCAAGTTAATGAACTTTACATCTTTAAACCTTACAGAAGTGGCTTTTATTATTATGCTACTGTAGACTACCAAGCTTGTTTACAATATGCAGAATTAGAATCAGAAGTATCTAACTACCACATATCAAATATACAAAATGGTTTACAGCCTAGTTTATTTGTTAACTTTAACAACGGAGTTCCTAATGCTGAGACTCAAGCAAGTATAGAGACTAAGATAAACCAAAAGTTTTCTGGTAGTTCTAATACAGGTAAAGCAATTATAGCATTTAATGAATCTGCTGAGACTCAAGCTAATATAGAAGCTATTCACTTGCCAGATGCTCACGCTCAATATCAGTTCTTATCTGATGAAGCAAGAGAAAAGATTATGTTAGGTCACGGTATTGTATCTCCAATTCTATTAGGTATTAAAGATAATACAGGTTTTGGCAACAATGCAGAGGAATTACGTACAGCTTCAGTATTAATGGATAACGTAATTATTAGACCGTTACAAGATGGTGTTATTTATGGCTTAACAGAGATACTTGAATTTAACAATATACACCAAGATTTATACTTTACAACATTACAGCCTATAGAGTTTACAGAATTAGACAATATAGAGACTAAAATCAAGAGAGAGGAAGAAACTGGAGAGAAGTTATCTGCTGAAGAACCAAATGGAGATTTCTCTGAAGAACAGGGAGATGATATGCTAGGTCAATTAGAAGGCTTAGGAGAGGTTTTAAGCGATGATTGGGAGGTTGTTCATAGTGAAAGATATGAAGATGAATTAAGTGACGTTAAAATGGCTGAAATCAAGTCTCTTAATAAATCATCTAAAGAGGATAGTGATATTTATAAAATTAGGTATGCTTATATGCCTGTAAGAAAGTCTCCTAATAGTAGAGAGTTCTGCAAGAAGATGGAAACATTTACAAGTAGAAGTATTGTCTTTAGAAAAGAAGATATTAATATGATGTCTTTTAGAGGTGTAAATAATAAATTAGGTCACAACAAGCAGAACTACAGTCTTTTAAAATTTAAGGGAGGTAAAAACTGCCATCACTATTGGGAATTAAGAGTCTTTAAATTAAAGGGAGATAAAAGAGTAGACCCTAACTCAGCATACGAGAAAGGTTTAAAAGAACCTAACAACCCTAGTGAAATGGAAGAGAGAATGATTGATAGAGCAGATAAGGGAGCTTATAGAAGCACGTTAAATAGAATCAAAAAAATATTAGGTCAATAATGAAAGCACTATTTATAACAGTAAAGGATTTAAAAGCGAAGTCAATCATAAGTGGAACTACTGATGGGGATAAATTAATTCACTTTATAGAGGTGGCTCAAGATATCCATATACAGAACTACTTAGGTGGTAAGCTGTACGACAAGTTGCAAGCTTTAATTATATCTGGAGAAATAGATGATGCAGGTAATTCTGATTATAAGGCTCTTAGAGACGACTATATTAAACCTATGCTAACTTGGTTTACTCAATCAGAGTACTTGCCTTTTGCTATGTTTAAAATCGATAACGGAGGGGTGTCTAAGCATAGAGGAGAAGAGTCTGACAATGTTAATTATGGAGACATTGATAGAATGATGAGTAAGATAAATGATAGGTCTGAATTTTACACAAGAAGATTCTTAGATTACATTTGTTTTAATAGTAACAAGTTTCCAGAATATACTAATAACCAAAATGGAGATATGTATCCAGATAAAGATACAGACACTTTTTCAAGCTGGGTTTTATAATGGTTAATAAAAAGAAAACATATAAAACAAAAGAGGTTAACATAGTGAAGTTATCTGCTTTTTACGAGCAAGTAAGGAAAGAAACTAAAAAACAGAGAAATGGCGAACGAAATATACAATAGTACGTGGTGGGGTAATCCTGTACAAAATGGTTGGGGTGGTATTTATTATAATCTTGCAAACCCAAGTGCAGTACCTAATTTATTAACTACATTACAAGCAAGGGCAACGTATTCAGAAAATATAACTTGTACAACTGCA